>JGI24120J20309_1000487_pt1 | contig 20482 bp, 20 predicted proteins | sample SubbioAug_CSW13A_FD_20309 | JGI IMG/M metagenome (IMG submission 20309) | reverse complement strand
GCTCCTGCTGACCGGCTGCCGCCGGCGCGGGACGGTCGACGGGCTCTCCTGCCAGCGCCGCCTCCAGGGCCGCCATGGCCGTCCGGATGCGCGAGACATCACCCGACGCGGTCGCCTCATCCAGCGCACGCGAGGCCTGAAGCACCACCTGGTCGTGAGCGCTCAGGACAGCCGCCTCCTGCGTGCGCACCTGGTCCTTGCGCGCAAAGGCCGCGTCAATGGGTTGACGGAATGCATCCCACAGCTTCTGCTCCTGCTTGCGGTCCAGTGGTACTGCATGTGCCTCTGCCTGCCAGCGCTTCTGCAGGTCCTTGACCGCGTCGATACGCCAGGAGTCCGATGCTGCCAGCGCCTGTGCCTCTTCAATCAGTGCCCGACGGCGTTCGATGCTCTGGGCCTGGGCCTCTTCCAGACGCAGGTGAGCCTGGTGCATGGCGTCCTTCCATCTGGACTGGAGGTCGGCAAAGGCCTTTTCGCTCAGATGCCCTGCCCCCCTCCAGCGCTCGGAGAAACCGTGAAGCGCACGGACCTGTGATTTCCAGTCGTTGTCATCCCGATGGGCGTCGGTCCATGCCCGGACCTCTTCGATGATGGCCAGGCGTTGGGCCTTGTGTGCCTCGGACTGCTGGCGAATCTGTGCCAGCCATTCCTCGACCACCTTGTGTGCCTGGGTGCAGGCCTCGTCGAAACGCCGCCACAGCGCGTGATTGGGTTGCCCACCCTGATCGGTGGCTTTCCATTGCTCGCGCAGCGCACGCAGGGTTTCCTGCATCTTGCGCCCACCCATCCTTTGTCCTTCGGGTGCGGTGAGCAGACTTTCAGCCTTGGCCACCAGCTCTTCTCGCAGTTGATCGGCGCGCCAGCGCTGCCACCCTTCCAGCTCACCCGCCTGGGAAAGCAAGGCGTGCGCCCGAGACTCCTGTTCGCGGTGCACCTGGCGCCCCAGTCCCTTGAGCAGATTGCGGACCTCGGCAGCCGCCTTGGGTGCCGACTTGCCATGCCCCTCCGCCAGCTCCTGTTCAAGGCGCTGCAAGGCCTGATCCAGCGCTGGACTGGCTTCGACCGCCGGTCGCACATCGCCGCCGCCCCCCGCCCGGCCGTCATTCGCCGGCGTTTCGCCACGGGCTGTCCGCAACTCTTCAGCCCACACCGGGACCGCCGGCAGCGGGGCCTGCGGATCGGCCTGAGCAGCCACGGCCTGGGCCAATGCGGCCTGGAAGGCTTCCCGCACCAGGCGCAATTGGCTGCGCGAGGTGTCTATCATCGAAATGAAACGGGGCTCGATGCTGTTCCACTGCGCATCAGCGGTCAGCGAGTCGGCCTGCCCCAGCCAGGCATCGACGTCCGCATCGAGGGACTGGGCAACCTGTACCGCATCGCGCCAGGATTTGGTGGACAGCACCTCGATGCGCTGGGCAAGCAGGACGGCCGCCTCGCGCTCGACCTGGATGCGGTGCTGCAGGTCTTCGATGGCCTTGACGCGGTCTGCCAGAGCCGCCTTGAGGTCGCTCAGCGGCTCACGAGAAAGAGGCGCTCCTGCCCGCGCGGCATCACGCTGCCAGGCCAGAGCGTCCGCCAGGTTCAACCGCTCCTGCGCCAGCAGGTCCTCGGCCTTCTGCGCCCACTCCTGTGCCAGCAGCACCTGGCCCTTCTGCCTGCGCACCTCGTCCAGTCGCTCCTTGAGCAGCTTGGCAGCGCCACGATCGCGGTGAGAAAGCTCCTTGAACACCTCCTGCAGCTGCTCCAGGGCCGGATCGCTGTCGAGCCAGACCTTGATCCGAGAGGCCCTTTCACCAGAGGTCGGTGCCGAGAAGACACCTCCGGTCAAGGAGTCCAGATGGCTGACGGCGGCAGGGGATGAGGAGCTGGGCGGGTTCACGGCAGAAAAATCAGGCAAGGCTGGAAGGAGGGCCGGGCCAAGGCCCGAGCTGACGAAGGAAAGGACCGTATTGTCGCCGTTTCAAGAACGCGCAAGCCCAAACAAGAAACCCCGGCAGACAAGGTCTGCCGGGGTTGACGGCGGGCAACATGCACTTGCCGTCGGGGGGCCGGCAGGAGATGGATGTCCTGACGGCCAGGAAGCAATGGATTGCTTCCCAAGTGGGCCGGTCGCGGACTGTGCCCTTGAGCCGGCAAACCCGTTGCAGGAACGGGCAAGCAAAGCTTAACCCCGGCGGGCCGACAGTTCAAGCGCGCAGGCCACCCGATGCCATGGAAATTTCCAATCGGGTGCAGACGCTCCATGCCGTAAGTGGAACGACTTCCTCAGGTCGTACCAACGGCAACATTTGACCGATGAACGGTCTTTGATGCCCAACCCAGGTGCATGCCCCATGGAACGCACCGCACAGGCGAAGGCGTTGCTACCGAAGATGAAGCGGGCGAAAGCAATTCGCCTTTATATTCAAAAAATCACATAAAAATTCAATCTATAAACTTGACTTGATATTAAGTCGCCTTTGATAATTCGCGACTGCCCGGCTCCGGACTCCGGGTAAACCCTGAATCGCTGCCGAACACGGCTGAGTCCTGACCGTCCAGAAAGACGGGTCTGCGATAGCGAACCTTTAAGAGCCAGTCCGGTTTCAAGCATCGGACCGACCCCCACAGGAGCGACCACATGACAGCGAACAACAACTCCCTGCCCGCGCAGCTTGGTGCCTGGCGCCAGACACTGAGCACCGCTGCTGCCGACGTCAGTCGTGGGCTGTACGTGGTGGCCCACAACGGCCTTGCCTTGCTGGGCATCGGCATCGCACTGGCCCTGATCGTCCTGGCCACCCGGGGCGATCTGCGCCTGAGCGCCGAGCAACGCCTGCTCGAATGGCTGGTTGCCCGACAGGAGGCAGCGCAGACGGCACAGGTGATCCCGGCCGACCCGACAGCCGCCGACCGCGTGACGGCGGCCCATCCCAACGCCCTGCCCGAACAACAGGCGCACGTGGCCCACTGGCTCAGCCGCAAGTACCGGGTGGCGCCCGAGCCCCTGAGCGTGCTGGTCGCAGAGGCCTTCCGGATCGGCGAACAGGTGCGCATTGACCCGACCCTGATCCTGGCGGTGATGGCCATCGAGTCACGCTTCAACCCGTTTGCCCAGAGTCCGGTGGGGGCGCAAGGACTGATGCAGGTTCTCACCCGCGTGCACACCGACAAGTACGAGGACTTCGGCGGCCAGCTCGCCGCTTTTGACCCGTTGTCCAACCTCCGCGTGGGCGTGCAGGTGCTGCAGGACTGCATCCGGCGTGCCGGGTCGATCGAAGGTGGTCTGCGCCTGTACGTGGGTGCCGTCACATCGGATGGCGCCGACTACATCAACAAGGTGATGGCCGAACACACCCGGCTTCAACATGTCGCCATGGGCCGCCCGGCGCCACGCCATGTCGAGCCGACCTGGAGCATTCCGGCCATGGCGCCACGCGCGCCTGAGATCGACGACACCGATCTGGTGGAACTTCCGGCACCGACCCCGGCACCGGCATCGCCTGTGGCCACATCATCGGAACTGCAGGACCTGCGCTCCTGATTGCCTGGTCAGGCCAGCGCCCGACGCCGCTCCGGCAAGCGTTCTCTTGGCATAAAATCAGCATGCGCGCGACTGGCGATAGGCGCGGTTGGTCGGGCTTGTTGCCCTCCACAGACCGCGGCTGACGTGGACCCCGGCTGCCAATCCGATATTCGGTGTTGCCGGACAACCACTGGGAAGCGCGCCGCCCGCCTCCGCGGGCGATCAGCCGTTCGCCTGGGCAGCATCCGCCGGACAACCACCTGTCCGCGCGGGGTTCACTCCACCGACGACTGCCAACCATGTACGACCGCAACATTCTCATCGAGCAAACCGATCCCGAGCTGTTCGCCGCCATCCAGGCCGAGAACGCCCGCCAGGAACACCACATCGAACTGATCGCCAGCGAGAACTACGCCAGCCCGGCCGTGATGGCTGCGCAGGGAACCCAGCTCACCAACAAATACGCCGAGGGCTACCCCGGCAAGCGCTACTACGGTGGTTGCGAGTTTGTGGACGTGGCCGAGCAGCTCGCCATCGACCGTCTCAAGCAGCTGTTTGGCGCCGACGCCGCCAATGTGCAGCCCCACTGCGGGGCCTCTGCCAACGAAGCCGTGTTCCTGGCTTTCCTCAAGCCCGGCGACACCATCATGGGCATGAGCCTGGCCGAGGGCGGTCACCTGACCCATGGCATGGCCCTGAACATGTCGGGCAAGTGGTTCAATGTCGTCTCCTATGGCTTGAACAGCAAGGAAGAAATCGACTATGAGGCGATGGAAGCCAAGGCGCGGGAGACCCGCCCCAAGCTGATCATCGCGGGTGCCTCGGCCTACAGCCTGCGCATTGACTTCGAGCGCTTCGCGAAGATCGCCAAGGAAGTCGGTGCCATCTTCATGGTCGACATGGCCCACTACGCCGGCCTGATTGCTGCAGGTGTCTACCCCAACCCGGTGCCTTTTGCCGACGTGGTCACGTCCACCACCCACAAGAGCCTGCGCGGCCCGCGTGGCGGCATCATCCTGATGAAGGCCGAGCACGAGAAGGCCATCAACAGCGCCATTTTCCCGGGTCTGCAAGGCGGTCCGCTGATGCACGTGATTGCCGCCAAGGCCGTCGCCTTCAAGGAAGCACTGACGCCTGAATTCAAGGCTTACCAGCAGCAAGTGCTGACAAATGCACGCATCGTCGCCGAAACCCTGACCGAACGGGGCCTGCGCATCGTCAGCGGCCGGACCGAGAGTCACGTCATGCTGGTCGACCTGCGGGCCAAGGGCATCACCGGCAAGGAAGCCGAGGCCGTGCTGGGCAGTGCCCACATGACCATCAACAAGAATGCCATCCCGAACGACCCGGAAAAGCCGATGGTCACCAGCGGCGTGCGCATCGGAACCCCGGCCATGACCACACGTGGATTCAAGGACGAGGAAGCCCGCCTGACCGCCAACCTGATCGCCGATGTGCTCGACAACCCGCGCGACCTGGCCAATATTGAGGCGGTTCGCGCCAAGGTCAACGCGTTGACCGCCCGTTTTCCGGTATACAAGTGATACCCCCACGCTCCGCCGCTACGAGGGTCGCTGCCCCCCAGGGGGGCGCGAATCCGGCTTGGGGCGGCCCTGCGCCGGATTCCCTCGGACCGGCCCGATGAAATGCCCCTTTTGCGGCCATCTGGAGACCCAGGTCGTCGAAACCCGGGTCTCCGAAGACGCGGATTTCATCCGCCGGCGCCGGCAATGCGGTCACTGCGAAAAGCGCTTCACCACCTACGAGCGGCCAGAGGTGAGCTTTCCGGCGGTGGTCAAGAAGGACGGCCGGCGTGTGGACTTTGTGGCGGACAAGCTGCGCGCCTCATTCACCCTGGCCCTGCGCAAACGTCCAGTCAGCACCGAACAGGTCGACACGGCGATCGAGCGCATCGAAGAAAAGCTGCTCAATCTGGGCGCACGTGAGGTGGCATCCACCAAACTCGGCGAAATGGTCATGCGCGAGCTCAAGAAGCTCGACAAAGTGGCCTACATCCGCTTTGCCAGCGTCTACCGCAGCTTCGAGGACATCGACGAATTCCGGGCGCTGGTGGACGAAGTGCGGCGGTAGCTCATCCTGCACAAGCCTGCGGATCATTGACAGTTTCAGTGCGGGGACGCCCCACACTGTTGATCACCACGCGGCGCGGCAGCGGAGCGCCTGCTCGCGTACCCTGCCTGCACACGACGATCGAGCCGGCCTGGAATGCGCCACTGACCATCCGCGTTGAACCCAGTGAATCGTAGGACACAAAACGGGCCACGGGCTGATTGCCCCTCGCCGACCATCCCGGCGGCAACGAGCCGTGGTAGCGCAACACAGGTTCGCCTTCGTCGCGTCTCGCATTGTTGTTGACATCGACAAACATCAACCACCCTTGCTGCCAGCCAGGCACAGCTGCGCATGACATCTGACTGTCTGCAGCACACATGGCCACGCGTTCACCGCGCCTGATCGCCTCGGAGCGGGCGAGCTGAAGGTCTGAATGCAAGGCCCGCACCAATGTCCCGATGCGCACCGCGTCAACCCATTGCTGCATCCCGGGAACAGCCACGCCCACCAATATGGCCAAGATGGCCAGCACCGCGAACAACTCGATCAGGGTCACACCACGGACCCGGTGCCCCATTCGGCTTGATGTCATGCATTCCTCCCTTTCGGGACGGAATGCTATGGGCTGCAGAACCTCTCCGCATCCCCTGTGGAGGGGAGAGAGAAAAGGGCCTCAAATCATGGGTTCACCAACACGGGCGACCGTCCGTTCCCACGGCTGGTCCAGTGACGCCCAATTGGTTGATGGTCAGAGTTCCACATGCATCGGCAGCCTGCACCGGCGTTGGCACGGCCTGCAAAACAAAAGTCTGTGGTGTGGGAAAGGCAATGTTGATGTTGTAACGCGCACCGGCACCACGGGGGCTCTGGTTGAAGGGCAGCACATACGGAACTCCGGCGCGACTGGCTGCGTACTGATTATTGATAGTGAAAAACCGCTCCGCATTCTGAGCAAGTTCCATCATGTCCGACTGGGCATCACCTCTTGCAGAGCGCCTGACGGAGTCCTGATAGGAGGGGTAAGCCACCGCAGCCAATATGGCCACAATGGCGACCACGATCATGACTTCAATGAGGGTGAAGCCGCGCTGAGTTGGCTGCATGGAATGCCTGTTCATCGCCGCGCTCCATCAAGAGGGCTGCCGCTGCCTGGGTTGATCACAACATGTGTTACGTACTCCCCATCGGTTACCAGAAGAAGCACTGGTAGACCCGGTCGCACAACGTGGGACAGCATAGGCCGCGCTTCCCGGTCAAGCACCTGAACATCCCGGGCAAGCCGATAACTTCGTCCATCCACCTCTATGCGCAAAGCGCCAGGTGCCCAAAGCTGCACAACACCGCGCACCTCCATGTCTTCGCCCTGAACCGCAGTCGGCTGAGCGTAAGCCCCAATAGCCGCCCATAGCAAAGCCACCGCGCAAGTCCGAAAAACACTGTTGATAACACTCATGATTGCCCTCATCGAAGTTGTCGCCACGACTGCCGCCCTACTGGACCGGCTGTATTGCGACCCGCACCGATCTTGCGTCCATCTCCGGAGTAGAGGTTATCGATGTCCCGATTTGGATCCCGGATACTGGTAAGCGTCTCCCCCGTAGGCCCACCAATGCCACTGACAGGGTTTCCACCAACATTGTCACCGCCGTCAAATGCACCATCACCCGAGAGGTCAAACACCGGAGCACTGTAACGACCACCGCTCAGAAGGCTGATGTCCATCAGGAAACCGTTGCGCCCGCTTCGGCATGGATCATCATCGGGAATTAACGTTGTGAAGCGGATACGATCCTGATCGGCGCCCGAAGGAAATGTCCCCTCGCTGATAACTCGCTCACCGGGAGCAGGGAGGTTGAGAACCCAGCCGCGGTTACTGGCTGTCAGGTCATTCTCGGTGACAAACCGCAGGCTACCGGGCGGGTAGGTGGTTCCGTTGATGGTCACACTCGACCCGTTAGAGGTGATGGACTGTGTCAACAGGTTCCCCCTGGTCGCGATAGTTGCCGAAGGAGCAGCGCCGTCGAAGATGCCATAGAGGGACTGCACCTGCGGATTGACCACCGTATCGTCACCCACGCGGAAGAAACTCCCAGTGCCGAACATCACAACAATTTCGTCAGAAGACTCAGGCTTGAGGGCTATCCGCGGACGGGCAGTGATGGGTTGGCGGCGCGCGGGAGATGCAGTGTCGACTGCCCTGAACAGACGCGTAACCGTGGGAGTGGCAGTGCGGAAATTCACACGCCACACGTTGCCATGCAGGTCGCCGGCGTAGGCATTGGCCAGCGAAAGATCGTTCGCCGGCCAGTCAGTGGTTTCCACTGGCGACAATCCGTTGGGGTCAGACAGACTGCCATCTCCCGTGCCACCCAAGGCTATGTTGTGGATAAGGCTACCGTTGGCGAGATTGACCACAAAAAGTCTTGGGCGGTGGTTAGCGCTGTTGACGCCGTTGCCAAAAACGGCTGCCCAACGACCATCATCCAATCGGACAATCTTCGGCTTGGTGACGCCAAATCCCAAGTCTGGATGGGTGAATTCCCAGCGTACGCTGGCTGAACCGAAATTTGCCGGGTTGGTCACGTCGAGTGCAAATACTGTTCGCCCGCCTGCTCCCATCGTTCCAACAACCATGGTTCGCCATGCACCACCTATGTAGGCATCTCCTACAGCGGCGGTCCCATCCACATAGTAGCGGTGGGCGTAGTCAGGACGCATCAGTTCATTCACCTGCGCATGGCTCTCTGAGCCTCTGGGCAGCAACAACTCGCTAGGCATATAGGCAAACAGCTCTGCTCCGGTCCGTGCGTGAAAGCCATGCAAGAAACCTCCGTTTGAGCCGACCAGCAGCACATCTGGTCGGTTGCGGTAGGCAGTGCTGTTGCGGAACAAGCGATAGTCTGTGCCTTCTGCTCCCGGCAACAGGCTGTAGCCGAAGTCGCGCCTGGCCATGTACTGCGGGTCCGAACCGATCAAGTCGCCGATCCTCCGGAGTGTGCCTTCGACTGTACGATTCCGAAGGCCTGCCGGACTCCCTCCCCTCAGCCAGGTAACCCGGTCAGTCGCCGTCGCGCTTGTGGCTGGAGCGCCGGGCGGATTTACGGCCAGCGCATTCCGCTGGGCCAACCCCAGATTGGAAAACAGCAGTTCAACAGCGGTGCCTCCCTCGGTTCGAGTGAAGAGCCTACGGCGATTCGAGTCGGCTGGATCGATGGAGCGGCTGGCCAGCAGCACTTCAGCATTCCATGCCAGATCGCCAGGTTCTCCAGTGACCGGGTCGAGCTCGCGTGCCTCAAGGTTTCCAGACCAGTCGCTGCTCCGAAAGCTTGCGTTGTACAGCAGCGAGTCACTCTGGAGCACAGCGGAACTTGCCGCGGCGGCTGTACCAGCTGCGGTGGTTCTGGCCACAATGCTGTCCAACACGCTGCTGAGTTCACTCGCGAACGTGTTCGGATCAGAGGCCGAAAAAAATCCCCCCCGGCTGTTGACGGCTGCATGCAGGAGGTCGTCGATCTTGGCGGGGTTCGAGGCAGCGGGGTCTGGCCAAGTGATTGTCGGCGGCGGAGAAGTGGTAATCGCAGCAAACGCTGTGTTGGGATTGACTGAACCGGTCACCCCCAGGCCCACCCCATACGTGACCATGTGTTGCCAGAATGCCGGATTGAAGCCGGATGCCGGGACCCGATTCTCAAGATCGGGACGCAGATCACGGCTCCAGTAATACATGGCCACATCAGCCAAGGTATTGCTGTGTGCGTCGGTAAACGGTGTGGCAGCGTTGTAGGTATAGGATTGGACAGGCCCACCCGGAGTCAGCGCCGGGCCAGTGATCGTAGTGCCGTTGGCACCGTCCAGATTTGCGCGTGCCTGGGCTGTTGATGCCTGAGAAGCGGTATCGTTGGTCCAGTAACCATCTGTCATCAGGATACTGAAGCTCTGACGGCAAGTCAGCTGGTTGGTGGTGTTGTTCTCACCTGGTACGGCTCCCCAGGGGCCTAGGTTATCTGTTCTGCTGAAATACTGACCTGCGTCGTCAAGTGCGCGGCGCAACGGGGTACCAGAAGCTGGCCAGTCGCCCAAGTACAACTCCGAGAAGAACCCGTTTCGGTTGGCACCCGAAAACGGGCGCACTCCCCGTTTGATCGTCCGGGTTGCTACACCATCTACGCTCGTGGACCCTTGGTTGATGGAACCAAATCCCACCCGCATTTCCTCTGGTTGCGAGGAGAAAGCTGTACCGATACCAGCCTGCGATGCCAGCATGCGTGAGCGGTAGTAGGTGTACCAATTGGCGAAGTTCTGTATCTCTTCGGCATAGGTACAGGTGGCCGCAGCCGCATTGGCACAGTCGGTCCTGTTACCCCGGCCATGTCCGACGTAGGTGGGTATGGTGGAACGGATCTCTACGCGCTGGTAGTTGTCACGATTGAGGATATTGGCATCCACCGCGCCTGTAAAGTGGAAATATGTGGCCGGAAAAAAGGTCCGCGTGGCCGTCGTTGAAGCGCAACCGGAACGCGGATTCAAGGCCGAACAATATCTCCACGTGGCTTCTTGCGTATTGTCAACGGTCAGATTGCGTACGCCTGTGTTCCTGATTGGGTTGTTTGGGGCAGCAGTTGGGGACGCGTTCGGAAAGCTATCTGCCGAAGTGGTGACCGCTGGCGTTGCGGTGATTGCCATACCAGCAGGCTTGGCCCAAGGCCGGTACGTGGTGGCAGGGTTGTAGTAAGACTTGTTAACGTGAAATGACCGCAAAGCAGCGGCAGTTCCTCGTTCAGCGGCAATGGTGGTTTGCGAGGTTTCGGAACGAAAACTCGGAACGTTGTTGGCGTAGTCTGCCAGGCCGTAGTTGCCCGCAGCACGCGGGTACATGTACATCATGTACTGATCACCGGAGCCCATTTCATCCGGCGTGAGTTCCCAGTGCATTGAACCGGAATCGTCCAGAATGAACATGATGTTCGGTTCGGCACTTGAGGTCAGAAACAAAGGCGTCTGGGCGATGTTGACCTGAGCATGCGACAACCCGGCAGCGAGCGTGATGAGGCCCGCGGTCAGGAGAGTCGCGAGCCTGCGTCTCTGGCCAAACCGTTGGTTTGTTGAGTTCATTTTCATATTGACTCTCCCGTGGATCGTACTGATGCGCGATTGATCATGCATTTCCGCACCTCAGTTGGCCGGCTCTACACCAGACTGGATCACTACGATGCTGGTAGCTTGTGGGGTTCCACCTAGGGTTTCAACTTGGATTCCAACCCCTCTGGCTGTTACGGGGTAAATGAGGCGGTATTCCGGCGGTAGCGTAAGGCCGATGCGTACATATTCCGGCGGTCCCATGTGGAATGCCGGATCAGCGACACCGTCCGTGAAATTGATGACGGTACCCCCACCAACTGCAGCTGTACCATCCCAATCTGCGGGGTTGGGCAGCGGGTTGGGATCATGGGTGAATGGCGTTGGCCCCAACCCATTGGGATTGGCCCGCTCACCTTCACGCAAGGCAGCCTCGGCGGCCTGAAAAGCCACGTTACGATCGCGCATGTTGGAAGCCATGCGCTCCTGCGCCACATTGGTGCGCATGCTCTGGACACCGAGCAGGGTCAGAACAACAAGAATAATGAGACCAATCACAAGCACCGCGCCAGACTGGCGCCGCCGGTTCCCTACCTGGTGCATACCACGCGAAGTCAAATGGCAAGCTGGTCGAGCATTGACTGTTTTCATAATGTCCAGAGACATTTCAGGGAGCGCGATTGCGCAGGGTGACAGTGCTGTTGAATGGCATGGCAATGTCGTTTTCCCTCATGGTCATCCCGATCCGCACCACCACGGTGGAGTTGAGCTCATCGGCGGTCGGTGCGTTGTTGTAGTTCAACGACGAGCGGCTACCCGGTGCGGCGATACCGTATTGAAAGTTCAGTGCGGTGACGCCTGCAACGATGGGCTGGTTGTTACGCGTGAGTTCATTGGCCGCAGATCTAGCGAACACGACGCGTTCCAAGCGCATAACTTGTGTGCCTGGCCGGAACTGACGTGACAGGTTGGCCACAGCGGTCACCTGGTTGCCAGCCACGGCAGCCACCCGAAGGACCTCCGTGAAGGCACAGTCGGTGAGCAGCAGTCGGTCTCCAGCCGCCACGGCTCCAAGCACAGACAAATCACCCACCTCGATCTGGTTACCGGCCGGAGAGGCAGTCAACAGCGTGCTTTCGGCACTACCCCTGACCAAGGTAACGGCGTTTGAATCTCCCGCCAAGGCAACCTCGTTGCTGAACCGGTCGAGCGGATCAGGGGCATTGGCTGAGCGGTGATTGAGAAAACCCAGATTGCCACAGCCAGGATAACCGGCCATGCGGAGATCGCGTCCAAGCACCTCAAGCGCAATGCGACCAGACTCCTGTACCGCTGAAAATGACTCTTGGTGCCTGTAGCTCGCGCGACTGCCACTGAACACAGAGATTACGGCAAGTATCACGAGAAGACTCAACGCAATACCAATCATGAGCTCGACAAGTGTCAAACCCAACTGACGCGAGTCAGGCAAAAGAGAGCGATCAACGGTCTTCATGGTGCTGGGGGCAATGGCCTGACTTCTGTGCGGACTACAACGCAATCACGCACCCCTGCATCGCGCATCCGGTTTTCGGACCAGGAAACCTCTATGACAACGGCACCGGTTCCGACATGCGTCACTCCACACTGATCCACATGCGGAGCTCCGGCGGCCAACACTTGGACCAAGCCCTGGCCATCAGGCAAAGTATCTTCCAAGCAATGCTTCCACTGGTTGACATCAGCGGCAGCCATATCCTCGGCAGTAGCCTGGGCACCAAGTGGCAGCCCACAGGTTTGGGCAGCATCGCCATCGAAGCTGTCAGCCAAAGCTGTGTCGTAGGCGCACGCGTTGCCGGCCTCGCAAGCATCCAGGTTGGCACGCATGCGATCAGCCATGTCATATGCCAGTGCCGTCCCCTGCGATCGAAGGTAGGCGCTGTGGTTGAACTTGGTGCCGTTGAACTGCAGACCGGCGAGTCCAACGATTCCGAACGAAAGAAGGACAACCGCTACCATCACTTCAATCAGCGTAGCTCCACGCTGAAGCGTTTTCACCTGGTCATGTCGCAAGCGCACACGAGCGACCTCCGGAACGATTGGAGTGGATATTTGATTCATGGCTCCGCACATAGAGGAAGAACCGTCATCAACAGGCGTTCGGGGTGGTGCTGACGCGACCACCCGGACCAACGGTCACGCTGCGCCGGAAGGTACCCAGATCGAACTGGAAACAGCGTGGGGTGGTGACACCACCCAGGGGAGTGAATTCAACGTCGCCACCAGCCGCCAGAGCCAAGTCTGGCCGCACCGCAGGCCAGACGCGAAAAGGAGGATCGGCGGCTACCGGTCCGCGCACAATCCAGCCATTGGCCCAGGTCCCTGAACATGTGGCCTGATCACCGCTGGAACAAACGGTGACATTGACTCCTCGCCGCACGGCTTCGCTGCGAGCGAACTGCAATGCCGCCACCATGTCATTCGCCGTGGTCGTGATGCGGTTGCCTTGAATGGTGAGTCTGAAACTTGGTACGCCAATTCCCAGCAGCACGGCCAGCACGGTGATCGCCACCATCAACTCAACGATGGTGAAGCCGGTCTGCGCGTGCTGCCGAAGAGGGAAATTGCGATTGTGCATGGAGCACTCAGAAAAGAACATTAAAGGTTTACTTGAGTTTGGACTATACCGAGCACCGAAAGACCGATTTCAGGCGTCAAGACGAGTGGACTCCAACCTCAGACGGACGGTGAGCCAGCCGAGAAGCGGCGCTTTCCGACATCCAGGCCGCGTGACCTGGCTCACGAAGTGGTGACTTGGAGGCAGCGTCTATCATCAGCCCAGTTGATCTGCCGCGTCATGCCATCCAGCCCATCACCCTCTACCTCCCTGGTTCCGCCAAGCCACGTCGACAGCACCCATCTGGCTTCGGACTGGGGGGGCTTGCTGACACTGGCAGCCCGGGCCATCGGGGTGTCGGAGCCCAATCCCCGTGTCGCCTGCTGCCTCATGGCGACCGACGGCCGTCGTTTCGAGGGGCACACCCAGCGTGCAGGAAAGGCCCATGCCGAGGTGGTTGCACTTCGGCGCGCCCGCGCTGAAGGCGCACAATTACGAGGCACCACCGCCTACGTCACCCTGGAACCTTGCTCTCACCACGGGCGCACGCCGCCCTGCTGCGATGCCCTGATCGAAGCGGGGGTCGCACGGGTGGTGGTGGCCACGCTCGATCCGAACCCGAGGGTGGCCGGACAGGGGGTGGCGCGGCTGCGGGCAGCAGGAATCCTGGTCGATGTGCTGCCACCCGACGACCCGATGGCACGTGCCTCTCGCGAGCTCAACATCGGTTTCTTCAGCCGCATGATCCGTGGCATTCCATGGGTGCGCATGAAGGTGGCGGCTTCGCTGGACGGCATCACCGCCCTGCCCCATGGCGAAAGCCAGTGGATCACCGGGGCAGCCGCCCGGGCCGACGGTCATGCCTGGCGGGCCCGCGCGTGCGCCGTCCTGACCGGCATCGGCACCGTGCTCGAGGACGACCCGATGCTGGACGTGCGCCTGCAGCCAGCCACGCGCCAGCCCCACCTGGTCATCGTCGACAGCCAGTTGCAGACACCGCCCACGGCTCGCCTGTTCGGGCCTCCGGCCCACAGCCTGCCCCGGCAGATCTGGATCTATTGTGCGCACGACAAACCTGTCGAAAAGGCCGCACTGGAAGCGCGCGGTGCGCAGGTGCACTGCCTGCCAGGCCCGGGAGGCAAGGTGGATCTGGCAGCCCTGCTCAAGGACCTCGCCCGGCGAGAGGTGAACGAACTGCACCTGGAAGCCGGCCACAAGCTCAACGGCTCCTTTTTGCGCGAAGGTCTGGTGGACGAATGCCTCTTGTACCTGGCCCCCACCCTGCTGGGCCAGGGCGCCGGTCTGTCGAATTTCGGTCCGCTGGCGACTCTGGCTGACGGCCTGGCGCTGCGGTACGTCTCTGTCGACCGTGTGGGGGACGACCTGCGTATTGTGGCGCGCCGGCATGGCCGGGACGCATTTCTGGACAGCGAGGACTGGGCGCCGCCCACCCCCTGATCCACGCCCGCGCAAGGGCAGCCCGTCCAGCCGCTGAAGCGGCGCCCGAACCCTGCGACAATAGCGGGATGTTTACCGGCATCATCACCGGCGTGGGGCGCATCGCCGCCCTTGACGACCTGGGCTCTTCTTCCGACCACGGCAAACGCCTTCATATCGAGGCGCCCCCGGGGTATCTCGACGACGTGGGCCTGGGCGACAGCATCGCCCTCAACGGTGCCTGCATGACGGTCACCGCCATCGATCTGCCGCGGACCCGGTTCAACGTCGACATCTCGGTCGAGTCGCTGGCCCGCACCAGTGGGCTGGCCGAAGCCGGACGGCGCATCAACCTGGAAAAGGCGCTGCGTGCCAGCGACCGCCTCGGCGGACACATTGTCTCCGGGCATGTCGATGGCATCGGCCGGGTGACCCGTTTCGAGCGGGTGGGTGAAAGCTGGGAGCTCTGCGTGCTGTCACCGCAGGCGCTGGCCCGTTTCTTCGCCTACAAGGGTTCGGTGGCGGTCAACGGCGTGAGCCTGACCGTCAACCGGGTCAATGACCGTGACGATGGCTGCGAGTTCAGCATCAACCTGATTCCCCACACGGTGGAACACACCACACTCGGCGACCTGCAGGCCGGCTGCCACGTCAACCTGGAAATCGATACCGTGGCCCGCTATGTCGAGCGCATGCTCGGCGCCAGCCAGCCCCTCAAGGACAACCCATGAACGCACCCCAGACCCTGCCCCCGGTGGCCATTTCGCCGGTCGAAGACATCGTCGCCGACATGCGGGCCGGCCGCATGGTGATCCTGGTCGACGAAGAGGACCGCGAGAATGAAGGCGATCTCGTGCTGGCGGCCGATCACGTGACGCCCGAAGCCATCAACTTCATGGCGCGCTTCGGGCGCGGGTTGATCTGCCTGACACTCACGCGCGAACGTTGCGAGCGCCTTCAGCTGCCGCCCATGGTCCCGCGCAACGGCACCAAGATGGGCACCGCCTTCACGGTGTCCATCGAGGCGGCCGAGGGTGTGACCACCGGCATCTCGGCAGCCGACCGGGCCCGCACCGTTCAGGTGGCCGTGGCAGCCGATGCCAAGGCCGACGACCTGGTGCAGCCGGGTCACATCTTCCCGCTGCAGGCGGTGGACGGTGGCGTGCTGATGCGCGCCGGCCACACCGAGGCCGGCTGCGACCTGGCTGGCATGGCCGGCTGCACCCCCGCCGCGGTGATCTGCGAGATCATGAAGGACGATGGCACCATGGCCCGCCTGCCGGACCTTCAGGTGTTCGCGGCCGAGCATGGGCTGAAGATCGGCACCATCGCCGACCTGATCGAATACCGCAGCCGCACCGAGAGCCTGGTGCGCAAGCTCGGCACGCGCACCCTGAACACCGCTTTTGGCGAATTCACCGCACACGCCTTCCGCGACGCGACCAATGGCGCCGTGCACCTGGCGCTGGTGCACGGACAGTGGAGCCCCGAGCAGAGCGTGGATGTACGCGTGCATGAACCTCTGTCGGTGCTGGACGCGCTGGAAATGGGCCGTTCCATGCACAGCTGGAGCCTGGAGTCCAGCCTCAGGCACCTGGCCCAGGCCGGCGCCGGTGTGGCCGTGCTGCTCAATTGTGGCGAGACCGCCGAACAGTTGCTGGCCCAGTTCGAGGGCAGCGCCCGTTCAGCGCAGGCTCCCGAGCGCGGCCGCATGGACCTGCGCACCTACGGAATCGGCGCCCAGATCCTGCGCGAATGCGGCGTTCACCGCATGCGCCTGATGGGTACACCCCGTCGCATGCCCAGCATGACCGGCTACGGACTCGAGATCACCGGTTTCCTCGGTCGCAACGACTGAACATTCTTCACAGGACAAAGACACACCATGTTCGGCGCAGACAAAGGCACCTCCAATCTGATTGACGGTCGCAAGCTGGTCATCGGCATCGTCCAGGCCCGCTTCAACGAAGGCGTCACCAATGCGCTGTACCAGGCCTGCCGGGCCGAGCTGCTGGCGATGGGCGTACAGGAAAAGCACATCACCCATGTCACGGTACCAGGTGCCCTGGAAGTGCCGGTGGCCCTGCAGGCCATGGCCGAACGTGACGACTTCGACGCCCTGATTGCCCTGGGTTGCATCATCCGTGGCGAGACCTACCACTTTGAGTTGGTGGCCAACGAATCGGGGGCCGGCGTGACCCGCGTCTCGCTGGACACCCACACACCGATCGCCAACGCCATCCTCACCACCGAGACCCTGGAGCAGGCCGTGGCAAGGCAGGATGAAAAAGGCCGCGACGCCGCACGCGTGGCGGTCGAGATGGCGCACGTGCTTGAGAACATCAGCTGAGCATGATGGAAGCAACAACCAAACCCCGCAAAGCCGCTGACAAGTCGGCGCGTACACGCTCCCGCGAGTTCGCGCTGCAGGCGCTGTACCAGCATCTGGTGGGCCGCAACGAAGCAACCGACATCGACGCATTCACCCGCGACCTGGCCGGCTTTCACAAGGCCGACAGCGCCCATTTCGACGCCTTGCTGCATGGTTGTGTGGAGCAGGCGGGCGCTCTGGACGAGGTGCTGGCCCCACTGCTGGATCGTCCCCTGGCCGAGATTTCGCCGATCGAGCGCGGTGTGCTCTGGATCGGCGCCTACGAGTTCCGGCACTGCCAGGATGTGCCCTGGCGCGTGGTGCTCAACGAGTGCATCGAGCTGGCCAAGTCGTTCGGCGGCACCGACGGTCACAAGTACGTCAACGGTGTGCTGCACAAACTGGCCGCGCAGTTGCGCCCGCTGGAAGTGGCCGCCGACGGTACCGGAGAGCGGTCGTCCAAGCGCCGCTCAACGGGTGCCTGAGCCCATGGCGGTGAAGCTTGCCCAACGCGCCCGGCGCGTGCAGCCCTTCTACGTCATGGAGCTGGCCAAGACGGCAGCCCGGCTGGCCGCCGAGGCTGGTCCCTCGGGCCGGTCCATGCTCTACCTGAACATCGGTGAGCCGGACTTCACCGCCCCGCCCCTGGTGCAGGTGGCGGCCGAGCGGGCCATCCGTGACGGGCGCAGCCAGTACACCCAGGCCACCGGCCTGCCTGCCCTGCGCGAAGCCATCAGCGGCTGGTACGCCAGTCGCTTCGGGCTGGACATCGACCCGGCGCGCATTGTGGTCACGGCGGGTGCGTCGGCGGCCTTGCAGCTGGCCTGTCTGGCCCTGATCGAAGCCGGCGACGAGGTGCTGATGCCGGACCCGAGCTACCCCTGCAACCGCCAGTTCGTTCAGGCGGCCGAAGGCAAGGCGGTCCTCATCCCTTCCGGACCGGACGACCGTTTCCAGCTCAGCGCAGCGCACGTGGAACAGGCCTGGGGGCCAGCAACCCGGGGCGTGCTGCTGGCATCCCCCTCCAACCCGACAGGCACGAGCATCGAACGCGACGAACTGGAGCGCATTGCCCGATTCGTGCGTGCACGGGGTGGCGTGACGCTGGTGGACGAGATCTACCTGGGCCTGAGCTACGAGGATGCCTTCGGCCACAGTGCGCTGGGACTGCCCGATGGACTGGGTGATGAGGTCATCAGCATCAACAGCTTCAGCAAGTACTTCAACATGACCGGCTGGCGCCTGGGCTGGCTGGTGTTGCCCCCTGCACTGGTGCCTGCGGTGGAGCGGCTGGCGCAGAACCTGTTCATCTGTGCCAGCACCATCGCGCAGCACGCGGCGCTGGCCTGCTTCCACCCGGAAAGCCTGGCGGTCTATGAAGGACGGCGGGCCGAGTTCAAGGCGCGGCGGGACTGGTTCATTCCCCAGCTGGATCGCCTGGGCCTGGACGTGCCGGTGCGGCCCGATGGCGCCTTCTATGCCTGGGTGGACGTGCGCCGCTGGTGCGAGCGCTGGAACATCCCGCTACAGACAGGCAATCCTGAGGCTGGCGGTAGCTGGGCCCTGGCGCTGGCACTGATGCAGCACTGCCAGATCGCCACCACGCCCGGCCGCGATTTCGGTGAAGCCGAGCCCTGGCGCTACCTTCGCCTGTCGACCGCCAGCTCGATGGCGCAGCTGCAGGAGGCGATTGCCCGGCTGGAGGCGGCGAATTGACGAACGTCAGCACCTCCACGCCCTTTCGATGGAATGTCAGGGTGTACTGGGAAGACACCGATGCCGGCGGCATCGTCTTCTACGCCAACTACCTCAAATTCTTCGAGCGCGCCCGCACCGAATGGCTGCGCCACCTTGGTGTGGGCCAGCAGCGTCTGCGCGAGGAGGTCGGTGGCATGTTCGTGGTCACCGACACCACCCTGCGCTACCACCGACCGGCCCGTCTGGATGATTTGCTTGTGGTTACAGCCGCCATCACGGAAAGCGGTCGCGCGTCGATCACAATTGCACAGACCGCCTCATTGCAGGGACAGGGGGGCAGCCCGGACACCCTGCTGTGCGAAGGCAGCATCCGAATCGGCTGGGTCAGTGCTGCCGACCTGCGACCGCAACGCCTTCCGCCGGCCGTGAAGCAGGCGCTGGGCCTGACCTGATGCCGGTCTGAACCAATTTCTGTCCAACGCCTCACAGACGCCATGCCGCAAGATTTTTCGATTGTCCAACTGATGCTGGAGGCCAGCTGGGTGGTGCAGGCCGTGGTGGTCATGCTCATCCTGATGTCGGTCATCAGCTGGGCCGCGATCTTCCGCAAGGTCTTCTCCATCAAGCGGGTGCGTGCCCACAACGAAGAATTCGAGCGCGAGTTCTGGTCCGGCACCAACCTCAGCGAACTCTACTCCGCGGCGGCCCAGAGCGCCCGGCATGGCGGCCCCATGGAACGCATCTTCGCCAGCGGCATGCGCGAGTACCAGAAACTGCGCGAGCGCCGCATTGCCGAGCCCGGCACGCTGCTCGATGGCGCCCGCCGCGCCATGCGGGCGAGCTTCCAGCGTGAGGTCGATGTGCTGGAGACCAACCTGTCCTTCCTGGGCACGGTCGGCTCGGTGGCGCCCTATGTGGGGCTCTTCGGCACGGTCTGGGGCATCATGCACGCGTTCACCGGCTTGGCCGCCATGGACCAGGTGACCCTGGCCACCGTGGCACCGGGCATCGCAGAAGCGCTGGTGGCCACCGCGATCGGCCTTTTTGCGGCCATTCCGGCGGTGGTGGCCTACAACCGTTTCACACACGATATCGACCGGCTGGCCATCCACATGGAGACGTTCATGGAAGAGTTCTCCAACATCCTGCAACGGAACCTGGGCGCGCCCCCAGCACCCGCTCACTGAGGCAGGGAGTCACCGCATGGCCAGCTCACGGGGTCGTACCCGACGCACCAAGAACGAGATCAACATGGTCCCGTTCATCGATGTCATGCTGGTGCTGCTGATCATCTTCATGGTGACCGCACCCCTGATCGCACCCAGCCAGATTGAACTGCCCACCGTCGGACAGGCCAGTGCCGCGCCCAAGGGCTATGTGCAGGTGGTGATCGACAAGGACGACCAGATCCAGGTCCGGCAGGGCAATGCCAGCCGGGACGGGCGTGCCGCCACCCTGCGCGACCTGGGCGAACAGGTCCGGTCGGTGCAGAGCCTGGTCAGTCCGACCGAGACCGCGCAGGTGCCGGTGGTCATCACTGCCGACAAGTCGATCCGCTACGAAACGGTGATCAAGGTGATGGACACCCTGCGACGCACCGGCATCGAGCGTGTCGGCTTGTCGGTGCAGACGGGAGGATGAGGTGCAACTGAGCCGGATCATGCACAGCGGCACCGAGCCGGTGGACTTCAAGCCGCCACCGCCGGGCCGTTGGTCCATGCCCATG
>JGI24120J20309_1000477_pt1 | contig 21074 bp, 15 predicted proteins | sample SubbioAug_CSW13A_FD_20309 | JGI IMG/M metagenome (IMG submission 20309) | reverse complement strand
CCCGCCGTGAAAACGGCGGCGGCCGTCTCAAGATCTTTCTTGGCGCGGCTCCCGGTGTCGGCAAGACCTACGAGATGCTGCAAAGCGCGCATGCCAAGGTGAAGGCCGGCGTGGACGTGGTGGTCGGGGTTGTCGAGACCCATGGCCGGCTGGAAACGCAGGCGCTGCTGCACGGTCTTGAAATTCTTCCCCGCAAGGCGCTGGCCTACAAGGGCCAGACCCTCGACGAGATGGATCTCGATGGATTGCTGGCACGGCGGCCGAAGCTCGCCATCGTCGACGAGCTCGCGCATACCAATGCGCCGGGTAGCCGCCATCCGAAGCGCTACATGGATGTCGAGGAACTGCTGGACAACGGCATCGATGTCTACACCGCCGTCAATATCCAGCACATCGAAAGCCTGAACGATGTCGTGGCGCAGATCACGCGCGTGCGCGTGCGCGAGACCGTCCCGGATTCCATCATCGACCGCGCCGACGACATCGAACTGGTCGATCTGACGCCGGGCGACCTGATCCAGCGGCTCAAGGAAGGCAAGGTCTACGTTCCCAGGCAGGCCGAGCGCGCGCTCGAGCATTACTTTTCGCCGGGCAATCTGACCGCGCTGCGCGAACTGGCGCTGCGGCGGACCGCCGAGCGCGTCGACGAGCAGCTGCTCAATCACATGCAGGCCAATGCGATTTCAGGGCCATGGGCCGCGGGCGAGCGGATTCTGGTTTGCGTCAGCGAAGACCCGCGGGCCGCCGGCCTGATCCGTTACACCAAGCGCCTCGCGGACCGGCTGCATGCGCCGTGGACGGCCATCTGCATCGAAACCCGGCGGAGCCTGCAGCTCAGCGATGCCGAGCGCGACCGGATTGCGACCACGCTGCGGCTTGCGGAGGCGCTGGGTGCCGATGCCCTGACGATCCCGGCCGTCGAACGCCGGATTGCCGACGACATTCTCACCTTCGCGCGTGCCAACAATGTCACCCAGATCGTGATCGGGAAAGCTACCCGTTCCTGGTGGTTCGAACTGGTGCGCGGTTCGGTGGTTCACGATCTGGTGCGGCGCGCCGGCAATATCAGCATCCATGTCATCGCCGGTGACAAGCTCGATCCGGAGACATTCGCGGCTAAGGGCGTGCGGACGGCGGAGCGCGCGGAAGTCGCCGACCCGGTGCCGTATATCTGGTCTTTGGGGCTTGTTGCAGTCGCCCTCGGAATCAGCGAACTGATCTTTCCGTTTCTCGGCATCGAGAACGTCGACCTCGTGTTCCTGACTGTCGTTGTCACCGTGGCGGTCCGGTTCGGTCTGTTCCCGTCGCTGGTCGCCAGTGTCGCGGCGTCGCTGTGTTACAATTTCTTTTTTCTTCCGCCGGTTTATACGTTCACCATCACCGATCCGACCAATGTTGCGGCGTTCTTCTTCTTCATGCTGATCGCAGTGATTGTTTCCAACGTCGCGGCGCGGGTGCGGACCCAGGCCGTGATGGCGACGGGCAGGGCGCGCACGACCGAGTATCTTTATTCGTTCAGCCGAAAGCTCGCCGGAACGGCGACGCTGGACGATGTGCTGTGGGCGACGGCGTACCAGACAGCGCTGATGCTGAAGGTGCGCGTTGTGCTGCTGCTGCCCGAGCACGGTCTGATCACGGTCAAGGCGGGGTATCCGCCGGAGGACGAACTCGATCAGGCCGATCTCGCGGCGGCCAACTGGGCGTGGAGCAATGATCGTCCGGCGGGGCGCGGCTCGGACACCTTGCCCGGCGCGAAGCGGCTGTTTCTGCCAATGCGGACGGGCCGTGGGCCGATCGGCGTCATCGGAATCGACGACGATCGTACTGGCCCCATCCTCACGCCGGACCAGACCCGCCTGCTGGACGCATTGATGGATCAGGGCGCGCTCGCGATCGAGCGCGTGCGGCTCGTGGAAGATATCGATCACGTCAAGCGCGTGGTGGAGACCGACCGCCTGCGGTCGGCGCTGCTGACCTCGATCTCACACGATCTCAAGACACCGCTGTCGTCTGTGCTCGGGTCCGCGAGCACCCTGCGCGATCTGTCGGGTCAGTTGACCGATGCAGAGAAGGGCGATCTGCTCGCAACGATCATCGATGAGTCCGAGCGCCTCAACCGCTTTATCGCCAACCTGCTCGACATGACCAAGCTGGAGTCCGGTGCGATTGTTCCGAATTCAGCGCCACACGATCTCGGCGAGGTGGTCGGCAGCGCATTGCGGCGGGCGAGCAAGATTCTGATCCGGCATCGCGTCGATCTGGAACTGCAGGCCGATCTGCCGATGCTCGATCTCGATGCGGTGCTGTTTGAACAGGTGCTGTTCAATTTGCTGGACAATGCGGCGAAGTATGCGCCTGCCGGCAGCTTGATCCGGATTCAAAGCTGGCGTGAGAGCGATTCCGTCTGTCTCCAGATTTTGGACGAGGGCGACGGCATTCCGCCGGACGAACTGGAGACCATCTTCGACAAGTTCTACCGCGTGCAGAAGGGCGATCATGTCAGGCCGGGCACCGGCCTCGGCCTTGCCATCTCGCGCGGATTTGTGGAGGCCATGCACGGCACCATCTCGGCGGCGAACCGGTCGGACCGCAGCGGCGCCGTTCTGACGATCCGGCTGCCGATTCCGAAAATCACCGAAACACTGGATACCGCCGCATGAGCCCCGCGCCGCTGAAGATTCTGGTGGTCGACGACGAGCCGCCGATCCGCAAGCTGTTGCGGATGGGCCTGAGCACGCAGGGCTATGACATCCTCGATGCGCCCAACGGCAAGACCGCGCTTGAGCTTCTGGACAACAAGCCGGACCTCGTGATCCTCGATCTCGGCCTGCCCGATATTCAGGGTCACGATCTCCTGCGCATGATCCGTGCGCGCAATGAAAGCGTGCCGATTGTTGTTCTGTCCAGCCGGGGCGACGAGGCCGGCAAGGTTCAGGCGCTCGATCTCGGCGCCGACGATTATGTCACCAAGCCGTTCGGCATGGATGAACTGCTCGCGCGCATCCGGGCGGCGCTGCGTCACCAATTACAGGTTCATGGCGAACGTCCGGTTTTTCGCACCGGCGATCTGTCGGTCGATCTGGTCCGGCGCATCGTCAAGGTCGGCGACAGGGACATCAAACTGTCACCGAAGGAGTATGATCTGTTGCGCGTGCTGGTTCAGCATGCCGGCAAGGTGCTCACCCACAAGTTTCTTCTGCACGAATTGTGGGACGAACTGACCGACGCGCAGTATCTGCGCGTCTACGTGCGGCAGCTCAGGCAGAAGATCGAAGGCGATGCGGAACGGCCGCAATATGTCCTGACCGAAACGGGCATCGGCTACCGGCTGCGTGCACCGGACTGAAAGAGCGTCACATCCCGGCGCACGTCGTACATTCCTGGATCACTTATGAAGATTTCCGACTTTCTCGCTCCGGCCGACGTCGTTATCGACATGCGGGCGCCAAACAAGCAGCAGCTCTTGCAGGATCTGGCGCGCAAGGCAGCCGCGAGCCTCGGCCTGCAGGCGGACTATGTCGCGTCCGAGCTGCTGAAACGCGAACAACTCGGGTCAACCGGGATGGGCAATGGCGTGGCGATTCCGCACGCGCGGTTGCCGGTGGTGAAACGGCCTTACGGCCTCGTCGCGCGGCTGAAACCGCCGGTCGATTTCGACGCGATCGATGGCCGGCCGGTGGATCTGGTGTTTCTGCTGCTGCTTCCGCCTCCGCCCGAGGCCGATCAACTGACAGCACTGGCCCTTGTCGCCCGGACATTGAAGGCGGCCGGCATGCTCGAACGCATGCGGCGCGCCAAAAGCGCGTCCGACTTTTTCGCGACGGTGACCGGATAGGTCTGGGTCTGATGAAGAATGGCGCACCCGACACGATTCGAACGTGTGACCTTTGCCTTCGGAGCAATTTAAGCTGCCCTACGAAGAAAATCGATGGGTTACGTAATGGCGCGCTATACTACTGAAGTAATTGATAAAATTGAAATCCTGGCCCCCTCGATATATCCTGCGCTACGCCCTGATTTCGCTCCAACTGCTTACGTGGTGCTTACGCGAGAGAGGGGCATCAAGTCGGAGAATCCCCGTGGCTAAGCTCACCAAGAGAGTGATCGACGCTGCTGAATTGCGCGTGAAAGATTACGTCATCTGGGATGATGATCTACCCGGATTCGGTCTTCGCGTGTTCGCGTCAGGCAAGCGCAGCTATCTGATTCAATATCGATCCGCTGGTCGTTCACGTCGCTATACCATTGGGCTGCATGGCGTCTGGACGGCGGAGCTTGCAAGGAAAGAGGCCAAGGTTCAGTTGGGCAGAGTTGCGCAGGGGGACAATCCTGCCGAGGAACGACAACTTGATCACAAGGCGATCACCGTCAAGGAACTGTGCGATCTCTATCTCACCGACCTGAAAGCGGGCCTCATCCTCGGAAAGGGTGGACGCCCTAAGAAGGCGACCACCATTGTGACCGACACCGGACGCATCCACCGTCATATCGTGCCGCTAGTTGGCACGCGTCGAGTGAAGGATCTCAGCAAAGCCGACGTCAACAAAGTACTCAAGGACATCATGGCCGGGAAGACGCGCGTCAGCGTTAAGACCAAGAAGCTTCGCGGCAAGGCGATTGTGCGGGGCGGGGCCGGAACGGCGACGCGCACCGTTGGTCTACTCGGCGGCATCCTCACCTATGCTGTCGAAGCCGGCATCATTGAACGAAATCCCGCCCATGGAATCCGAAAGCCGAAAGATAACGTTCGCAATCGTCGTTTGACCGAAGCTGAGTATCGCACGCTTGGAAAAATCCTGCGCAACGCGGCGAATGACGACAAGTACCAAATGACTGTCGACATCATCCGCCAAATCGCGCTCAGTGGATGCCGTCGCACGGAGATGATCAAGCTGCAGTGGGTCGAGGCTGATACCGACGCGAGTTGCCTGCGGCTGGTCGACAGCAAGGAGGGGGCCTCAACCCGGCCGATTGGCTTACCCGTCGTCGAGTATCTGGAAAGCAGGAAGGCTGCTGGCATCGGTACCTACGTCTTCCCCGGTCAGGGCGACGATAATGCATTCGGCAGCTTTCCCAACTATTGGGAAAAGATTTTCGACGATACGCCGCTCGCCGACATCACCCCGCATGTGCTGCGCCACAGCTTTGCAAGCATCGCGAACGACCTTGGATTCACTGAGGTCACGATCGCGGCACTTGTCGGTCACGCGAAGGGATCGGTCACGAGCAAGTATATCCACACACTGGATACCGCCCTCATCATGGCTGCCGATACTATCTCGGGCCACATCCAGGGGCTGCTCGACGGAATCGAGTTTAGGCAAACTACCTACGCTCTCGATCGCGATTCCCGTAAAGCGGCACTTGCCCGCTTCCTCAGCAAAGCAGCCGGCGAGCAGGATGGAGCGATCGAAAGAGAGGAGCGCCTTGCGGCTTAGACGCATTCGGGACCTCCTTGCGCTCTGCTGACCTGCAGTATTTCTGCACGGCGCTCTGCACCTTTATCGTGGCACTACCCTCGGCGCGGCATTACCGTTCCGTATGGTCCTGTGCGCCCGAATCATTTCCGAACCGCCGCCTCGCTTCCCGCCCTCTCGCGGCTGGAAGTGCCATTGCACGACTGTTATCGGGCGAGACCCACAGGCTGCCGAGATGCCGCTGCCCAATGACGACGATATGGTCTGAGAGTGCTCATGTCGTTATTGGCCGCCACTCAAATTCCAAAACCAACTGACGAGCAGGCCTTCGAGCGAGCGAGCGTGCCGCTCTGGCGGAGCCTTCTCAAGGATCCCAATGTCCAACGAAATGCAAGGCGCGGACAGGGTCAGGACGGCGTTGATCTGTATGGGATGCGGGATCGCGATCCCGATCAGTATGTCGGCATCCAATGCAAACTGAAGGGAGAAGGCAAAGAGCTTTCGGAGAAGGAGGTCCGGACCGAGGTTGAGAAAGCGGTCAAGTTCAGGCCCGCGTTGCGCGAATACTTCATCGTCACCACGGCAGCTGACGATGGCGAGATGCATGAGCTTGCGCGGGTCATCACCGCCGAGCTTCGCGCCAAGGGCCACCAGATGTTAGTTTACATCTGGGGTTGGAACACCTTGGAAGAGAAGATCAGCGAAGACGACGCCGCCCGTAAAGCCTTCGATCCCAGCTTTGGGCCGTTTACCGGGCAGATTCTCGAAAACACGCAGGAGCTTCTCCTCGGTCAGACAGAGGCACAATCTGGTCTGGCCCAAGTTCAGGCGACGCTGACGCAGATAACCGCCACACTCAGCCTCCCTCCGGGCGACACGACAACAGCCGGTAATGCGTTCGAAACCCACCTCGACGCCGACATCGACACATATCGCGAGCTTGCGAACTCAGGAAAGCCAAGAACGGCGCTCCCCCTTCTGGAAGGTCTACTGGCCCGCATCGGCTCGAAAGCTTCGGGACGCATTCTCTTCCGCGTCAAGGCCAATATCGGCTCCTGCCTACTCGCCCTCGGCGAGCAGGAGCGGGCAGCCGCGATGCTCGCCGAGGCTTATGCCCATGCGCCAACCGAACCGAAGGCGATCGCAAACAAGGCGTTTTCGCTCTTGCTTCAGGGCAGGTGGCAGGAGCTACTGCCCTGGGGCCGTGAGGCGCTCGTTGCCGATCCCACCAATGAAGGGCTGGCGGGCTATGTCGTTCAGGCCGCTCGCTTCGATCCAGAGATCGCGGAACCCCTCGATATTATACCAGACGGCCTGAAGGGGTCGGCCGCAGTCGCTATCGGCCGTGTCGACGTTCTACGGCATCGCGGGCTGATGCCGGCATGGTGGCAAGCTGCCCATGCTGCGCTCGCCACCCATCCCGGCGATCGTCACGCCCGCCAGTTCGCGGCGGAGGCTGATCTCGATGAGATACTGCGAGACCCGGCATTCCAGCGCACGCACAGACTCGCGCAGAAGCAGCGCGAGCGGATTACCGCAGCAGCCGAACTGCTGCGCAGTCAATGGGATGAAGCGCGAGCGAGTGAAGGGGTGATCAAGCCCGAGGACGCCGCGATCTGCAGCAACATCATCGTCGCCTATCATGCGCTTGATGATCTGCCCGTGGCAATCGAGGTGGCGCGCCAAGGTCTCGCTCTTGCGCCGAGCGATGTCGAAATCGCCAACCGCGCGGCCGTCGCAGCGATCGACGGTAATGACGAAAAATTCGCTGAACAGCTGCTTCACTGTCTCCCCGCTGGGCCCGACGCCACAGTGCTCGGCTTTCGCTTTTACTCCGCCCGCGCCGACTGGAAGGAAGTCGCCCGAATTTACCGTGATCAGGCCGACCATATCCCCCTTGTCGAACGCTCGCTCATCGTCACGGCGGGTCGGCTTGCCGAGATCAAGGTGGCGCAACCCGATGATCTTGAGAAGCGGATTGCGGCGATCGCTGAGGAGGTTATCGACGACCCCCGCGCCAGCATTGTCGTCGCGGATTTTGCTCGCACGGAAGGCTTCGAAAATCTCTCCGAGGCTCCCTATCGGGCGGCCCTGAAGTGCATCGACGCTAATAGCCACATTGCGCCGCGTATGATGGTAGCGATGCACGCGTCCCGGCGCGGAGAGGCAAACGTTGTAGCAGACCTGCTCGATGGTTATGTCGCTGATGACCACGATAACGAAGCGCTTCGTGTACTGGCGCGCGCCTTCGTTAATGATAGCCCGATCCGCCGGCGCGCAATCCGATTCTTTGAACGATTGCCAGCATCGATCAGGACGTTGTCGTTCTATCTCCATGCTGAAGGCCTGCTTCACTTCAATCGCGGGGCTCTGAAACAAGCCGAGACCTGTTTGCGAAACGCGGTCGTGGTCAGCCCTGATCTGACCAACTATCTCGCTCTGTTCTCGACCTTGCGGCGCAGCGACCGTCGTGACGAAGTCAAACCCATCCTCGAAACCCTCGATCTTGCGACCGTGCAAGGTACACCGGCGCAGAAGATGTATCTCGCGCAGGAACTCCTCGCCGCAGACCTGCCAAAGATTGCATTCGCGTTTGCTTACGATGTGCTGCAGGCCGCCAGGAATGACCCCGACGCCGCGCTGCGTTACTTCGGGCTGATGATGCTCGATCCCAATGGCCGGAAGACGCCGCGATCACGGGTCGTGGGCCTGGACGCCTGGTTCAGGCTTGAGGGATCGCACGGCGAAACTCAGAGCTTCCTTATTGCTGATGGGCCTGATCGGCCGGCTGACGGTCAGGTCAGCGTCAGCCATCCGCTCGCCGCTGCGGCGATGGGCCTGAAGGTCGGTGACGAATTCACGATCAAGGCGGCGCTTGGTGACGACACAACTTGGCGCGTGGTGGAGATCAAGCACAAATATCTCCACGCTCTCCACGACGTGATGGCGAATTTCCAGACCCGGTTTCCGGATGCAAAGAGCTTCTACACGATCAAAATGAAGGAGGGCGACGTCCAGCCAGCCCTCGATCAGGTCAAGAAGGTATCCGAAAGCAACCGCAAGCTCGCGGACCTCTATTTGCTTCAGCATCTGCCGATGACAATGGTCGCATCACGCCTCGGACGTGATGCTGTCGGCTTTTCCGAATACGTGCGGTCCCTCGATCATGACATCGAGACGTGTATCGGCAACGCGCCAGAACGGGATGCTGCGCGCGAAATTATCAACCGTCACCGCGCAGCGGGTGCCGTGTTAGACACTTACACCGCATGGACCGTTGCGACGATGGACGCTTTCGACGTCCTTCTCGCTGTCTTTGGCAAGCTGGTGATACCGCGCTCCAGTATCGACGAGCTGCGAAGTTTGCGCGACAAGGACGATCTTGGCGGCAATGGGCGATCAATGACGATCGCCTGGCACAATGGACAGTACATTCGCCAGGAGTTCACGCGTGAGGATATGCAGGCACGCGATCGCTTCATCGCCGATCAGATCGAGAAGATCGAGAAAGCCTGCGAGATCGTTCCAGGCGCCGCACCCGACATGCCGTCTGAACTGGCGGCGATGCTCACGGAGACCTTCGGGTCTGATGTACTCGATCCGCCATACCTCGGTAGCGAGGGCTACGTCCTCGTATCGGAGGATCTCTATTACCGTCAGATCGCGTCAGCGACGGTTGGCCCCGGGCTCAGGAGTGTATGGCTTCAACCCGTCATCGCGTTTGCGCGCGACCTGGGACTCATTGATCACGCGCGCCAAGCGGAGATTACGGTCAGACTGGCGTGGCGTCGGCATAGCCATGTGTCAATCGACGCTGAAACACTCTGGCAAACGTGGCAGGCGGACGGCAGTGACGATCTTCGTGATTTCCGTGCCCTCACGGTATTCATCGGAACCCGGAACGCTGAACTTATGTCGCATCTTTCGGTCGTTTTCGCATTTTTCGCCCGCATCTGGGCTGAAAGCGGCTCAGTGGACCTACGAACCATGAAAATCACCGGCATCGTCCTGGAACAACTCATCCGATTCAGGGAAAAGGACTGGGCCATGGTTCTGGCGTTGGTGGCCGACGGCACCTCTTGGAGACTTCGCGAATATATTGACCAATGGGTGGTCGGCCATTTTCTGAGCTTGTCGCAACTTCGTGAAGCCGAACAACAAGTGATCGCGATTCGCGCGCGCAATCACATGACCGCGACGTCAAGAGGGCGACGCAGAGCGCGAGGCATGACGGCGATTCTGGGCGGACCACGATCTCAATGAGAACGAGCGAGAATATGTTCGCTGTCAGTCGTTCCGTCGCGGGCCGCAGGATAGCCGTTCGCGATGCGTCACCAGTAAGCGCTCGAAAGTACTGGTGATCTCCATGACCGCCCGTCTCCAACATCGACCGAGATCTAAGCTGGGAGGACCTCATGGTTACGCCAGACATCGAACTGAACCATAGCGAGGGCGCGCTCCTGGCGCAGATCGAATTCGACTGGGACCGCCACACTCCGGAAGATTACAAGAGAAATAGTGAGGTCGCCGCCGCGTTGACCAAAAGCCTGCTCGCGCGCAAGGCCGTACCCGAACAACGCATGAAGTATTTCACCGACCCAGCCTACAAGCCAGGAAGACTCAAGGGATCACACCGCGACCTGTTTCACCGTAATAACAACACCGACGAAGAAATGATTCGGCATGTGCACTTCCTGCCGTATCTCTACTACTTTATTTTCGGCCCGAAATTGCCGGAAAGCGCGAAAGGTCGCTTTCGCGAACAGGTGAGGCGATGCGGCCAAGTATCCTCAGGTGACGCGATTCCCTTAGCAAAGTTTGCACGAGCTGAGACCCGCGCTATGGGCTTAGTGCCACATGAAGCAGCTGAGGAGTATTTCAAGCTGGCGCTCGATTGCGGACTCTGGATTAGCTACGCGCTCCACATTCGGGACTATGTGAACAAGACACGCTGACTCCAGAACTACACTATTGCGAAGACGAGTCGTCGCAATTGAAATGGGCTAGTCATTCGCATTCGGACCAATCATGAGTCGCATCGACGCCATCGCCTTGATGACGTCCTTCGTGATGACGACCCGCTTTATCATGGCAGCTGCTGAAGCCGAGGATCCGGTGGCGTAAATAGCTCGCGTATCGTGCAGGTTACGAGCTCGAAGGGGGCTAGAAACATCGCAGGATTCAATACAGCGTCACTGCCGTGTGCGAACATATTGCGAAGTGTGCTTAGACCATTTACCTCCGCCGTGATGAGGCCTTGGGCCTTAGCGGCTCTAAGCAATTCGTCGAGCATAGGCGGCTTCCGTGCTTTGCCCTTCCTGTCCACCCTACCAGAAAATTGCACGCCAACGCGCTCTCGTAATGCCAATTCAAGGCATGGGAATGTCTGGGCTGCGGCGAGGGTCAACAAGTCGTATGAGAAATATGAGTAGATATAGGCATGGCGCAGCGCATCGTGGCTGCGTCGGATACCCTCTGGAACGCTCGTCGGAAGCTCAAGTTTGCTCATGTCAGCATGAAGGGCTTCGAGTGTGCTGCCGACAAAGCCCGCGGCGGCGGAAAAATAAGGGTCGGGCGCTCGCAGCTCACTCGCATGTTTGAGCATATGGTGGGTTCCGTTCGCTGCCCAAGTTCGTCGAGAGATGCTTCATTGTACGCACTTGCGCGGCGTAGCGGGCAGCGCAACGAAACCGGCCGCCACCGAAGCATAGAATCGATGGACGCCGTTTAGAACGCGATGTGAAAACGGCGCCTTCGATATGTCCGACAATGATGGAAGGATGAGAAGCGGTACCGGCGGCAAAGCTGCGCCCACAGAGATGCCAGACAGTATGTCGATCATCCGTTTACGATCGAACCCACGGAAATCTTTCTGGACCTCCGGCCACCGAAACGGCGGCTCTATATCCCGCAGGGCAACGGTGTGTGTTGCCTCGCCTGTCGATCGGTAAGTTGGCCCATCAGGCGAGAAGTTCGACATGCCGGCTTCAATCCACCAATCGTCGGGGATCTCGAATTCGGCCGGCAAGAGCGGATAGGCGAATCTCATTGTTACTCCAATTGGTGATGGGCCGATCTTCCTGCGGCCCCTGCAACCGCGGTATGGATAGCCGCAGTTAGGGATCAGCAAGGAGTGCAGTTGTCCAAGCCGACGACAGCTCCATCTCCGTGCATTGCAAACGTTCAAAGCCGCTGCGTTTGGGTTCCATTAGCTTCAACACACGCTGTTCCATATCGTAGGCGTCGATCGACGTCTTCCAAGGCTGCTTCAAGTAGATTGACCATTGCTCGTTAAGCACCTCGACGGGCACATGCTGGTTTACCGCTGCGAGGCGGGCCTTAATGTCCTCGGCGTGACCAATCTTGAAGACATTCCGCTTGCCGAACCGCAGTGCGTAGGTCGAGGCGGCATTTTGCGCGGAGCGTTCAACGCTATATGCCGCGTCATTGGGCCTTGGCCCGGTCGTCGGGCGGAGGATCTCATTCAGCCGACGCATACGCGCCAGCGAGGGAAGCTCAGGCAACACGAGCCGCTCTGCTGTCAGCGCCAACACGCGCTGGACATCCGAAGCATCGAGCTCCTCAACGCCCGGCGTCGCGAGCATGGTGAGCTGGTCAGATAGCGTCTCGGTGAGGAGCGGCTGAGTAACGAAGCGCCACGCTTCGGTAAGGGCGACAGCGTGCGGGAATTTGTAGTTTCCGCGCTCATCGAAATCGCGCTCGTCCAGTTCGGCATGTCCCACAATCTCGAGAGTGCGCAGTGGTTCAAAACCGATCTCTCCCATCCCAAGCAGCCGTCCTTGAAGCGCAGGCGGCGTTCTATCGGTCTTGGTGCCCACGAACACAAGGCGGTCACCCCGCTGTGCGAGCTTGAGCAGACGATTAAGGTGCCCTTCGGATCCGAAGGTTGCGATTGGAATCCGCTCGAACCCAAGGCCCCAGACGCGGGTTGCGAAGATTTTCATGACGTCGTGTCCAAGGCGCGTCTCCCTTTCTAGCCCCTCGGTGTCAGCCGCCGCCGGATCTGGCTGCGGCGGTCGAGTAGGAGCATTCCGTCGCGGCCCGGCGATAGCTCGGCGCCGCGTTTGCTCTCATAAAATTCGGCACGGCCCGCCAGAATTCCGAACACCTCGTCGAGCCGCTGCCGCCGCATCGTCACATCATCGGGCCGATCGCGCATAATGTTGAAGACCTTCCGGTCGAGGGCGAAGAATACATCTTCATCAATCTCTCGGCCGACAAATCCTTCGCCGACTTCGTCGGACAAGTCTCTCGGCTCAATGTCGAGGAAGAAGGAATACGCCTTTGAGAGTGCGTCGAATTGATCAAACGTCACGGAGACGCCGTCGCCCGTGCCGGGCGGATCGATGACGCGACCCTCGGTACCCGCATCCCGCAGCATGAAAAAGGTGGCGCAGCGTGTCGTTGGCGCTACGCCATTGGCCAGTTGAAGCTTCGACACCTGGCCAAGTCCTTTGCTCACGGTGGCATTGCTTGGCTTCCTGATCCGTCCCTTGCTCTCGAACACATGACGCTCTGTGCGCCGGATTCCGATAAAGTCCGGCCGGCTCTTGTCTGAAGGAGGCATGGCTCCAGCTTTCAGCGGAGCCGGCACGCTCACGCTTGACCATATGCAACTCGTAAGGCCGGCGACGTGGACGAGAAATTCGATGTGCATTCGATCCTGCGCGTACCAATGAGTGAATGCCTCGCCTAGGAGAAACGAAACTCCGACCTTCTCGGATTGCTCAAGATTGCGAAAATACCGAGTAGTGCCCAGCTTGCCGTCGAGATAGCCGGTCGCCATGGCGACCAGAAGCCTTTCACGCCACTTCCCGACTAACTTTATTGCCGCCTTGCGGCTGGGATACCCGACCGTCAGGAGTGATCGAATGATATCGACCCTGGTCGCCGCGATGGGAGCCGATCCGTTGAGACTCGCAAACAACCCTGAAAAGCCCTCAGAGGCAACATTGCCCGCCATTCTCCAATCTACCTTTCCCTCATCTTATTATCGGCGCCGAAGTTGCCTGAGTTGGGCGACTACACCTACTTTAGGTCTCGTGATAACACGTGACCATGAGCATGCAGTGGCTATTGGCTAGGGCCCCCGGCTTCGCCAACTTAACGGACGAGGAACGGAGTGCCATTATCGATTTCTCGTTGCTTTGGAGCTTGTTCGAGGCTCGGATACTTCACAACGCAGGGACCGCCAACAGCATTCGTACGGCAGTCGGCGCATGGCATCAGGCGGGGACCCTTCAGGCCGAGGCATACGATCAGCAATTAGCTTATTTCCGACAGCGCTATTTCGCGGATAATGCTTTCACTTATCACTTCGATCATCTGCACTTGCGGCCAAACGATCGACCGCCGATGATCCGATCGATTATTGATGGAAGTAGCAATGATCCAAGCGACCGGGTCGCGGCGGTCTTCACAATCATCCTTCGTTACAGGAACAATCTTTTCCACGGCATGAAATGGCAGTATGAGATCGCTGGTCAGCGAGACAATTTCACGAACGCCAACAACGCTCTCATGATAGCTCTTGAACATCACGGCCAGCTACAAGGCTAAGCAGCTCGGAACCAGAATATTGCGGCGCCATAAACAGCCCGGCTGGAAGCCACCATTTTCCCGAAGTGCCCTACGTCAAATCAAATCTTGCAATAGCACATCAGCCAGACTCTCTTCGGCGATCGACAACTGATGCCCTTGCATAGCGACGGTCAGGCCTCCATCCCATGATGCGCCGGCTTCCGGACCAGACAATGCAAGTCCCGGGCGGGGCGCTCGCGCAACCGCGTCCAGATAGTCGGCAGTGTAAAAGCGCCATGGTCGTGCACCGCATTCGCGCATGACGTAGTTGCCAATGCGCACACCAGCCCAATCAAAGTCTCCATGATAGCGCAATCGAGCACCGGCAGTCGCCAGTTGCCGCAATATAACGCGTTGCGCGGCGGCCGGCATTCCATCGGTGCACACCATCGGCGCGCAGTTGCTTCCTCCCCTATCAGCTGCAATGCCCAGGAGGTTTGCGTTCTCGCAGACATAAATGTCCTGTCCGGTTACATCCCAGGAAGGGCTTGATCGTAGCAAGAAGCGAAGTGAGGCGTAGGTTGGCTCGCCAGTGACAATCGGCAGCGTCGAGCGGCCCTTGATATTGAGATTCAGGAATAGAGCTGGCCGCGCAAGTTCGTTAACCAGTATGCCGACCCTTGCCCATACGTCACGAACTCGCTCGTCACCGATTTCGCTGTCGACGCTGAGTGGGTCGTCATCATGAGCGGCGTGCGTCGAGGCCGTCTTCTCTCGCCACACAGCAAGAACCAGTGCGGCCGCGGCTCGCCCGGTATCGAGCGCATGCGCGTCGCCCAGAGTCGTCGCCGCTAGTTGGGCGCGGGTCATACCTTCAGCCGGTAGCGCATGGAGCACAACGCTAGCGCTGCGGCACAATTGGGCGGCAGCATCGGGTTTTCCGTTCGACAGGCGCTTCAAAAGACCGAGCCCGGAAGGTACCTGAAGAAACGCTGAAAGGTCTGCGTCGCTAACGACGGAAACAGCTCTTGACCACGCTGCCTGCATTTCGGTGCGAGCGGTCTCCGCATGAACAATAGGGCCGTCGATGAACTCGAGTGCCTCTCGAAGCGATGTAGCAATGCCTGCTCTATTCAAGGCCTCATCAATCAACGGAATATCAATCTGCATGGAGCTTGAGAAACGCACGCTTCGACCCATGAGCCCCGCAAGAGCCGCGTGCTCGTCCATCCCGAGATTGGCAAGACGTACGCTTTCCAGCTTTCCATCTGCGGGCCCTCGCTCAAAGCGCTGACGAAGCCGTTTTCTGAGTGAAGAAAGCGACGCTCCGCCAAGAAGACGCTGAAGACGACCATCGTCATGCATCATGCGTCAGCAAACCTTCGATTCGGATCGCTCTCGCGCCGCTTGGCACGGCCATCCCATGTCCAACGGGACACGTGTATGGCGTCGATGTTTTCAAGCCTTTGCAGATGGCAGATGGACACGCCCGGTAATTCAGCATAGCAGCCCCACTCGCGTTCGCTTGTTACGACGAAGTCGAGATCGAACTCGCGGATCAATGCCATGCAATGAGCCCGCGCAGCATCGTCGATGCCTGCGAATACCTCGTCCAGCAACACCAGGCGTGGCGAGTGTGGATTACCGCTCTGGCTGTAGAAGCTCGCGACTGCCGCGAACAGGGGTACGGTGAGACCCAGCGCCCGCTCCCCGCTCGAAGCGGGACCCGATAATTTTACCCATTGCTTGTCTTGCCAGCGCTGCACCGTGAACCGATGCCAGTGACGATAGTCAAGAGCCCGGCTTAACTGTTCAAGCAGGCTTCCGCCCGTGGCGGCATCGGCATTTACTCGTTCAATGTTTATCCGCTCCTGCAACATCGCGCCGACAACGCTGCGATCCTCGGGGCTCCAAAGATCGGCGTTGGTATTTAGTAGGCGCTTGCGCGCGGCTGCGAGTCCGATCGGCGCCCCGCCGATCCCCTCGGGAAGTGGCTGCCAATCCAGACGAAAGCGAACGCCCGTCGAAGTTGGACGCTTGTACAATTCCGCATTGATCGCCTCGACCTTCCGGTCCGCGTCCTGGAGCAGTCTTTGAATGGCAGCGGCAATTTCCGCCTGAAGATGATTCTCCAAAACCTCTCTTTCACGCGCCGTCAGCAATTCGCGGCGCTGCGCAATTTCCGCTTCGAGCCGTTCGGTCAGGCGATCAGGGCGTTCTGCGCGATTCTGATAAATAACCGTTACGACCAGACCGTAATCGGCCGTCTGGTCCATTTGGGCTTGATGACCGAGGGCGGTGAGAGCCCGACCGAGGTCAGTATAGTCTTGCGAAAGTTGCCCCTGAATCTTCCTCCATGCCTCATCGTCGTGTGGGGTATCTGAAAGCAGCTGCTCGGCACGGCGCGCAAGCGTCAGCGCCGGCTCGATGGTCCATGTGATGCGCAGATCGGGAAGGTCAGTCTCGGGTAATGCAACGGAGAGCAAGTCCGTCGCGGCGAAGCCCTGAAGCCGAGCTATCGCTTGCTGCCGCGCTACCGCTCGTTCTTGCAGGGTATCATCCGCAGAAGTCACCTTTTGTTCGGCCCGCGCACGCTGCTCGCCGGCAAGATTTGCTGCCTTTTCCTTTGTCTCTAGGTCCGCGTCGCTAAGCTTGACTGCGGCCCGGGCCGCAGCAAGCTTCTCCTGCAATTCCGCCACCTTCGCGCCGACCGATTCCTGTAGTGTTTCCAGCCGGACCTTCGCTTCGCTAGCCTGCCGGGCTCGCTCGAACGCGTGCGCGACACTTCTTTCCATGTCAGCTTGAGCATCCTGCTCGCGTTGTCGTTGACGCACCAGCTCGGATTGCGCCTGTCGCAGATCTCGCCCGGCGTGGACAAGCGCCAAGACTTTCTCGATCAGTTGCGACAGCGCTGCATCGACCACGTCCAATGCCGTATTGGAATCTGGCAGGCGCAAGTCTTGTGCATCACGAGCAAGTACCGACCGTGCCTCGTTGACGGTTTCAACGGCATTCGCCAACTGTTGTGCGGCCTGCTCAAGGCGATCTGATGCCGTACGAAACTCACGCGCGGCTGCTGCTGCGTCAGCATGCGATGCGCGTAGGCGGTCATCGGCAGGCGCGTTGCGCCACTCTGCGGCGGCGCGCTCCTGGTTGCGCGCATGTCCCGCGAAGCGGGCGTCGAGATTTTCATGCGCTTCCGCCAGCTCGGCGATCCGAGCCGAAATAGCCTTGAGCCTACGCGCGCGGGCATCAGCGCGAGCGGCATAGCCGATATAGACCGCAACTGGCTTAGCCCACGCGCCGGCGAGCGCGCCAATTCGAAACTCGCCAGCCGGCGACAGCCAGGTTTCTGCTTGGCCTCCATCTTTGGCGGTGCAACTCATACCTTCGAGTAGCTTGGCAACAATGGCACCTGCAACTTGGCTGCCCGAAGGCTTCAGCCACCCTGCTAAGGTCTCCGACTGAGGCGCTCGTTCAACCAGCTTCGCATCATGAAGCGGTGGAGCGCCTTCAGGCATTTGCATCCGCCCATCTGGATCAACCCACGCGTCAAGCAAGCCAGACGCCTCGAGGGCGGCTTCCAGACCGGCACGTTGAGCTGCGTCAAGTCCGTCGTGAAATTCGACAAGTTGCCATAGCGGTGCGCCGACACGATCGACGCGGGCGTCGGGCGCTCGGAATGGCGGGACTGGTGGAGTACCATCCTCACCTTTCTCAAGACGCTGTCGTTCAGCCGTTAAATCTGCTTCTTCTGCCGCGAGTGCCTCTCGCTCGAATACAAGCGAAGATTGCTGTCGTGCGAGACGTTCGCTGGCTAGCTGTTGTGCGATCTGCAACGAACTACGCGCTGGATTTTCTCCTTGTAGCGTTACCACCCATGACGCCAATTCACGCAGAGGCTGTTCCGTATCTGGCAGGTTTAACTGCTGCAACGACTCAAAATGCGCTTCCCAGCCTTCGAGGAGCGCTCTTCCTTCCTGTTCGACTGCCAGATCCGCAGCGTCGCGACGCGTTCGTGCCGCTTTCGCTTCGTCATGCCGCTCTTGATGCGCGCGAACTTTGATATCATGCACTCGTTCAGCTTCGTCCATCGCTTTGCGTCGTTGTCGCACGAGTGCGGCTTGCTCACGGCGCCGTTCGATTAGGGAGCGTAAATTGTCTTTTGCGGAATCGAAACTCTTCTCATCAAGTGCGACGAGCTCAGAAGCGCCTGCTGCGATGAGTGGGCTATCGCTCCATTGGCGATCGAGTCCGCTTGCCTCGGAGAGAGGAGCGGCGGCCATTCTGATGCCGAGCAGCGAACGTTCAGCCTCCGCAACCCGCTTTCCGCGTTCGATTGTCGCGCTCGATTCTCTGGACAATCGGTTCCGCGAGTCGGTCGCACTGGTCTCGGCTTGTTCGGCATCGCGCCGCCTATCGTCAGCATCCTTGGATGCGATGTCTAATCGGTTCGCATCCTTATTAACCGGATCGGATTGTAGAACCTCAAGACGAGTGCGGGCCGTCCCCAAGGTCTCCTTAGCCGCAAGCTGAGCTATCTTCGCTTCTTCTTCGACCGCTTGCGATTTCTCAAGCTCTGAATGTGCGTCATTCAAGGCCCGACTGGCACTATCAAAACCGGTCTGCGCACCGCGAAGCCCTCGAGCCTGCCGTCGCGTCTGAGTTTTCGCATAAAGTTTGTAGCGATCGGAGAAATGGCCAACACTTCGGGCGAGAGCTTGATATTCTTGCAGTTGACGACGGTCTTCCTCAAGCTGGTTAAATGCATCGGCCACGTCGGTAAGTAGGTCGGTCGAAAGTGGCGGGAGCGCCTCAGTCAGCGCGGCGGACAAGCTGGCCTCATCCGGCTTCTTCGAAAGCTGCGGCTGCCGAAGCTGAATCAGCGTGTCCATCAAAGCCGAGTAACGCGCACTTCCCAGTTGAAAAAGGTGCTCGTCTATGGCGCGACGGTAGCTCGCAGCGGTCTCAAAAACCTGACCATGGTCCGCCAGCGCTTCTTTCAGCTTCTCCTTTGAGAGCACCATCCTTTGTTGGTTCGTGAGCCATACGTCTTCGCCGACACGCCAGCCTTCAAGAATAAAGAACCAACTATCGACGTTGTTGCGGGCTGCGGCGGCCGACAAACCGCTGCCTAAGGTCAGAAACTGAGGTTGCCCGTCGGCCCCGAGGCGACCGAGCTCGATCCACGCGTATCCCATCCGGCGATCATGTTTGCCGAGCAACAAATTCCAAGACATTTTCTTCGAAGCATCGCCGTCGGGTTCTATCCGCGATGATTTGAGCTGCGCATCAAAGAGAAATGGCAGCGTTAAGGACAGAACCTTGGACTTCCCGGTCCCGTTGTTTCCACGAAGCAACAGATGACCATCTCTAAACCAAAACTCCTCGCTGTCGTAGTGGAACAGGTCAACCAAGCCCAGGCGAAGCGGCTGCCATCGTTCGCGACTTGGAGCAGGCAAATCTGGCTTTCGTCCATTAACGCGCATCGGAACTCCGCCCAGACCTCAGCTTGCGCGCACTTCCTGCTTCACGGACTTCTGCCGGCCCAACGGCGAAGCGACTAATTGCTGGTAAAGGCCGAATTCCGTCCGGCGATAGCGTGATCAATCGAAGCTTACGCAATCGTTCTAATGCGATCTGAGCCAGCTCACGCTGTGTACCAGGCTCTCGTGCAGATCGGCGCCAATAGCGACCATATCGCTCCCGGGCTTGATCAATGAAGCGCGCGATATCAGTCTCAAACAATCTTTCGATAGGCTCTCCGCCTACCTGCAGCTTGCTGGAGAGAAGTTCGGCGACCAACAGCGTGATATGCGCCTCGGTGCCTTCGGCTGGCATCGAAACATCGGTGAGCGTTCCCGTCTCGTCGACGAGCGCCAAACCTTCTGCGCGTTGCTCGGCAACAAGTCCAGCCGCCTCCGAGAGACGGGCCGCCATTGTGCCGCGTTGGTTCAGAAAGTAGGCGCGGGTGCTTGCATCGAGCGAATCGGCATAAACGACTGGGTCGTCAAGCAGACGACGCGATAAATCCCGGCGCACCCCAGCCCGATGACCGTCTTCGCTGTCTGGAACATGTTCGGCGGTGAGGGCTTGTAGCTGCCGCTCTATGTCGGCCGGCGCTTCGTCTGCGGCCCAAGTGGACGGTCCTCGTACCGCCGCAAGGACTCCTGCAAGCACGCGGCGTTGAACGTCATACAATGCGTCATGCAGGTGTTCACCATTCTCTGATGCATGATGAACGAAACCTTCCTCCTCTCCCGCAACTCGAACCAGAATGCCGAGGTCGAGAAGATGATGGCAAACAGCGACGAGCTCGCGCCTCTCGTGATGTGATTCAAGCTTGAAACTGAACCCAAGCGCATTCAATGTAGGTTCGGTAGCCAGGGCCAGCAGCCGGTCGCCCAGAACGCGAAGCGTGATCTGCGGGTCGGCGCGTTCAAGTACGGCGCACGCCAAGCAGAACAGTATATAGCGGCGCCGATCGTAATCAGGAAATCCTCGGGTCGAATCGAGAAGATCGGCGGGGCGCTTGAAAAGCCGCGCACAATCCCGTTCCACGTGAAGGACCCATCCGGTCTCACGGGCGAACCATTCCCTGAGATTCTCGGCGTGGCGCCGCACTGCGGCGAATTCAGAATGCACGGAGGTCATCAACGGGGTCATCAAGAGCGCACGCAAGGCGGTCGAGAATTCCTCCCGGAGGTGCTGAGCCTGATGCAATCCAATGTTTTGTGCACCAACGCGTGGGGACCGTCCGTCGATCTTTTCGCCTCGTGCCGTTTCGTCACCGCGCACACCGAGCACGCTATTCATCTCTCATCTCCATCGAGGTCACGGTGAGAAGATGATCACGACCAGTGAACAAACCAGTGTCCGTCAGGATCTCAGCAGTAGAGTCGGCACCAAGCGGCTCCAGGCGCACGCGGAGTAGGCCATCGCCAGTTTGCCGCTCAACGGCATCATCAGGATTTGTCTGTGCGGGAAGCGTTTCACCCAGCAAATGCAGAAATAGCTGAAATCCATGTCGATCGAGTTGGCCGAGATCGGACAGACGCCTCGGCTCGCCGTTCGCAAGCCGCGCGCGAGCGGCTTGAATTTCACGATCTTCCTCCG
>JGI24120J20309_1000452_pt1 | contig 22226 bp, 22 predicted proteins | sample SubbioAug_CSW13A_FD_20309 | JGI IMG/M metagenome (IMG submission 20309) | reverse complement strand
GGGCTCGATCGCCCGAGGATGAGCCGGCGTCCCCTCTGCCACCGCAGCGGCAATGTTAGCCGATCCGGCACGGTTTAAGTTACAAGGATGAGGAAACCCTTTGCCAAGCCCCTCGCGCTGCGGCGCATCTGGGAGTATGCTGCCGGCCTCCCAACAGACAGGCGCCGCGTGACCGACACGGAAATTCGCCCAACGACCGAGGATGCGCGCTCCGCGCGGTCCTTCTGCGACGAGCAGGCCTTCGCCCTGGAGCGGATGCAGCTTGCGCTCGACGCCGGGCGCACCGGCATCTGGGACTGGAACCTCCTGACGGGCGAAGTCCATATCGACGAGCGCGTGCGCCGCCTATGGGGCCTTCCAGAAGGCGTTCCGGCGAGTTTCGAGATTTTCCGCAGCGCACTGCATCCGCAGGACAAGAAGCGTACGAAAGAGGCTGTCGGCGTCGCGCTCGATCCCACGCACGAGGGCGATTACGAGATCGAATATCGCGTCATCGGTCAGACCGACCGCATCGAGCGCTGGGTCTCGGTGCGCGGCCGCACTTTTTTCGACGAAGGCCGCGCGGTCCGCATTCTCGGCACCGCGCGCGACATCACGCCGCGCAAGCAGCGCGAGCAGCATGTGCGCGTGCTCCTGCGCGAACTCGTGCATCGCTCGAAGAACCTGCTGGCCGTGGTGCAGGCGATGTCGCGGCAGACGGCCGCCGGTTCGCCTTCGGTCGAAGATTTTCAGCGCAAATTCGGCGCCCGCCTGCAGGCGCTGTCGATGGCGCATGATCTGCTCGTGTCGCAGGATTGGCGCGGCGCCTCGATGCGCGAATTGGTGCGCGCTCAGCTCGCCTATTGCATGGACGTGCCGCAGGGCGACGTGTCCTCGCGCGCGACGATCGATGGCCCGAAAATCATGCTGAAGCCGGAGGCGGCGCAGAACATCGGCCTCGCTTTGCATGAACTCGCCACGAACGCGCTAAGCTTTGGCGGCCTGTCACGGCCGGACGGCGCCGTCTCGCTGACATGGCGCTTCGAAGACGGGCGGCTTAACATCGAATGGCGCGAGAGCGGCGGCCCGGCGGTGGCGATGCCGCCGCGCGAAGGCTTCGGCCACAAGGTCATCAAGCGACTTGTCGCGCAGGCGCTGGATGGGACGGCGACGCTCAACTTTCCGCCCGATGGATTGATTTGGACGCTGTCGATTCCGGCGAGCTACGCGACCGTCAGGGACGAGCAGGCGTAACGCCTCGCTGCTTACAGAATGCTTCGTAGTCCTTGGCGTTTTGTTGCGCATAGAGCATCGCGAAGGACGCGAGCGCGTCGTCGAATGCCTCGCTCTTGCCCATGTATCCGGCGATAGTCACGGCGTCGGCGGAACGCGCATGCGCGCGCGCCAAGGTGCGCCCGCATAGTTTCACGTAATCCAGAAGGTCATGTTTCTGCAGCAATTCGGTAAGTCCGCTCAAACGTCGCGTCTTCAGCTGTCGCATGTAGAATTCGCGCTTAGACGCAGGGTCGAGCATGGGCCCTAAAAATATGTCCGACGCCGCCTGCATCATGCGCTGACCTTCCACGACGCGCTTGGCCTGCGCGCCGGGCGACGCGCCAAGGCCGAAGCGTTCCAGCACTGAGCGCTTCGCTTCCTTGATTTGAAGGAAGAGCCGCTCATCGTCCGGACTCATGAACAACGCGATCGTGCAATAGGTGCCGACGCTGCCGACGCCAACGGCCTTAAAAGCGATGTCGGACAAACGATAGCGGTGCAACAAAGAGGCGACGTGCGGCGGCAAATTCGTGGAGGCGGCGGCAATGAGTCCGTTGACGTCGAATTGATTGGCCTCGCCGTCATCGAGATGGAAGAGCCGCGGCGGCTTGTCCTCGACTCGCCAGTCGCCGGAAGAGTCTTTCGCGACCCTTGGAAAATTGTCCGCATAATCATCTTCGTTATTGTGCGACGCGATCGCCGCGTGCACGGCGTCGTGGAGAACCCGATCGCGGAGGCCGGCGGCGACGTCACGCAGCGGCACGCGGGTATTCCACGCCTCGAGCGGCGACAAGGCGGCGAGTTTGGTCACCGCGCGGCGGTAGGCTTTGACGGCGGCGCGCGCCGTGGATCTTGCTGTCTGCTCGCTCTTGCCGGCGCCAAGGGCGGCGACGACGACGCTTGTCGCCAAGCGGCGCAGATCGATCGTGACATCGATCTTAGGCAGCGTCTCATCGAAATCATTCACGTCGAACAGCGGATGTCCTTCCGGCGAGACGAAGGCGCCGAAATTCATCAAATGGCAGTCGCCGCAGACCTGCGCGAGAATGCCGGGCGCCGGTTGCGTCGAAAGATCGGCGGCCATCACATCGGCGGCGCCGCGCAGAAAGGCGTGCGGCGACTCCGCCATGGATTTGCGGCGAAGCGGAATCAAGGATTGGATTCGATCCCGTTCGGTCTCGGCGATGATCGCGAGAGCGTTTCGGTTTGCGGCAGGCGTAAAATCCGCCAGGCTTTGGCGCCGGACGAGCTGGCGCAGCGTCTTTCCCGCCGCGTAGCGCGCGCGACGGTTGGAGCTTTCTGTACGCGCAGCGCCGTCAATGATCATGATCAGGAAGTCCTTCAGCTCATAACAACGCTTCAAAAAATTTCGGTCAGCCCGCTGTCGCACTCAGCCCAGCAGATCGATCAGCGGTCCAATCAGCGGCGCGTCGGCGGGCGGCATCGGATAGTTGCGCAGATCGCGGGCGCGCGCCCATTTCACCGCTTGACCTTCCGTCGGCGAAATAATGCCCTCCCACTTACGGCAGACGTAAAGCGGCATCAGAAGATGGAAGTCGTCATAGGCATGGCTCGCGAAGGTCAGGGGCGCGAGGCAGGGCGTGCAGACCCGCACGCCGAGTTCTTCTTCGAGTTCGCGCGCGAGCGCGTCCTCCGGCCGCTCGCCGGGATCTAGCTTGCCGCCGGGAAACTCCCACAGACCGGCGAGCTGCTTGCCTTCGGGACGCTGCGCGATCAGCACGCGATTGTCGGCGTCAACGAGCGCCGCCGCCACGACGAGCAATAGAGTCACAGGCGCGCTCAATTGCCGGAGAGAACGACTTTCACCGGGCCGTTTTCCTTGCCGGTGAGCGTCACTTCTTCATACATCGCGCCGCCTTCAGGCGTGGGCGCATCCTTCGGCTTCCAGATGAGTTGGGTCGTAAGATAATAGCGTCCGGGGGCGACATTCTCGAAGGTGAATCGCCCGTTCGACTCCGTCGTCGTCGTGCGGGTCAACGAGGCGTATTGCGTGTCCGGCTCGACCTTTGGAATTGACGCGGCCGGCAGGAATTTCACCGAGCCGTAAAAATTCTTGATGCGGGTCTGCGCATAGGTCGTGGCCGGTATCAGCCTCACCGTTTCGCCGGCGGCGTAGCGCACGTTCGATCCCGAGGCGTCGCGCAGAAAGGCCTGCCCGGCGATGACGCCCCTGCCGGGCGCCCTGATGTAATTCGCCTGCGAGGGATCGAAGCCGACGCCGGGGGCGGGGCCGCGCCCAGCGTTGCAGGCTGAGAGCAGTACGAGCGGCGCGGCGAAGAGAAGCTTGACGCAACGCATGACAATAACGCCCCACGAAAACGCAGATCACACACTTTGACCGGCGCCGACGCCGCACGCCTCCGGATCAGACCGGCGAGGCGGCTTCGGCGGCGATGAGGCAATCTAGCACGTCATGCATCGTTCTGACGACTGCGACGCTCAGCGACCGCTCAGCCGCAGTCGCTGGCGCGAGGTCGGGAATCACGATGGTCATGGCGCCCGATCCGGCGGATCAGCTTCGATAGTCGCCGTTGATCGCGACATAGGCCTTGGTGAGATCGCAGGTCCACACGGTGGCCGCGCCTTTGCCCAGTCCGAGATCGACGTTGATGACGATGTCGTCGCGCTTCATGATCTGCGACACTTCCGCTTCGTCATAGTCGGGGTCGCGCACTCCCTTGTGGGCGACGCGCACGCCGCCGAACCAGATCGCGAGCCTGTCCCGATCGGCCTTCTCGCCGGCCTTGCCGACGGCCATGACGATGCGGCCCCAATTGGCGTCCTCGCCGGCGATCGCCGTCTTCACAAGCGGCGAATTGGCGATGGAGAAGGCGACGCGCTTCGCCGCCTTGGCGCTATCGGCGCCCGTCACCGTCACTTCAACGAATTTGCGTGCGCCTTCGCCGTCCTTCACCACTTGATGGGCGAGATCGAGCAGCACGGCGTCGAGCGCACGCTTGAATTCGATCAGCCGCTTGTCGCTCGCCTTTTCGATCTTCGGCGCGCCGCGCGTCTTCGCCGCGCCTGTCGCAAAGAGCAGCAGCGTGTCGGAGGTCGACGTGTCGCCGTCGACCGTGATGGCGTTGAAGCTGCCCTTTACACCGCTCTCAAGCAGCGCCTGCAGCGCCTCGGCGACGATGGCGGCGTCGGTGAAGACGAAGGCGAGCATCGTCGCCATATCCGGCGCGATCATGCCCGCGCCCTTGGCGAAGCCGCTGATTGTCACTTCGACGCCGGCGATCGTCGTCGTCCGGGTGGAGAGTTTCGGATAGGTGTCGGTGGTCATGATGGCGCGCGCGGCGTCCAGCCAGCCGTCGGGCCGCGCCTCCTGCGCGAGCCTCTCCAGCACGCCATCGAATTTATGCGCGTCGAGCGGTTCGCCGATGACCCCCGTGGACGCCAGAAAAATCTGGCGGTCGGGCGCCCCCGTCGCCGCGGCGGCGAGCTTCGCCGAGAATTTGACCGCCTGAGCGCCGGTCTTGCCGGTGAAGGCGTTGGCGTTTCCGGAATTGACGAGCAGCGCGCGCGCCTTGCCGCCTTTGAGTCGGTCGCGGCACCAGTCCACCGGCGCCGAGGGACATTTGGATTTGGTGAAGACGCCCGCGACCGTCGTTCCCGGATCGAGCAACGCCAGCATCACATCGGTGCGTCCGGCGTAGCGCACGCCCGCGGCGCCGACGGCGAGGCGAACGCCCTCGAGCGGCGGGATTTCGGGCGCGGATGTCGGCGCGAGCGGCGAAACGGGAGCGTCGTGAGCCATTTTCAGCCCTGAGAGTCGGAGTTGATCTGCGCGGTTTGGACCCTGCGCGAGTCGCGCGTCAAGGCTGTGACTGGCGGCGGACCTGCTTTGTCACCTCGCGCATCGAGGAGTCAGCACGAGTGGGCCGTAAGAGGGGGAGGGACCGGCCTCGCTGCTGCTGCGTAGGCCAGCCCCTTATTCAGGATCTGCTGTTCCGTCCGTCCAAGTCGGCCTGCCCTCAGAAAGGGTGAGGGCGCCTGGGCGCTTACTTCTTCTTCGGCGCTTCGGCAGGCTTTTGCGCCGGAGCGGGCTTGGCGCCGGGGGAGCCCTCGGCCGGCGCGTCAGCGCGTTCGATCTTGGCGCCGTCGCGTAATTTCATGACGAGTTCGCTCTGCGCCTTCTGCACGACGTAGCGGGCGACCTGATCCTTCACCTCATCAAGCGGCGGGAAGACTTTCGGGCGCTTCTCGTCGAGCTTAATGACGTGCCAGCCGAACTGCGTCTTGATCGGATCGGAGACCTGACCCGGCTCCATCTTCGCCGCCGCGTCGCCGAACTCCGGCACCATGCGGTCCTTTGTGAACCAGCCGAGGTCGCCGCCCTTGGCGCCGGGGTCCTTGGAAAGTTCGGTCGCGACTTTGCCGAAATCCTCGCCGGCCTTGATGCGCTTCAGCGCGGCCTTCGCCTCTTCTTCGGTCGGCACCAGAATGTGGTGCGCGTGATATTCCGTTTCGGGCTTCTGGTTTTTCGCCGCCTCGTCATAGGTCTGCTTGACCGCCGCGTCAGTCGCCGCATTCTTGGCGACGTCGCCGAGCAGCGTCTCCATCAGCGCCTTGTCGCGCAAATAGGCGAGCTTTTTGGCGAATTCCGGCGTTTCGGCGAGCTTGTCGGCCTGCGCCTTCTGCACGACGAGCTGCTCGTCGATCAGGAAGTCGAGCACATAGGTTTCACGCGCCTTTCCTTCGAGCTGACGCGGAATGGCGGCGCCAAGATCCTCCATCGCAAGCTTCAGGTCCTCGTCGGTGATCTCGACGCCATTGACCTTGGCGAGGGTTTTCGCGACCGCAGATGTCGCGCCGACGGCGCTCATCGCCAGCAGGGCGGCGAGCGCGGTCGCTCCGAGCGCGGCGCGGGCGAGAGAACGCGCATTCTTGCGGGCGTGAGACATGATGTGCTCCAAAAAGAGGCCGGGCCGGCCCTGAACAAAAGCGGCCGTCGCCGCCGGCGGGAAATGCTCCTGCGCGAGGAATCCGGCGTATCTATGCCCGAGGAGGCGGTTCTGACAACTCCCGGCTACGCCGAAACCGGGCGCTCGGCGACCTCTCCGACGACGCTCGTGAAAATTTCCCGGGTTCTCTTCTGCGTATCGGCGAGCAGCGCTTCCAGATTGGATAGATCTGGCGCGTCGCCGACGCGCAGCAACAGCTCCGCCAGTCCGCGTGGGGCGTCGGCGGGACGGAAAGCGTCGTCGATGGCAAGCCGCAGCAATTGCGTCAGCCCTTGGTAGAGCTTTGAGGCCTCCGCCAGCGCGTCCGCCGCGCCGGCGTCGAGAAACCTCGCGTCCTTCACGCGCTGCAGGGCGACCGTTGTGTTCGTTGAAAAAAGCTCAGGATGCTGAGGGCCATGCAGCAGCATCAAATATTGCGCGATGAACTCGATGTCGATCAATCCGCCGGGGACCTGCTTGACCTCCCAGGGGCTCGTCGCGCCCTTTTCCTTTTCGATCCGCAGGCGCATGGACAAAACGTCGTCCTTGAGTTTTTGCGCGTCGCGCGGACGCGTCAGCGCCACGCGGATCGCCGCTTCGACCCCTTTCGTGAACGCCTCGGGACCGGCGACGACGCGGGCGCGGGTCAAGGCCATGTGCTCCCATGTCCACGCTTCATGGGCCTGATAATCCGAAAAGGCGGCGAGACTTACTGCGAGCGGTCCGCTGTTGCCGGAAGGGCGCAAACGAAAATCCGCCTCATAGAGCAGGCCCTCGGCCGTGGGAGCGGAGAGGGCGCTGATCAGCCTTTGCGTGAGACGGCCGTAATATTGCTGCGTTGAAATCGGCCGTCCGCCGCCCTTTGATTCCGACAATGGGTCGGCGTCGTAGAGCAGCATCAGATCGAGATCGGACGCGGCCGTCATCTCGCATCCGCCAAGCTTGCCCATGGCGACGACCGCGCACGCGCCGCCATCGATCGTTCCATGCGTTTTGGCGAATTCCTCGCAGACGCGCGCGAAGAGCTGGGCGATCAGCGTTTCGGCGAGGCGGGTATAAGCGAAGCCGGCCTCAGTGACCGACACGGATCCGGTCAGAATGCGTACGCCGATGAGGAATTTCTGTTCCTGGCCGAAAATGCGGGCGCGGTCGAGCGCGTCTTCATAGGAGCGCGCCTCGGCGAATTGCCCGGCGAGGCGCTCCTCCAATTCGCTTTGGGCCGGCACCGTCTCGAAAAAAGCCGGCTCCATCAGCGCGTCGAGCACGCGCGGGCGCCGGGAGATCGTTTCGGCGAGCTTGGGCGCCGCGCCCGTAATCGCGGCAAGCAGTTTGAGAAGCCGCGGCTGCGAGACGAGCAGGGAAAAGAGCTGAACCCCCGCCGGCAGTTTTGCGATGAGCCTGTCGAAGGCGAGAAAGGCGGCGTCGGCGTTCTCCGTCGCGGCGATGGCTTCGAGCAGGATGGGCGTCAGCTCCGTCAGCCGTTCGCGCGCGATGGTCGAGCGGGTCGCGGCATAGCGGCCGAAGTGCCAGCCGCGAATGGTCGCGGTCACCGTCTTGGGATTGGCGAAGCCCATATTGGCGAGCGTTTCGATGGTGCCCGGATCGTCGTCATCGCCGGTGAAGACGAGATTGCCGGCCGACGAGGTGAGTTGCGGCGCGCTTTCGAAGAGTTTTGCATAATGGCTCTGCACCACGTCGAGCCGCTTCAGCAGCGCTTCGGCGAAGTCGGCGTAGCCTGAAAAGCCCATCATGCAGCCAATGACGGCGACGCCGTCTTCAGTCTCGGGCAGCGTGTGCTTCTGCTCGTCGGCGACCATCTGGATGCGATGCTCGACGTCGCGCAGAAAGAGATAGGCTTCGCGCAGATCGTCGCGCGCCTCGCGCGCCACCCAGCCGCTCTCGACGAGCTGGTCAAGCATCGCCAGAGTCGAGCGCCCGCGCAGGCGCCGATCGCGACCGCCGGTGATCAGCTGCTGCGTCTGCACGAAGAATTCGATTTCGCGAATGCCGCCGCGTCCGAGCTTGATGTTGTGACCGGCGACGGCGATTTTGCCATGTCCCTTATGCGCGTGAATCTGCCGTTTTATCGAGTGCACGTCGGCGATGGCGGCGAAGTCGAAATATTTGCGCCAGACGAAGGGCGCGAGCTCCTGCAGAAATTGTTCGCCGGCGAAGATGTCGCCCGCGACCGGCCGCGCCTTGATAAAGGCGGCGCGCTCCCAGTTCTGGCCCATGCTTTCGTAATAGCTCAGCGCCGCTTCGAGCGGGATGGCGATGGGCGTCGCGCCCGGATCGGGACGCAGCCGCAGATCGGCGCGAAACACATAGCCGTCGACGGTGCGCTCGCTCATGATCCGCACGATCCGCTTCGTCAGTTTGACGAAGAAATCGACGTCCTCCGACGGGTCGGCGAGGCGCGCGCGCGAACGGTCGAAGAACACGATGAGATCGATGTCGGAGGAGTAGTTCAGCTCGAAGGCGCCGCCCTTGCCCATGCCGAGAAAAATCCATCCCGATCCGCGTTCCGGATCGCGCTGATCGGCGAGTTCGATCTTGCCGGCGAGCGCGGCGGCGCGCAGGGTGAAGCGAATGGCGGCGGAAAGCGCGGCGTCGGCGATTCGCGTCAGCGCCCGCGTCGCCTCCGGCATGTCCCAGATTTTGGCAAGATCGGCGAGGGCGATGACGAGCGCGGCGTCCTGCTTCGTGAGCCGCAGCAGGCGCATCAGCTCGGCTTCATCTTGGGTTTCGATGTCTCGCGTTTCTTCGATCAGCGCCTCGACGCGCTGCGCGGGATCGCTGATGAGGATGCTGGCGAGCCGCGCCGGATCGCGGGCGGAAAGGTCGGTCAGATAGGGCGACGAGCCGAACACGCCGAGAAGGAGGTCTCGCGCCTTCGGTAGCTCTCGCAACAGCGCGGCAAGCGCGCCATCGGCCGCTCCGTCCTTCTCCAACACGCGGGCGAGCGCCTCTTCGGCCCTCTTCGCGTCGAGAGGCTGAATGACGACCTTGGCGCGGTCGAGAAGGGCGTTGGCGTCCGACGTCAAATTGATTTGCCTTTCAGGGCGTCGAGAGCGGTTTTGCGCCCGGGTATAAATCCGGCTATGCGGTAAATCAGCTTTGAGAGTCGACAGGCGATCGTCAACGAAAAAAGGCGCCGGACCCTCGTCCTTCGAGACGGCTCCTGCGGAGCCTCCTCAGGATGAGGATCATTGGTTCAGCAGAAGGAGCAGGCTTCACGGCGTCATTGTGGTCTTGATGCTGAGTGAAGCAGCGCACAACAAGCTCCCTCATCCTGAGGAGCGTGCGGAGCACGCGTCTCGAAGGACGAGCGAGCTTGGCGCCAATGATGAGAAGGATTTCATGTCGCAAGAGGATGTCGCGCAGCTGCTGGCCCGCATCGCCGGGGCTCTGGAGCGCCTGGCGCCGCCGCCGCCGTCCCCTCCGGATTTCTCCGTCGCCGAGGCGTTCGTCTGGCGCGCCGCCGGCGAGGCGTTCCATCCCGTCAGCCGGGTCAATCGTGTCGATCTGGCGCTGCTCAAGGGCGTCGACCGTCAGCGCGACATGCTTCTCGCCAACACCAGCCGCTTCGCGCAGGGGCTGCCCGCCAACAACGCGCTGATGTGGGGCGCGCGGGGCATGGGCAAATCCTCGCTGGTGAAGTCCGTTCACGGCGCGCTGGCCGAGAAGGGCCTGAAACTCATTGAAATCCATCGCGAGGATATTGAAGCGCTGCCCACGCTGCTCGGCGCGCTGGCGCAGGCGCCCTTCCGCTTCATCGTCTTTTGTGACGACCTTTCATTCGACGGCGCGGAGACGAGCTACAAGGCGCTCAAGACCGCTCTCGAAGGCGGCGTCGAAGGGCGGCCGGACAATGTGCTGTTTTACGCCACGTCGAATCGCCGCCATCTGTTGCCGCGCGACATGATGGAGAACGAAAGCGCCACCGCCATCCACCCCGGCGAGGTGATCGAGGAGAAAATCTCGCTCTCAGACCGCTTCGGGCTTTGGATCGGCTTTCACAATTGCAGCCAGGACGACTATCTGGCGATGGTCTTCGGCTACGCCGGTCATTTTGGCCTCGGCGCGCCCGAAGCGACGATCCGCGCCGAGGCGCTGGAATGGTCGATCACCCGCGGCGCGCGCTCGGGCCGTGTCGCCTGGCAGTTCGTGCAGGATCTCGCGGGGCGATTGGGGAAAGAATTGTCTTAGGATTGTCTGGCGTTTACGCGTTCAAGCCGGACTTCGCCCGGTTTGTTTTCGCCCTTGCTAGCTTTCGCGCCGAGTCAGGCTTAGCCTGAGCTCGGCTAAAATGGGGAGCAGCATGAACTTCAGACGTATTGCGCTTATCTCGACCACAATGTTTCTCTCGCTGGTTTCTCTTTCGGGAAGCGCCTTTGCTTTCTGCGGGGTGTTGCAGGCTTCGGCCAGCGGCTATTCCAGAGACGAAGCGCTTTCAAAGGCAAACAACAAGGGACTGGTGGAGGTTCGAAGGCTCGAAGGCAATTACGGCAGCAGCAATGTTCATTATCAGACCGCCACGTCTTCGTGCCGAGACGGCGGGAGGGTGACGTGCTTCATCTCCCAGAGGTTCTGCGTCGACAGCGGCCAGGGACAGCGGCCGGGTCGCGGCGGGGGAGGCGGGGAATTTGAAAGCCAGCCGTGGAAAAAGCCGGGTTGCCGGACTTGGAAACAGAGCTGCGACCGGGGCGACGCCCGGGCCTGCGGAAGATATGAGTCGACCTGCCAGGTCAATTGACGCGAGAACATTGCGAGACGCCTGCGCGGGCAGGCGTCTCGGATCGCCGGATTAGTACGGACGCTCCGGCGTGCATTCCGCCGTCGTGCATCGCGATTTGTAGGCGTAAGGGATCATGGCGGCGACAAGCAGCAACCCGCCCATAACGATGATCGCCATTTTGTAATTCATCGCGGTTCTTCTCCGACGGCGTTCGGCCCTTGGGTTTTGATTTTAAAAAATGCCACGTCGCCCGCCGAGCGTCTGTGACTTTGTCCTTTTCGCCGCGTGGGGCTGCAAGGATCGGAAGATCAGAGCGTCTTGGCTTTGAATCGGCAGAGATCGGCGATCGGGCAGCGCGGGCATTCTGGCGTGCGCGCCTTGCACACATAGCGTCCGTGCAGAATGAGCCAGTGATGCGCGTGCAGGAGATATTTCTCTGGCGTGATCCTCGCGAGTCCTGCTTCGACCTCTTCGGGCGTCTTGCCGCTTGCGAGCGGCAGCCGGTTGGAGACTCGAAAAATATGCGTGTCGACCGCGATCACCGGCTCGCCGAAGGCGACATTGAGCACGACATTCGCGGTCTTGCCGCCGACGCCTGGGAGCGCGGTCAATTCCTCGCGCGTGCGCGGCACGTCGCCGCCATGCCGTTCGATCAGCAATCGTGACAGGGCGACGATATTTTTCGCCTTGGCGCGGTAGAGGCCGATGGTCTTGATGAGATCGCGCACGCGCTCCTCGCCAAGGGCGGCCATCTTGGCGGGCGTGTCGGCGAGCGCGAAGAGCGCCGGAGTCGCCTTGTTGACCCCTGCATCGGTCGCTTGCGCCGACAGCACGACGGCGACGAGCAGCGTAAACGGGTTTTTGTAACCGAGTTCCGTCTTGGGTTCAGGATTCGCGGCTGCGAGACGCGCAAAAATCTCTTCGATGCGCGCAGCTTCAGCGGCCGTCGGCCGCCGACTGGCTCGCGGTTTTTTAGCGACGCGCGCGCGCTGACTGATTGTTTCCGCCATCGGCGCGTTATAACTTTTAGAATCTGAGGGACAAAGCCGGCAGGAGAAATGTCCGACCCCTTCGAGCGGAAAATTTACGAAGCGCGGCTGACGCCGCATCGGTCGATGACGCCGCACGCCTTCTACCTTTTCATCGTGATTTTCTGTTTCGGACAGGCCCTGTTTGCGCTGCCCTTTTTCTTCATGGGCGCCTGGCCCGTCGCCGGTTTCATGGGCCTCGACGCGGTCGGTCTCTATTTCGCCTTCCGCGCCAGCTTCCAGGCCGCCCGCAGCCATGAGACGCTCGACCTTACGCCGCTGGAGCTCGTTTTCGCGCAAATCGGCGCGCGCGGACAGCGAAAGGAATGGCGCTTCAACCCTTCCTGGGTACGGCTTGAACAGACGGTCCACGAAGAATTCGGGACGGAGCGGGTGGCGCTGATCTCGCGCGGCGAATGCATCGAGATCGGCGCCTTTTTAGGGCCGGATCAGAAAGCGGAGCTGGCGCGCGAACTGAACCGCGCGCTCATCGACGCGCGCATGGGCGCCCGTTTCGGCTAAAACGCACATGCAGCGTGATCTAGCGTCGCTGGCTCAGCATGGCGTCGGCTTCCCGCATCAGCCGCGCCTCGTGCCGCTTATAGTAGCGCCAAAGCACAAACAGCCCGATGACGAGTCCGCCGACGAGCGCCATAGCGATCGGGCCCTCGATTTTTTCGAAGCCAGCGGTGAGATAATAAGCGCCAAAGCCGAACACGCACGCCCAAACGACGCCGCCCGTCGCGTTATAGATGAAGAAACGGCCTGGCGGCAGATGGTTTGCGCCCGCGAGCGAGGCCGCGAGAATGCGCAGCAACGCGACGAAGCGGCCGAAAAAGACGATCGCGCCGCCCCAACGATAGAAGAGATATTGGCCGAGGCGCAGCTTCTCCGGCCCGAGCCCGACATGATGGCCGTAACGTTCGAGAAGCTTCGTTCCGTATTCCCGCCCCAGCCAATAGCCGACATTGTCGCCGACGATCGCGCCTGCAGCGGCCGCCACGACGATATTCTCAATGGCGATCGCTCCGGAGAGCCGCGCGTAAATCGCCGCGCCGACGAGCATGGTTTCGCCGGGCAGCGGAATGCCGGCGCTTTCCAGGGCCACGACGATAAAGATCGCCCAATAGCCGTAGGTCGAAAGGATGGCGGCGATCTGCGATTGATCGAGAAAATGCGTCATCCCTGGCCCGGAAAGTGTCCTACGCTACTCTCATGTAGGCCTAAATGCGCAAATGGCGACTTCGCCGAAGCGAGGCCGCCATTTTTAGGACGTCAATCGAAAGGGTCAGTGATATTGCAGTGCGTTCTCTCGCGCGGCGCTGAAGGCGTAGGGCGGCGTCGCCGCCATAGCCTCGCTGTCAAAGACGAAGGGGTCGCGCTCCAGCGCTACTTGAAGGACCTCCCGCAATCCTCGGAGCAAAGGCTGGTCGTCGCGGACAACCTTGGCCCGAAGCGCCTCCTGCGCGGCTTCATCCGACCGGCTCGCGAAATCGCGCACCGCCATCGCGACGAATCTGCCGACGCTGACGCCTTTCTCTTCAGCCGCGGCGCGTACGCGCTCGGCGAAGCCGCCGCCAATGCAAGCCAGGGCGGCATGCGCCACCTTGTCGTTCGAGCAGGAATTGATCAGATCCACGATGACCATGACGACCTCCGCCCTTGAACGTTCCATATTTTGGAACCCTTTGTTGGCCGCGGTTTATCTCCGCGACAGTGTCCACGCCCGTTGGGGCGTTCGTTCCCGCCAAGCTATCCAGTCAAGCTGAACGTTATCTGTATGAGTGCTGAAAAAATTCCGCGTCCGACGATCGGACGGGATCTCTCAAACCCGGCGAACAAGGCTGTCGGCGCAAAAGCCGAGAGACTTTGCTCCCGTGCCGCGCGCTGCTGCCTTCTAACTGAAGGCCGTGACAGCTTCACGACGAAGTTCGCCGGTATATCAATAACATAGTGATCAGCCGAGCTGAGGCCGCAGCACGACTCGGGACTCAACTCGTGGCTAGAGCAATAGTTCCGAGAAGCTGAAAAATTCGTAGCTGCGGCGCAAAAGATCTTGCGGCGCCGCAGTAGCCTTGCCTCTACCAAGCGCCGATGTTGGGCGCCGAAACCCAGGGTTCCGTTGGCGGCAGCGGCGCGCCCTTCTGCAACAACTCGATGGAGATCAAATCCGGCGATTGCACGAAGGCCATATGGCCATCGCGCGGCGGCCGATTGATCGTCACGCCCGCCGCCTTCAGCCGCGCGCAGACGTCGTAAATATTCTCAACGGCGAAGGCGATGTGACCGAAATTCCGCCCGCCGGCATATGCGTGTTCGTCCCAGTTATGGGTGAGTTCGATTGTCGGCGCTCCATTTTCCTTGGCTTGCGCGGCGTCCTCGGGCGCGGCGAGATAGACGAGCGTATAGCGCGCCTTCTCGTTTCGCGTGCGGCGCACCTCCTGCAGACCAAGCATGCCGCAAAAAAACTCCAGCGCGCGCTCGAGGTCGCCGACTCGGATCATGGTGTGCAGAAATCTCATATGCGGGCTCCTATCTGATGCGTCCGCCATAATAATAGCGTGCCACGGCACGGATTTGCGCCCACGCCGAGCGCCTGCTAGAGCGCTGGCGTTCCCCAAACATAGGTGCGTATCGACGTGACCGAGACGAAGGCTGTTCCGCGAGCGGCGACCAGCGTCAAGCTGGCGGCCGCCAAGGCGTCGATCGCCGCCAGCGCTTTGCTCGCGGCGGCGAAACTCGCGGCCGGTCTCTGGTCTGGCTCGCTTGCGCTGCTGTCCGAGTCCGGGCACGCCTTCGTGGACACCGGCGCGACAGTGCTGACCTTCTTCGCGGTGCGCGAAGCAGAGAAGCCGGCGGACGAGGAACATCACTATGGCCATGGCAAATATGAGGCGCTGGCCGCGCTGATCCAAACCGGCTTCCTCTTCGGCCTCGCCTTGTTCATCGTCGGCGAAGCTTGGAGGCGTCTGCAGGAGACGGACGTCGTGATCGACGCGGGCTGGCCGATCTATGGCGTTCTGGTCGTCTCGATTATCGTCGATTTCGTGCGCTCGCGGCAATTGCGGCGGATCGCGAAGGAAGAGGGCAGCGACGCACTGGCCGCCGACGCGCTGCATTTTTCGAGCGATCTGGTGTCATCGGCGCTGGTGCTGCTCGGCCTCGTTGCGGCGCATTACGGGTTCGAGCGCGGCGACGCGCTCGCCGCCTTGGGCGTCGCCGTCTTCATCGCCGTCGCGGGCTTTCGGCTGGGCCGTCGCACCATCGACACTTTGCTCGACGCCGCGCCACGCGAAATGGCGCCGCATCTCGAGAGGGCGATCGTCGACGTGCCGGGCGTCATCGCGATCGATTCGCTGCGACTGCGCACGATTGGCCCTGACATCGTCGGCGAAGCGACGATCGGCGTTTCGCGCGGCTTGCGCGTCGAGCAGGCGGCGCGCATCAAATCGGCCGTCGCCGAAGCGATCGCCACAGTCACGCCGCGCGCCCGGGTCACGCTGTCGATCGAGCCGCGAGCGCTTGACGACGAAACGATCGCGGAACGCATCCTGCTGGTTGGGGCGCGTCGCCACATCCATGCCCATCATGTCATCGCCCAGCAGATCGAGGGCCGGCTATCGATCGGCGTCGACGTCGAACTCGATGGCGCCATGCCGCTCGGCCGCGCGCACGCGATCGCCGCCGACTTTGAGAGCGCGCTGCGCGATGAATTTGGGGCCGACGCTGAAGTCGACACGCATATCGAGCCGCTCGAGCTGCAATTGCTCGCGGCGCAGGCCGCCGACCCCGCCATCGCTGGGGCCATCAAGGCGGCGCTGGCGCGCGTCGCCGCTCAGACCCGGCCGCCGGCGCACGTGCGGGAGGTCCGAGTCCGCGAAACGGCCGGAGGCATCGTCGTCAACTTCCGCTGCCGTCTCGACGCGGCCGTCTCCGTGCAAAGCGCCCATGATGCGCTCGACGAGATCGAGCGCCGCACACGTGAGGAATTTCCATCGATTCTGCGCATCGTCGGCCGCGCCGAGCCGGGCGATCGCTCAGCCGCCGCATAGCCAAGGATGCGCGCTTCGTCTATGAGAGACGCCATGACACAGCAGCCCGACGCCGCCGCCGCTGACATCGCCTCATTGCCTTTCGAACAGGCGATGCAGGAGCTCGAGCGCATCGTCGCCGATCTGGAGAAGGGCGCCGTCTCGCTCGACGAGTCGGTAAAGCTTTATGCGCGCGGCAAGGCGCTGCAGGCTCGCTGCGAGGCTCTTCTCGCTGAGGCCGAAGCGCGCATCGAGAAAATCACTCTTGGAGAAAACGGCCAGCCGACAGGAGTCGCGCCTTTCGACGTCGAGTAGACGTTAATCCAAGTGTCAATCCAGCCGTTCCTCCTCCGCCGCCTCTCGCGACAATCTGTGAACGCGGGCCATGAACGCCATGGCGATGAGCACCGCGATCGGCATCGCCAGGGCGGCGACGAGATCGGCGGAAACCTGCGGCGGTAGGGCGCCGGCGGCCTTGAGCCCCTTGGCGATAAAGCTGAAGAGTCCAGTGAGAAAATAGGCCAGCCCGGCGATCGTGATTCCCTGCACGATGCGGTTGAGCCGCATCTGCAACCGCGTGCGGCGGTTCATCTCTTCAAGCAGCGCGCTGTTCTGCCGCTCCATCTCCAGCGTGATGCCGGTGCGCATCAAATCGGTCGCACGCTCGACCTGCGCCGAGAAGCGCGTTTGGCGCGCCTCGACCGCGATGCAGGTTTCGATCGCTGGATCAAGGCGCGCATTGAGGAAATCAGAAATCGTCACATATTGTCCTTCGCGCCGTTCCTGCAGCTGGGAGAGGCGGTTCTTCACCAGCGCCCGATAGGCGCGGCTCGCGTCGAAACGGAAGGCCGTGCGCGTCGACAGCGCCTGACTGCTCGCGAGCAGGTCCGAGAGCCGCTTCAGCAAAAGGTAATTGACGCGCATGTCATGCGCTTCGTTCAGCGCTTCGGTGATGCCCGACAGCTCACGCTCCATGTTGGCGAGTTGCGGCGACACTTGCCGCGCGAGCGGCAGCCCGAGCAGCGCCATCGTACGATACGTTTCGATCTCGAGGACGCGCTGCGCGAGACGGCCGGCTTCGAAACGCGGTAGCGCCTTGCCGCGGATCAGCATGCGCGTAAAGCCATAGGCGTCGACGGCGAAGTCGGTCAGAACCTGCGCGTCGCGATCTTCGACGCCGACGACGCACAGACTCTGCGAATTGAAATAGGATGCAAGCTCTTCGGCCGATCGCGCGCCGTCGACGACGCAGAGCTGCGTCGCGACGATGAGAACGCCCGGCGGCGTGAAGGAGATTTCGCCCGCTTTGAACGGGTCGGCATGCGCGAAGGGGATATCGGCGCCGACGCCAGTCGACCAGCTGTAGGTGGTGAATTCGCTATGTTGCTCCCAGCGAAGCCGCCAGTCGCCAAAGATAAAGTAGTGGAATCGCGCGCCCGGATCCGGCGCCAGCACGCCATGGGCGAGCGCGAGCGCGCCGACCGCTTCACGATCTGCGGCCGCCGCTTCGTGGTCGGTGGCGAAGGCGTAGTGATAGATGCGCCGCGGCGCGTCGAGCGGCAGGAACGGCCGCGCGTGCAGCTCCGCGAGAACAGCCTCGCGGAAGGGATGCTCGCGGAGAGTCTTGGGGTCGTCTTCGCTGATTTCCATTGCGTCTCTCTTGAATCGCGTTCACGCGAATCACCGGCGTCACGCGTCAGTCTGCCATGATCGGCGCAATGACGGCGGGGGCGCGTCCGTTTTTGGTTGCCATGAATTCTATTCCAGATAATTCTTTGCGGAACAGCCGACGGGGCAAGCCGAATGGAGGGCCGCATGTTGGACGCGCGACGCGCATCATTCTCGTCGATTTTGAGCGCACTCCTCGCAATCGCCGCCACCCTCGCTTACGCGCAAACGGCGCCCAAGCCTGCGACGGAAGCCACGAAGTCCGCCAATCGGGCCGTACTGCAGAGTCTGAATTTCGACGACCATGAAGATTTTGACAACGCCGCGCACGGTCTCATCGCCAAGCCCGACTCGCTGACGATCAAGGACGCTTCGGGCAGGGTCGTCTGGGATATGGAAAGCTTCAAGTCCTTCATCGTCGACAAGCCAGCGCCCGATTCGGTCAATCCGAGTCTTTGGCGCAATGCGCAACTCAACATGCATTACGGCCTATACAAGGTTCACGACCGCATTTTTCAGGTCCGCGGCTATGATTTATCGAACATAACTTTCATCAGAGGCGACAAAGGCTGGATTGTCTTCGATCCGCTGATCTCGACCGAAACCGCGAAGGCCGCCTTCGAACTCGTCGCGCAGAACCTCGGCAAGCGTCCGATCGTCGCCGTCGTCTACAGCCACTCGCATGTCGATCACTACGGCGGCGCGCGCGGCATCGTTGATGCAGCCGATGTGAAGGCGGGCAAGATCCAGGTTCTCGCGCCGGAACATTTTGCTGAACATGCGGTGAGCGAAAACGTCATCGCCGGCAACGCCATGAGCCGCCGCGCGATCTTCATGTATGGCGCGATGTTGCCGCGCGACGAACGCGGCAGCGTGGGCGCAGGACTGGGCCAGACTACGTCGACCGGCGTCATATCGCTCATTTTGCCGACGCGCGAGATCAAGAAAACCGGCGAGACCGTCACGATCGACGGCGTGCGCATGGTCTTCCAAATGACGCCGGGCACCGAGGCGCCGGCCGAGATGAACACCTATTTCCCGCAGTTCCGCGCGATGTGGATGGCCGAAAATGCGACCAACACGATGCACAACATTCTCACCTTGCGCGGCGCTCAGGTGCGGGACGCGCTGAAATGGGCGCGTTACCTCGATGAGACGATCGCTCTTTTCGCGGACAAGATCGACGTCAAGTTCCAGAGCCATCACTGGCCGCTCTGGGGACGAGAAAAGATCGTCGACTATCTCAAGAAGCAACGCGATCTTTACAAATATATTCACGACCAGTCCGTAAACCTGTTGAACAAGGGCTACACGGGCGTTGAACTCTCCAACATGATTCAGCTTCCGCCGGAACTCGACAAGACATGGGCCGACCGCGGATATTATGGCTCGCTCAAACACAATTCGCGCGCGGTCTATCAGCGCTATATGGGCTTCTACGACGGCAACCCGACGACGCTGGACCAGCTACCGCGCGCCGAGGCGGCGAAGAAATACGTCGAATACATGGGCGGCGCGCCGGCGATCTTAAAACGCGCCAGAGCGGATTTCGACAAGGGCGGGTATCGCTGGGTAGCCGAAGCGCTCACCCATGCGGTTTTCGCCGATCCCAACAATAAGGAAGCCAAGGATCTGCTCGCCGACGCCTATGAACAGATGGGCTACCAGGCCGAGTCCGGGCCGTGGCGCGCCATCTATCTGCAAGGCGCGTTCGAATTGCGCAATGGCGTTCCAGAGTCGGGCGGCCTGAACACGGCGAGCCCCGACACGATCGAGGCGATGCCTCCGGAAATGACGTGGGATTATCTCGCCGTGCGCTTGAACGGGCCGAAGGCGGTTGGGAAAAAGCTGATCCTGAATGTTGAGTTCACCGATCTCAAAAAGCTGTATCGGCTGGCGGTCGAAAATGGCGTGCTGAACTACTCGGACAAGCCCGCGCCCAATCCGGACGCGAAGGCCACGCTCAAAAAATCGACGCTCGATCGGATCGAGCTTGGCCTGCTCACGCCCGAACAGGCGATCGCCTCGGGAGAGCTGAAAGTCGAAGGCAAGCGCGAGACGTTTGTGGAGTTCGTCGGATTGCTCGACAAGTTCCCGTTCTGGTTCCACATCGTGACGCCTTGAGCGGCGGGAGCGCTCTCGATATGCGCCCGCAGCTCAGCGTCGTCGCCGGCATGTCGCTTTTTTTTGCCGTTTTCGTCAGCCCTCAGACGGGCATGGCCTGCGGCTTCGATGGGCGGCTCGGCGACGGATTCAGCGCAATGCATCCAAAGTCGCTTGCGGTCGCTTTCGCACTCAGCGACGCGGTCGCAAGCGGCGTCGTCGATCGCGCTGCGATTGCGCCGATCGAGCCTGGCCCGAAAGGCTATTGGCGCGCCGCAGGCCGCATCCAAAGCCTCGAGCATCGGCTTGCGGCGACTCCCGAGACGCTGATCCTGGCGCCGAAAATCTCCGTTCTCTTCATCGAATCTCAGCTGTGGTCGCGATTGGCCGCAAGCGCGCGAGGCTACGACATCGAAATGCATGTCGCAGGACCGACGCCCGGCGATGTAGTGATCGTGACCAATGAAACAGTCCTCGCCTCCGTGCTCGACGGCGCGCTTGCGCCGCAAGCCGCGCTCGATCTCGGCGTGATCGCAATCGACGCCGAGCAATCGGTGGCGAAGGCGGTGCGAAAGGCTCTGTTCAGCGCGACAGCGTCGACGACCGAGAAGACCGCTGCGGCAAAGCCAATTCCCTTCGTCAGACGCAAACGGTAGCTGCGGATTTGTACGGAAGCGCGCGCACGCTCAGGTGATGACGCTCGGCGCAGCGCGCTGCGTAAAGCGTTCAATGGCGGCGAGTTCGCGCGATAGGCTCACGAGATCGGCGAGCGCAGCCTCCGTCTCCATATGCTGCCGCGCGGGATCGGGTTCGTAGCGCTCGATGTAGACCCGCAGCGTCGCGCCGGCCGTGCCGGTTCCGGAGAGCCGATAGACGATCCGCGAGCCATCAGTGAAGATCACCCGCAGGCCCTGATGCTGCGAGTCCGAGCCGTCCACCGGATCGTGATAGGCGAAGTCGTCGGCCGTCGCGACTTCAAGGCCGCCGAAAGATTGGCCCTTGAGAATCGGCAGACGTTGTCGCAACGCGTCGATCAGCGCATGGGCGCCGTCGCTCGCGACTTCCTCATAGTCGTGACGCGAATAATAATTGCGTCCATAGGTCGTCCAATGTTGTCGAATGATGGCGTCGACGCTCTCCTTGCGCGCCGCGAGAATGTCGAGCCAGAACAGCACCGCCCATAGCCCGTCCTTCTCGCGCACATGGTCGGAGCCGGCGCCGGCGCTTTCCTCGCCGCAGATCGTCACGAGGCCCGCGTCGAGCAGATTGCCGAAATATTTCCACCCCGTCGGCGTCTCGTAGAGCGGGACGCCGAGCCTTTCCGCGACACGGTCGGCGGCGGCGCTCGTCGGCATCGATCGCGCGATTCCTGCGATCCCCTTGCGATAGCCCGGCGCGATCGTCGCGTTGGCGGCAAGGATCGCGAGACTGTCCGAGGGCGTGACGAAACGGCCGCGGCCGATGATCAGATTGCGGTCGCCGTCGCCATCCGACGCGGCGCAAAGATCGGGTGCGGCGTCCGACATGGCGAGATCATAAAGATGCCTGGCGTGGACGAGATTGGGGTCGGGATGATGGCCGCCGAAATCGGGCAGCGGCGTCGCATTGATGACGCTGCCCGGCCGCGCCCCGAGCTCCTGTTCGAACAGCACGCGCGCATAGGGGCCGGTGACGGCCGACATCGCGTCGAAGGTGAAGGTGAAGCCCGACCGAAAAGCGTCGCGGATGCGATCGAAATCAAAGAGCGTCTGCATCAGCGCTTTGTAATTCGCGACGCTGTCGACGACGTCGACGCGCATGTCGCCGACGCGCGTTTCGCCGAGCCTGTCGATATCGACGTCTTCGGCTTCGACGATCTTGAACGAGGTAATCTCGCGCGTGCGCGCATAAATGGCGTCCGTCACCTTCTCGGGCGCCGGACCGCCATTTGCGACATTGTATTTGACGCCGAAGTCGCCGTGCGGGCCGCCGGGGTTGTGGCTGGCGGACAGCACGATTCCGCCGAAGGCCATAAGCGCGCGAATGAGCGCCGACGCTGCGGGCGTCGATAATATGCCGCTTTGTCCGATGACGACGCGGCCGACGCCATTGGCCGCGGCGATCTTCAGGATCTTTTGAATCGCCTCGCGGTTGTAATAGCGGCCGTCGCCGCCGACCACGAGCGTTGCGCCCTGATAGCCCTCCAGACTGTCGAAAATCGATTGAATGAAGTTTTCAAGATAGTGGCGCTGCTTGAAGACATCGACTTTCTTGCGCAGGCCAGATGTGCCCGGGCGTTGATCAGCAAAGGGCGTCGTTGCGATGGTGGTCGCCTGTGAATTCCCCATTTGGAGCGGAGGCCTCGCGTGTTTGTCGGCGCCGCGGGGGCGCGGCGTCCGCTTCTATAATTCGTCTTCGGCAACGGCAAAAAGGCGGCGCGAGTCACGCGCCGCCGTTC
>JGI24120J20309_1000449_pt1 | contig 22328 bp, 17 predicted proteins | sample SubbioAug_CSW13A_FD_20309 | JGI IMG/M metagenome (IMG submission 20309) | reverse complement strand
ACGCGCAAAGCGTTCGGCGGCGCCTATGACGTTATGGCGTCAAAACATCTTCGCGGCGACGTCAATTATGCCTGGCCGTCGGCGCAGATCGCCGTCATGGGGGCAAAGGCGCCGTCGAAATCATCTTCCGCACCGACATTCGCGACGAAGATAAGATGGCCCGCCGTATCAGAGAGTATGAACAGCAATTTCTGTCACCTTTTGCGGCTGCAGAAAGAGGTTACGTCGACGCCGTGATTGCGCCGCGCGACACGCGAAAGCGAATTGCTCGCTCACTCGCCCTGCTCCGTGGAAAGGTTTTTGAAAAGCCTAGGAAGAAGCATGATAACATTCCACTATAGTGTTTTGGCTGGAATGAGTTCGTCATTATGAAATAGATTATTCGATAAAGAGAAATTTAAACAAGGTTTGTGCGCGTCTAGGCCGTGTGGACGAATTTGCGATTGAAGATCGGTAGGGGATTCCCACGCGGAATGAGGCATGATTCATAGGACTCCGACTGAGTCGGAGACCGGAAGCCATGTCGACGCGGATGGACGAGGAAGACTGGGCGTATACGCTCGCGGTGTTTCGAGCCTGCCTTCCGCGTCGCGGACGCAGCGCCCGATAGTACTTTAGAAGTGAATGAAGAGGATGCTGCTCCGATGGGACAGTTCGACAAGTGCCTTCTGCTCTTGGTTCGATCTGACAATGATATTCCCCGCGCTTGCAAGGAAGCTGGAACGTTTCTGGCATTTCGAGACGCACGGTTCCCGACAATTCATGAAGAGCACGACGAGGAGTTTGTCGGAATATGGGTCGACCCCTTGGTCGTTGATTCACCCCCCGAGCTGTTGGGCCGCACCTCGGCATATGGCCATCGTGCATTCCGGAGCCGCGGGTCCTTTGGTTCGAGCGGAGTATGGCTTTTGTGTTGGTTAGATGCTGCACATGGAAGCACTTCAACGGATCTCGGGGCTTTACGTGAATCGTTGGTGTTAGCCTTGGTTGAACAGCAGATGCTTCACCATTTTCCAACTACTCCGCAGTTCGCGCCAGTCTTTAATGCGGCTGACGGGTGGTCGCATATTTGTTTTCAGACGGAGCGGCTACGCATATTGTTTGCAGAAGTTATTGGCGAGCCCCTCACATGGAACCGAACGACAGGAGTTTTGGGGCGTGTGAGCCAATTTGAGCAGGCAGAGGCTGGTAGCGACGCTGCCGATCTGAATTGAACTTTATAAATCGATCGTGTTTTCCGCTGTCAGACGAGTCCGCCTAATCACACGCCATCAATAGGAGTTCCGAATGAGAATAAGAGAAATGTCGGCGGCGGCCGTCGTGCTTGCCGGACTCTTTCTCTCGCTGGAGCCCGCGGCGGCGCGCGACCACTTTGAGTTCGGAAATCCGCGCGCTCATTCCGGCGCTCATGGAATCAAGAGCCATCGCCACAATGGCGCCTGGATCGGTAACGACCGAGGACATTGGGGCGCAGACCGCGGTCGCCGTTGGGGCCATGGTCACGATCACTTCAGCCCGCGAGGACATGGCGGCCATCATTGGGGCTGGTGAGGCGCGACGCGGACCCAGACCGCTCGCCGCCGAATATCTCGCTGGCGATCATGTTTCTGGCAAATATCTCACACTCAGCGATCGCGGCAGCATCCCAGGTGCTGCTAGAAGTAGCCTTCCCGCTTCTTTTGCTCGAGTGAACCGCCGTCCTCGCCGTCGCTAATCCGACCCTGCCGCTCAGACCATTTTGAACGCAACGTTTCCTCCACGACGGTTTCGATATCGGCCGCTTCGGACTCGATGGCGCCGGTGACCGGCCAGCAACCGAGCGTCCGAAAGCGTACTGTCTTCGTCTCGACACTCTCGCCGGGATGGAATCGCATTCTGCTTTCGTCGTCGACGACGACGAACGAACCCTTTCTCTCGACGACGGACCGCGGCGCCGCGAAATAGAGCGGCGCCAGTTCAATCTTGTGCATCAGCACGTAATCCCACAAATCCGCCTCGGTCCAGTTTGACAGCGGGAACGATTGCCCTTTGCCGAGGCGCAAATTGAACTGACGCCAGAACTCGGGCCGCTGCTGGCGCGGATCCCAGACATGCTTGTCGCTGCGCACTGAAACGATCCGCTCCTTTGCCCGCGACCGCTCTTCGTCGCGCCGCGCGCCGCCGAAAATCACGTCATATTTTCCGCGATCAAGCGCCGCCTTCAGCGGCTCGGTGCGCATGAGCAGCGTATATCGGTCGCCATAATCAAACGGGTTTATGCCGGCGGCGCGCCCGTCTTCGTTCGCATGTGCAATCAGCGTGAAGCCATGCGTTCGCGCGAAGGAATCGCGAAAGTCGATGAGGGATTGGAATTCCCATGTCGAGTCGATATGAAGCAGTGGAAATGGCGGCTTCCCCGGATAAAAGGCGCGAAGCGCCAGATGCGCCAGAACGGTTGAATCCTTGCCAGCCGAAAACAGCATCACCGGCCGCTCGGCTTCCGCCACTGCTTCCCGAAGTATGTGGATGGACTCCGACTCGAGCCAGGAGAGTTGAGAGAGTTTATCCGCCAACACAGAGCCTTTCGCGCCGCCCTCCGCGGAGCCCTGTGCGGTCGACCGCCAGGGATCCGCCATTTAGGCTCTATTGCCGACAGTCGCTGATCATGCTGCTTCGGAGACGCTTGCGCCTTCGCGCGCCGCGGCGATCACCTCGCTGAACGTCTTAAGCCCGGGCTTCGGCGCCATCACGAGCGCCGCCATGTTTCCCGGCGCATGTTCGTTGCGCCACATCTTCATGTGCGCCTGGGGAATGCTCGGCCACGAGAAGACTTCTGACATGCAGGGATCGATGCGACGGTCCAGAACGAACTGGTTGGCGGCGCTTGCCTGCTTCAGATGCGCGAAATGCGAGCCCTGAATGCGCTTCTGACGCATCCAGACGTAGCGCGCGTCAAACGTTATATTGAAGCCCGTCGTGCCGGCGCAGAACACCACCATCCCGCCGCGCTTCACAACCAGCGCCGAGACCGGAAAGGTCGCCTCTCCCGGATGTTCGAAGACGATGTCAACATCCTTTGCGCCGGTAAATTCCCAGATGGTCTTGCCGAATCTGCGCGCTTCTAAGGTCCAGTCGTGGAATTCCGGCGAATTGACCTTCGGCAGCTGTCCCCAGCAGTTGAAATCCTTGCGGTTGATGACGCCCTTGGCCCCGAGCGACATAACATAGTCGCGCTTCGACTCATCCGAGACGACCCCAATGGCATTGGCGCCAACCGCCGCGCAAATCTGCACGGCGAAAACGCCAAGGCCGCCAGATGCGCCCCAAACGAGTACGTTATGTCCGGGCTTCAGCTCATGCGGCGTATGCCCGAAGAGCATGCGATAGGCGGTGGCGAGCGTTAAAGTGTAGCAGGCCGACTCCTCCCAGGTGAGGTGCTTGGGACGCGCTAAGAGCTGTCGGTCCTGCGCGCGGCAGAACTGGGCGAAAGAGCCGTCCGGCGTCTGATAACCCCAGATCCTTTGCGACGTCGAGTACATCGGGTCGCCGCCGTTGCACGCCTCATCGTCGCCGTCATCCTGATTGCAGTGGATGATGACTTCGTCGCCGACCTTCCAGCGCTTAACCTTGGAGCCCACCGCCCAGACGATGCCGGATGCATCGGAGCCGGCGATGTGATGGAGACTGCTGTGTCCGTCGAACATGGATACGGGCTCGCCGAGCGAGGCCCAGATTCCATTGTAATTGACGCCGGCCGCCATCACGAGCACGAGCACATCGTGACTGTCGAGTTCCCAGGTCGGCACGACCTCCATCTGCATGGCGGTTTCCGGCGGGCCCTGACGCTCGCGGCGGATCGCCCAGGCGTACATGTTCTTCGGCACATGTCCGAGCGGCGGGAATTCGCCAATTTCATACAGATCCTTCAGCATCGCTTCTCCTCAATCCAACTGTCGGAAAAACCTATGAAAACGTCGAGCTTGTGAAAAATTCAAAGTTCAGAATGACCCGTTCGATAAAAGAGAACAGAAGGAGCGAACTGGCCGCCAGCGCCCGATGGCGGGCGGATCGTCTGATGCGATGAGAGGTGCACGATCGTGGAGAAAAGGCTGACCGGTTTTCAAACCGCGCGATGTTGGCGCCATCCAATCGATAGAGAGACAATCGACGCCGCAGCAGCGAAAACTTTCGGTTGATGTAGCGAGTCGTTCCGATCCATAGAATGACTTATGAGCTTTTTGAACTACCATCATCTCCGATACTTCTGGGCGATCGCAAAGGAAGGCGGCCTGACGCGCGCGGCAAAATTGCTGAATGTGTCGCCCTCCTCGCTGTCGGTCCAGCTGAAGTCCTTGGAGGAGCAGCTCGGTCAGCCGCTTTTCGAGCGTGATGGCCGCGCGCTTCGCCTGACCGAAGCGGGGCGCATCGCCTTCGACTACGCAAAGGTGGTCTTCAAGTCCGGCGACGAGCTGCTGAGCACGTTCAAGAGCTTGAGCCTCGGCCATCGGCAGATGCTGCGCATCGGGTCCGTCGCAACGCTTTCCCGCAACTTCCAGATCGAGTTACTCAAACCGCTGATCGATCGCGAGGACGTCGAGCTGGTCGTGAAGTCGGGGGCGCTCGGAGAGCTTCTCCCCCAGCTGGAAGCGCATGCGCTCGATGTCGTGTTCGCCAACCAGCGGGCGACCATGGAGCTGAATTCAGACTGGCGAAACCTGCTCATTGCTGAGCAGGCGGTAAGCATCATCGGTCATCCCGAGCTGCTGAAAAAAGGAAAGGGCAGAGGCGCTTCTTTTCGATTTCCGAACGATCTCGCAAGAGTTCCAATTGTTCTCCCCGGGCGCGGCGAGGCGATCAGGATCGCTTTCGATCGCATCGTTGAAGAAGCTGGCGTACAGCCAATAGTGCTGGCCGAAGTCGACGACATGGCGATGCTGCGTCTGATCGTCAGAGAGAGCCATAGCGTCACACTGGCGCCGCCGGTCGTGGTTAAGGACGAGCTCGCATCCGGCGCGTTGGTCGAGCTTTGTCGCCTCGAACAGATTACCGAGTCCTTTTACGCCATTACCCGAAACCGTCGCTTCGAGCACCCGCTGCTGAAAGAACTCCTGGGGTCGAGCGACAGCGATCGTCAAGGGAATAGCTAGCGCGCGTCGACGCCGCCGATGATCTGGGCGATGGCGGAATTCCTTATTTTCCTTTGAGCAGTCACCGCGTAGATTCTCTCTTCCACGCCATGGATCGCGCCGATAACTTCCAGCCCATAGCGCTGGCGGACTTCCTGCCGCGCGTCAGTCGGCGCGAAAGTCAGTGCGTCGCAACTCGCGGCGACGCTCTTTCGCAGTTCGCTATTCCCGATTTCCGACTTGATGTCCGGTTCAATTCCTTGAATTTGGAGCCAATGATCCAGCGATTGTCGCAGGGAGCTATTCTGAATTGGCAATACCACGGGCGCGCGATGGAGCGACTGCGGAAAGCCTTTGCTATGGCTCTTCACTTTGGCCGCCGGGCCGAACAGCGAGATTTCGAGGGTCGCAAGTAGGTGGCTGGACGTGGCGTTGGGATCGGAACACACCGGGGGCGCGGTCAGAATCGCAAGATCGTAGGCGCGCAGTCGAAAATCCTGCAGCACGCGTTCCGCGTCGCTACTGGCGCAGCAGAGCGTCGGCGGATGCTGAGCATTCAGCGCGCGCGACAGCAGTCGCAGCGCGATCGACATATCGACGCCGTCGCAGACGCCGACCTTAAGATTGCGGCTCGGTTCCCCCGACGCGCCTTTCAGCCATTTCGTCAGTTCGTCGCCGACGCTGAATATTTCATGCGCATAATTGAAGACGAGCCAGCCGTGTTCTGTCAGACCGAGTTTCCGGCCCTCCCGCTTGAACACCTTCGAGCCGATCGCCTTCTCGAACAGGGCGAGCTGACCGCTGATCGTGGGTTGCGCGAGGTTCAACGCTTCACAGGCGCTTTTGATCGAGCCCGTCTTCGCGACCATCCAGAAGTAATACAGGTGCTGATAGTTGAGACGGTCCAATATGAAAGCCTACGGTCTGTTTCCGGGATTTCATACAGCGCGGGCATGGGAGGGAACATTTCGCATTTGTGAACCTGCCGTTCGGTTTTGTTAAAAGACTGTGACAACGTCGGCCCGAGCCAGAATCCGATCTCGTTTTCCACAGATCTACTCGATGGGAGACGTGTGCTCGCGCCGCCCGAAGGCAGGTCGTCCATTAGATGGCGCGCTCGGGAGGTCGTTTAGAAGGACCCTTCGCCACGCGCGCACAGACGCGAAAGTATCGAAAAAGGCAATGTTACGTTTGGTTTTTCGAATTTGTTGCCCCTTAGGCTTTTTGCTAACGAAGAAAGCCGTCGGCGGAAACACCTTGTGTGGAAGTGCATCGTTCATCTGAGTCAATCGTGCAACAAGTTGTGCTCGCCGTTACAGATGCGCTCGTGAACGTCGGGCCGCATTTTCGCAGACGGCGGCCAGCATGATCGTATCATTCGATAGGCTGGTTGGCGGCAAGCTGCTTCTGTTTCTTGGCGCGCTCGGGATTGGATACGTCGACGTTTTGTCGAATGTCTCCGGCCATAGCGTGCTGACGCCTTACTCTGCCGGTTCGCTTGAAGGCGTCACGCCGAGCTTCAGCGCTTGGGGAACGACCTTCTATCTCATCGGCGTAGCACTTGGCGTGCCGCTCGCGAGAGTCCTCTCCGGTCGCTTCGGCGAATATCGCGTGCTGGCGTTCGGCTATTTATGTTACGCGATCGCCTCGCTGATTTGCGTCGCGAGCGAGAGCGTTTTTATGTACGCCCCGACGAGATTTGTGTTCGGGGTCTTCGGCGGCTTTCTTGCGGTCGTCAGTCAATCGGCGGCGCTGGGCGAACTGCCAGAAAAACAGTACAGGATCGGCCTCGGCTATTGGGCCGCGCTCGGCATATTGCCTTATACGCTGGCGGTGTTTCTCGGCGGCTTCTGGGCCGAGTATTTTTCTTGGCGCTGGCTCTTCTACGCCAACGCCACGCTGGGCGTTCTCATCTCGGCGATCATTGGCGCGCTGCTTTATGGCCGCGAATATAAGCGCAAGATCGTGCGCTTCGACGCCGTGGGCTATGTGCTGCTCGTGATCACCTTGATCGCCATGCAGATGATGCTGAGCCTGGGGAATGATTTCGATTGGTTCGGCTCGTCGCTGCTGTCGGTCGCGCTGATCGCCGTCATGTTCTCTCTACCTCTCTTCATCATCTGGGAATGGGGCGAACGTCACCCGATTGTCGACGTGCGGCTCTTTTCGCGTTCGAGCTACGCCATTGGCGTCCTCAGCGGCTTTCTCGGCTTTCTCGTCATACAGGGGCTCATGTCGCTGCTGTCGGTGCAGATGCAGCTCCTGCTCGGCTACACGTCCTCGCTCGCAGGCCATGTCTATCTGGCGATGATGGTCGCGGGCCTGCCGCTCGCGGGCTTCATGTACGAGATTTCGAAGAAGCTCGATGTGCGCTTCGTGATCTGCATGATGTGCATGTGCTCGTCGGTCGTGCTCACCTGGCTCGGGCTCTTCGACAAGAACGCTTCATACGATAAGCTCGCTATACCGGTTGTTTTCCTGGGCTTTTGTGTCGCCGCGCTATCGGCGCCGACGTCGACCCTCGCTACGTACGGGTTATCAGGGCCCGCGTATAAGCGGGCGGCTGAAGAGTTCCTGCTGTTTCGTCTCGTCGGCGGCGCATTTGGTATCGCGTTTCAGAGCGTCGTCTACTTCCGCCGCACGCCGTGGCACCAGCTCAATCTGTCCGAATATCTCGGAGGCCGCCGCTACGCCTCGCTGGACACGCTGACGGCGTTGACGCAACAGCTTCAGTCGTTGGGCCTGTCTGAATCGGTCACGCGTCGCGTGATTGCGCGCGCCGTCCGCCAACAATCGGGCATTCTCGCCATGGATGACGCATTTCTGCTCGGCGCCGTCATTATGTTCCTGCTTGGCGTTGTCGTCTGGTTTGCCAAACTCCAAAAATATCCAGCAAAGCTGGCGGGCGGCTCGGCGCCTCCGCCCCGTCAGACGACGATGGCGGCGGAGCATTGATGCTTCTCGTTCATAAGATTCGTCGACTCTCAGCCAAACTCAGGCGCGCGGCCCGCGTCAGCGTCGTCGCGGCGTCCTGTGCTTTGCTCGCAGCGTGCATGCCCATCGACAGAGCGGACCGCTCACAATTCATCGAGCAGCCCGCAATGACCCGCACGCTTTCGCAGGCGGGCCTTCCCGTTGTAGAGGGCGAGGCGGCCTGGCCGCGGGAGGAGTGGTGGCGCGCCTTCCGCAGCGCCGAACTCGACGCGGTCATCAGCAAAGCGCTGTCCGACAATCAGAACTACCGTAAGGCGCAAAATGCGCTCCGGGAGGCCGACGCCGCCATTCGTATTTTCGGCGCCCGTCTCCTGCCGGAAATCAATTCATCTTTCGGCATGCGGCAGTCGCGCAATCCCCTGCATGGCGTCGTTGCTTCCTACAACCCGGAGCAAGGCGGTTTGGAAAAGACCATGGCCTTCATCAATCCGCTGGCGTTGACCTGGGAACTGGACTTTTGGCAGAAGAATCGCGCGTTGCTCGACGCCGCGATCGGTGAGGCGGCGGCGCAGGCGGGCGAGACCGAGCAAAGCCGGCTTCTACTGACGACGGGAGTCGCGCGAGCCTATTTGCGCGGCTACGCGCTGACACAGCAGTCGGGCCTCGCAACAACGTCGGTGAAAATGCGCCGAGATCTGCGCGCGCTTGCCGAAACCCGCTATCAGACCGGGCTTGATACGCTTGATGGCGTTCAGATCGCGCGCACGAATGAAGAGGTCGCCGTGCGGCGCGAGGCGACTGTCAAGGCGGCGATCACGCTGCAGCGCGACGCGATTGCGCGGCTTATGGGCGAAGGGCCTGACGCGGGCCTCACGGTTCTCAACGGGCGCGGCAGCGTCGTGCCGGCGCAGCCCGCATTGCCGAAAGCTCTGCCGATCGAATTGCTGCGGCGGCGTCCCGATCTCGCGGCCGCGCTCGCGCGGGCCGAGGCGTGGGCGGCGCGCGTTCACGTCGCAAAAACTCTGTTTCTCCCCTCCGTCGATCTTGCGCTTGGGGGCGGTTTCGAAGGCTCCGTCACCTCGACAAAGATTAGTAAGCTCTCGGGTTTTCTCTTCAATCCTTCCGCGTTCGGCTATGTCGCCGCCCCGACCATTCGCCTGCCGGTCTTCCAGGGCGGTCGGCTGAGCGGCAATCTTGAAGTGCAGCGCGCGGAATATGATCAGGCGGTCGACGCCTATAACGACACGCTGCTGCAGGCCGCGCAGCAGGTCGCGGATGCGATCGCCAATCTCAGGCGTGCGCGCTCGGAATTCGACGCGCAAAGCCGTTTCGTTCAAGCGCGCCGGACCGAACTGTCGTTGTCGAAGGTCCGGCTGCGCGACGGGCTGCGCGACCAGCGAGAAATCCTGCAGGAACGCGCCGACCTGCTCGACGCGATCTTCACCCTGCGCGGGCTCGATGGCGACCGTCTGATCGCCGCTGTCGATCTTTATCAGGCGCTTGGCGGCGGCTTTGCAGGCGGCCCGGGGCCGGAGTATCCGAAGCCCGCGCCCGAGACCGATCCAATCACACCCGTGGTCGAAGGAATCCAGTCGCTGACCGGCGGCTGAGACGAGATTGCACGGGACGAAATGTTGATGCGGCAAGCGGTGGTGTGATCAGTCCATGTCTCTGTCGAGAAAAAGCATCCGCGCGAGAAGGTCCTTTCTTCTTAAAGTCGTCTTCCTGGCAATTGCGGTCGCCGCATTCCTAGCGGTGTTCAAATGGCTCACTTATGACCGTGACCGCGTTACGACGGACAACGCCTTTGTTACTGGCAACATCATTCCGGTGATGGCGGACGCTACGGGCGTCGTCGCCGCTGTGAATGCCGAAGAAACACAGCTCGTCAAAAAGGGCGATGTGCTGGTTCGGCTCGACGCCCAGCGCGCGCGCGCGGTGTTGGGACAAGCCGAGGCGGAACTCGGCCGCGCCGTGCGCGCCGTCGGCGCGCTCTTCGCCAATCGGCAGCAGGCATGCCAGAAACTCGCCTCCCGTACGGCGATACGCGAACGGACACGGCACGATCTCGCCCGTTATCGGTCGGCCGCGCCGAGCGGCGCCGCGTCGCGCCAGCTTCTGCAGAACACCGAGGACCAGCTCGCGGCGCAGGAAGCCGATTGGCGTGAGACGCGCGCCGAGCTGCAGGCGTTCGATGCGCGCCTCGTCAATGCGACGCGCGTCAGCCATCCCGACATCGAATGGGCGAAGGCGCGCTTCAACGACGCCTATGTCGAGACGCTGCGCCAGAGCATTCGCGCGCCGGCGACGGGCTATGTCGCCAAGCGCCGCGTTCAGGTCGGCTTCCGCGTCAAGCCCGGCGACCAGATCATGAATATCGTGCCGCTGGACCATCTCTGGGTCGAGGCCAATCTCTGGGAGAACCGTCTCGAGAGCATTAGGCCGGGGCAGAAGGCGGAGATCATTGTCGATCTATACGGGAGCAAGCGAACCTATCATGGCGTCGTCGAAGGCGTCGTGCCCGGTTCGGGCAGCGTGTTCGCCACGCTGCCGCCGGACAACGCCACCGGCAACTTCATCCGCATCGTGCAGCGCATCCCGGTGCGCATCTCAATCGACCCGGAAGAGCTGAAAAAGCAGCCGCTGCGGCCGGGGCTTTCGACGATCACGACGATCGACGTGAACAGCACGCCCGCGTCGCCCAATGACTCGATCGTCAAGACGGCGACGAGCGAATATACGACAGAAGTATTCGACAAGGATCTGGCTGAAGCAAGGGCGCGCGCCGAAGCCGTGATCAAGAACAATTTGCTTGACGCGCCGGACGCGGCGGAAGCCTGCGCCGTCGCGGTGAAATGAGTCGCAGCGGCGCCGCCGTTTGCGATAAACGCACCCGGCGGGGTCTCGGGTCCGATCGTTGCCTTGCGGGCGTCGGAGCAAGCTGAATGGAGCGAAAGCAATACCTTCAGAACATTCTGCTCGGCCTGCTTTCCGGGCCGCTGCTTGCCGCGCTGATCCTTCTCGTTCCGATGGGGATTCTGACAGGCCTGTCGGTCGTCCTCGATCCGTCGCTCGCAATGTACGAATTCGTGCCGGAAGAGGTGCTTCTCGTCCCCTTCATTCTTCTCGCGGTTCTCATCTCAGCGGCCAACGTCCGACTTGCCGTCGTCATGTCCCGTGACACGAAGGCCGGTCGCATCATCAAAGTAAGGACCGACCGCTATGTCGATGATCCAAGCGGCGCGCAGAATATTCACGGCCATCGCGGCCGCGCGTTTGCTGATGAACTTAAGCATTTCATCGCGAGGCGCGAAGATAAGGCTGTCTCGCTGAGCAAGCCGATCGGCGAGGATTACGGCTGGGGTTTCTGGATTCGGGAGAAAGCCTTTTCCCCCGTCTGGGTCGCCATCGCGCATACCGGCAACCCTAAAGACGACGAACGCGTAGAGGAATTTATCGTCGCCATCACGCTGGAGCCGCCCATCCTGCCATGGCGACGTCTGCGCTATAAGCCCGATTTCGCGCTGAGAGACGAGGTCGAGCAGCGCGTGACGGAATTTCTCGCCGAGAAAAATATTCCCTTCGCGATCGAGTGGGAAGACTGGGTTGATCCCGAGCCTCATCCGCAACCGCCGCCGAGATTTTGACGCCGGTGTTCGTCGTTTTGGCGCGGTTGGGACATGATCGTCGTTTGAGCAAATGGCGCGGACCAAGGACGACGGGAATTACGCCATCTTGCCTGTGGCAGGCCCGCCGGACTACGCCGGAATGCCTGTGACTCAAGCCCGTGAGTCTGACGGCAATGCGCCGCGACGGATCCGAGGTTGTTCGAGCGTTGCAGTCGAACGACGACAGTTCTCCGCCGCAGCGCGGCGCGGCGATAGTCGCTTCGGCATTTGCTCGACGACCTTCCTGGAAGAGGCGTTTCGCACCGACATCGACATCGCCTTCAACGACGATGGCAGCTGGACCTATGTGACGCGAATGGATCGCTCTGCGCGGCAAGACGCCGCCGTTCAACCACCACGACACAAATACGCTGCGGCGGATCGTGCCTCCGGCGCCAAATCCGCTCGTCGGCCTGATGAAGGACAGCAAGTGAGTTAGCGATGGCTGACGACGCGGTCTCCTGCGAACCCGTCTCGCCTCACTCCCCTCCCTGACTGCGCGAAAATCAGGGAGGTTTTCAAAAAATTCAGGCTTCACCCCCATCGTCTGCGACGAAACCCACGTGATTTCAGTGTCATGACGTCGTTTTTTCCTGCTACAAAAACAGACGCATGTAGCAAAATCCGGGGACGCGGGCCTGTTATCAGGTGAATTTCTTGTCGTTAACCGGGATCGGATTGTCGCTAGCCGGGATTCGATTGCCATTATCTGGATTTCGGTTGCCGTTGAGCGGGATGAGCGCGCCGTTAGGCGGGATATGCGAGTCGCTATCTGGAATGGCGGCGCCGTAAGGCGGGAGGGTGTTGGCGGCCTGCGAAACCGCCGTGCGTATTGCGATCGAACCCGTTGATTCGGGGTTCTTCGCCCGTCCCCGGCTCTGAAATGGCCCTCGACCGACCTCTTGAGCCGGGTACCTGCTGTGCAAGGACGCCCCGACGGCATCGACGGGCGCATTGCGCTCACAGCAACGCGAGTATTTTGCAAGCATTCGGACGAGTATAAAGCGCCTTTTGAAACGCGCCGGTTCTTAAACGGCCCTTAAAGGGGCATTGAAGGGCCTTTGAAAGCCCCTCCTCCGCTGCGAAATTTTGTTGCTACAGCAATAGCCTCTGGTGTGCAAATCTATACGTTAAATACCTTTGAACGGCTGTTTAAAGGAGCTTTCTCTAAGCTTATCCTCACTCCGAATATTGACGAGCTTAATCTCTTTGTGAAAGCCTTTGCGCAAACTTCGATGGGCGCTCGTTGCGCGAAGCGCGCAAGCCGGTCCCACCGAAATGCTGTTGAGGCAGACCATGAACGCCACTCCGCCCGCCATCGAATTGCGACCCGTAACCTCCCTCAAGCCTTATGCAAACAACGCGCGGCGTCATTCGAAGAAACAGATCCGGCAAATTGCGGAGAGCATTCGCCGCTTCGGCTTCACTAACCCGGTCCTGATCAGGGACGACGGCGGCATTATCGCCGGCCATGGCAGGGTTTTGGCGGCGCAGGAGTTGGGTCTCGAAACAGTCCCAACGCTGAAATTGTCCCATCTCACGCCGGAGGAAGTGCGCGCCTACGTCATTGCGGACAATAAGCTCGCCCTTAACGCCGGCTGGGACATGGAAATGCTGGCGACCGAGTTTCAGGCGCTGATCGACTCGGAGTTCGATCTCTCGTTCACGGGCTTCTCCTTGGCGGAGATCGATCTCACCTTCGATCAGGCGCGGGAGGCTTCGGTCGAGACGCCGGATGGACTCGACGTCATCCCAGATCTACCCGAAGCGGCTGTAACACGCTTGGGCGATCTCTGGGTCCTGGGAAAACACCGGCTGCTGTGCGGCGACGCGAGGGAGAAGCGTGATTACTCCTGTCTGCTCGGCGCAGAGAAAGCCGATCTGATCTTCACGGATCCGCCCTACAACGTCGAGATCGACGGCAATGTCACCGGGCTCGGACGCCACAGCCACCGGGAATTCGCCATGGCCTCGGGCGAGATGTCCCCCGAAGCTTTCACCGAGTTCCTGACCATAACGCTCTCCAACGCGGCTTCAGTAAGCAAGGACGGGGCGATCGCGTTCGCCTGCATGGACTGGCGGCACATCCGTGAAATGACGGAAGCAGGCGAAGCCGCCTTCAACGAATTCAAGAACCTCTGCGTCTGGAACAAGACCAATGGCGGCATGGGCAGCTTCTACCGTTCAAAGCACGAACTGATCTTCGTTTTCAAAGTCGGGACCGCCCTACACACCAACAACTTTGGGCTCGGCGAGACGGGACGCTATCGCACGAATGTGTGGGACTACCCTGGCGTGAGTAGTCTTGGATCGGATCGTTCCGAGGCTTTGTCGATGCACCCGACCGTCAAGCCCGTGGCGCTCGTGGCCGACGCCATCAAGGATTGCTCTCGGCGCGGGGAGATCGTCCTGGACATCTTCGGAGGCTCCGGCTCGACCCTGATTGCGGCGGAGACATGTGGACGACGGGCGATGCTTATCGAATTTGACCCTCTCTATTGCGACGTCATCGTCTCCCGCTGGGAGAGACTGACCGGCAAGTCGGCCGTCAACGCCGAAACGACCCGACGCTTCGAAGACATTGCAGCCGAGCGATTGCAGACCGCTCGATCGGCAGGAAAGGCGCGCATGACGTCTCGAACGAGGCGAGATCGACAGGGCGGGAAACGTGGAGCGCTCGTCGACTGAGACCGATCGCGTCCGGACGACCCCCAATGCCGCTCCTTGCCCGAGAATCATGACTCATGACAAAGCGTCGCGACGACAAATCTTCGACCGAAGATCCCTCTGAGCGGTCGGAACGCTTGTTTTCCGACGAAATGGTGGATCGCTTGAAGAGCGCGCTCCTATTTGGCGAGCCGATTCCAACCCTGCCAAAATCAACGCGTTTCCAAAAAGGGCAATCAGGCAATCCAAAAGGAAGGCCTAAGAAAACCTCAAGCTTTCCATTTCATCCGCGGATTGAGCCGCTTCCCATACAGGAATTGATCCTGAAAGAAGCCGAGCGCGGCGTCACGATCCGTGAGGGCGATAGCGTCTCCGTCATTCCAGCGAAGCAGGCTCTTATTCGCGCATTGCAGAATGCGGCCCTCAAAGGCAACCCTCATGCGCAGAGAACCTGGATCCTACTTTATGCGCCGATCGAACGAGAGAAGGCGATCGAGATCAAGGCTGAGAATGAATTTTGGGAGGCCTATCAGCAGAGTTGCCGTGAAGAAATCAAGGAAGCCGAATCAAAGGGCGCCGCCCCGCCGCTGCATCTTCCACACCCAGACGACATCATCATCCGATATGGGAAGCCGCCACTCTTCACAGGGCCGACGAATGAAGCGGAACTCAAAGATATCGAAGAGCGCATCAAATTGACGGACGCCTTCATTATGCAAATTGCCGTCAACGAGCGCTGCGCTTTGCCAGGAAAAACAGAGGCAGGACTCCAATGCGCCGAGGCTGCGACAATATTCGTGGCGCTCCTGAACGGGACGCTGCCAAAGCGGCTCCAACTGAGCGACGCCGACTTTATAACGAAGCTTATGTATTTTCAGAATATCCCGAAGCGCACACTCCTTAAATCGACCCGCGCAGCATGGAGCGCCGCCGGTCTTCATGTCCCGCGCGGCAAAATATTCCCCAGGCTCGAAATCGCTCGTGCGGTCGTCGAAGGGTTCAAGAGCGCCAATGAGCCTGGTGCAAACTGAAACGATTCCTCAGGAAGTCGGATAGAGTCGCGCCGTCATGCTATTTCTTCGCATGGTCGGACAGCACTCCCGCATCTTTGAAGGTAGTAACGCCACAGTGCGACGAATTTTTTCAAAGAGCGGCGACATTCTTTTGGCGCTCTCCGAGGGGAAATGTTTTCTTAGTCGCAAGATTCGTCGTCGAGCAGAATTTCGTATTCAACGGTGCTCCGTAGCCGGCGCTTTCCGTCCAAGTAAGCGACGCACGCCCTGGCCTCATCGAAGTAGAACACCGTCCAGCCGGGTAATTCGGCCTTGACGGCGCGAGCAATGGCGAGGCCTTCGGCGGAAAAATCCGTCCAGTCGCTTTCTCGGCGGAGCCGGCCTTCTTCGTCGAGCGCATCCTCGATCGCCTCATATTGCGCCTGCCAGCGGCCAAGACGTTCGACGAGCGCGGGTGAGATCGGCAAATCCTCGACCCCACAAGAATTTCCCTCGATGTCCCACACCCCATCGCAAGAATAGTCGGCCATGACGCGAACCCAGCGATGGCGATTAAGCAGGTCTTCATAGATATCGCTCATATGCGTCTTCTGTCGTTTTATCGTACCCGTCAGTAGTATACTGTTATATACAGTAATTGATAGAATGACAATTGCGAGAGCTCCGCGGGAAACTCTGCGAGAGCTTAAACCCTGGAGAAGTGCTCTCGCCCTTCCTTTACCGAAACCGCAACGCCATTGAGCGCATGTTGTGCCGGTTAAAGGACTTCAGGCGCATCGCCACGCGCTACGATAGCGCGACTAACTTTCTCGCCGCCGTCTGCATCGCGGCGACAATCAGCTATTGATGGGGTAGACGCCCCCGGCGGCATCACTGTGCCAAAGTGGCGGTGTTGGAAACGAGCGTTTCTCTTCGAAGCAAGCTTTGCATTCCGGCGTTTTCGAAGCGACGCCTGCGGTGCTAAATATTTCTAGATGGCGTTCTCGCCCGAATTGTTTCTCGCCTGTGCTCAACGTCGGGATCTTGCGATGCAGCCGCACGAAGCGAATAGCTTTCAACAGGAGTATCGCTACGCCTTCGCGTCCCATGTGGTCGAAGGCGTGACGCCAGCGCTCGCGCTCGCGGCGACCAACCGGATGTCACAGGGAAAGCTTTTTTTCTCGGGCACGCTCTCCCGGCCCGATCTCGCCGCGGCGCTCCTTCTAGCGACCTCGGAGGTCGCGCTGCAACGCTACTTTACGCCAAAAGGCGACATCGTCCGCAGATTGCGGGGAGCTGACCCGGTCGTTTCGGCGAGCGGCGGCAGGCTGCGGTTCGAGGCCTTTTCAAGATGCTGCGGTGTTTATGCGCGCGCCGATTTCCTTCCCGGGATGCTAGCCCCCGAAGTCTTCGTAAAGGGGGTGACCAATGTCGACTTCAACCCCGACACCCGGGCCGCGTTGGCGACGGTGCGCGCCGGCGCAGCGATGGCCCTGCGGGTCTCGTCCGATGCGGTCGAGATTTCGTCCACCCGCGAGACGGTGATCGAACGCAAGGTGTTGCTGCAGCTGCGATGGTTGAGAGGCTTCGCCGAAGTGCAGGCGCTGGCGACGCGGCTCGAAATGGCGATGACGCTAGATGGACCGCAGGCGCGTCGCTTTCTGTCGTCCCTGCCGAAGGCGGTCGGTGCCAGGGACCATGTGTGGCTGTCGCCGACGCCGGGCGGACCGCGTCTTTCCCAGCGCGCCGGCGACGGGGCGGTCGCTTCCGCCGGGCTTGGCCGGCTGTCGGCGATGAAGCCGTTGGCGCGCTTTGCGCGCGGCCTGCGGATCTATGCCGGCGCGTTCGGAACCAGCGCTTTCGAGCTCGACTTCGACGTCGCGCGTTTCCTGATCGTGCTGAGCGCCACGCCTTCGCGAGGCTTTTCCGGCGAGGGACAGCTTCTTGCCGCTCTCGCCAGTGGCGGCGAGGCGACCATGGACAGGATCGCCAAGGCGCTTTCTGATGAGGATGACGTCTCTCTCGACGCTCTGGCGCAACACGCGCGCCTGCTGGCGACGGACGTCGTGACGACCTTGTCCCTGCTCGCAGCGCAAGGCGTCGCCGGGTACGACCCGCGCGAACGCCGCTTCTTTCACCGCGAGCTGCCCTTTGATCGCAGCTCGATCGAGTCGCTGCATCCGCGGCTGCGCGATGCGCGGAGGTTGGTCGAGGCCCGCGCCGTCTCGATCGACGTCTCCAGCGGACCGAACGTCACGGCGCGTGTTACGGGCGGCGATGTCGAACATCGCACGCGCCTCGATGGCGCCGAATTCCACTGCACCTGCGCCTGGCACTCCCGCACCGTCGGCGAGTCCGGCCCCTGCAAACATGTGCTGGCGACGCTTCTGGCGACGAAGCGGGATGTCGCGTGAGCGGGGAGCTGGAGAAGGAACTGGCGCAAGTTATGCGCTGGCGTCTCGGCGGCGTTTCCGACTGCGTCGTTCGGTTCCTTCGCGGACTTTCCGAAGCTGAGAGGCGCGCGCTCGCACCCTTCGTCGCTCGCTGTCACAGGGAAGCCTCGAGGCGAGACAGACTAGGCGGCGAACGGGAATATTCAGATTGGGACACATCGCTTGCCATGGTGGCGACGGCGACCCTGTCCGAGTTAGAGAAGCTTCGCTCTCTCAGAGTGTGCCACTACGCCTGCCGAGTGCTGATGCACCGGAATCCTCCGTGGCTGGCGGAGGCTTTTGACCTGTTCCTTCGACGCGCGCATGAATGGAGCATCGCCGATATCGTTTACTGCATGGGCGAGCTCGTCGCATCCGGGCGAGTTCCCGAGCCGACAAACGAGCGTTACGCGATCGGCGTCGCCTATGTCTGCTGTGGATATCAGGACTATCTCGACGTCGGCGTTTATGCGCGAAGCCGCTATGACAAGAGCTGGCCGATCGTCGAGGAAATTCGCAGGAACATCGACAGCTTTGAGGCCGCCATCTGGCGGCAATTCGAGGTCGAAGGCGACGACGACGTCAGCCTGTCGATTTGTCAGACGCTGACTGAACGTGAACATTGCGGCTGGGCCGGCGCGCTCAAAGCCGCCGCGAACGAAGGGCTGCTCGATCGTCAGCGCCTGCTCGATGCGAGCCTCGAAGCGTTGGCGCGCGGCTTCGCGCCGCACCGCGCCCGCTGGCACTATCGGTTCCATGAACTGATGGAGCCGACGCCACTTGAACGCGTGGCGCGCGCAGGTCTTTATTTCGATCTGCTCGCCAGTCCCGTGGGGCCGATCGCCAGTTTCGCGATTGCGGCGCTGACGATTGTCGGAAAGAGGAGGCTGCTCGAGCCCGAGAGGGTCGTTGATCGTGTCGAGCCGGCGCTGTTTTCGTCGACCGGCGCGACCGTCAAGAGCGGGATGCGTCTGCTCGCCAACGCCGTCGACATGCGCCCCGATATGGCCTCGCGCGCCCTCCGGCTTTTCGCTGTGGTTCTCGAGCACAAGTCGACCGAACTCCAGGAGACCGCCTTCGGCCATATCGAAAAGCTTGCGGGCGCTATCGATGATGAGGGCAGAGCGGCGATCGAGGAGCGCCTCCACATCATGTCGCCGGCGCTGAAGTCCCGCGCGGACGCGCTTCTTTCCCGGGGCCATGCGCCCGCGAGGACGGCGGCTCTTCGCGATTGTGGAGACGAGTTGGCGCAGTTGCGCGCCCGCGCCGAAGCGCTCGCGCCCGACCTGCGCCGGCTCGCCGGCGTCGACGCGGCAATCACCGCGATGGAGTCTCACGCGCTCGACATTGCGGCGGCGCCGTTCAACGGCATGGACATCCCGCGGCTCGACCCGTCCGCCCGACATGTTCCCATCAATTGCTTCGAGGCCTTCATCGATGAGGCGCTCGTCGCCGTCGAGCATCCCGACGATATCGAGCGGGTCGAACGGGTTCTTGCCGCGGCCTTGCGGTTCTCAGCAAATCGTCCGGCCAATGCCGAACGGCTTCTGTCACTGCTGGGGAAGGCGCTGGCGCGACGGAGATCGAGTCTTTCCAACCGGCCCGAATGGGGAACGCCGCTGGGAGCCCTTCGGATCGTCCTCACCGCCTATCTGGGCGAGGAGACGCGCGGCTTCGTCCACAAGCAGGATCCTTCGCGGGCCATGTGGCTGCGCGCCCACGCCGCGGCGGAATTCATTCGCAAGGGGGAGAGCGCGACGCAATTGTCCGAACCGACGCATCGCGGCTTCTGGATCGACCCCGTCGTCGCGGTCGAGCGCAGCCTCGCCGCTCAGGCGCCGGGAGTGCCCCCCGCGCTCGGGGTTGCGGACAAGACCCTCACGCTGCTGCGTCTTGCGCCGGACCGCCGCGAGGAGGCTCTGCGCGCCGCCGGCGAGATCGGGGACGAATGGGGCGTCGCGTTGCGCCACGCGCTCGGCGGCGCGGAGGAGGGCGTGAGGATCGACGAGGCGCTTGCGAGCGCGGCGCGCGGCGCGCGGGTGAAATTGACCGACGGCGCGCGCGGCTCTTGCGCATCTCTGTCGGGCGTTCCGGGAGCGGGACAATTTGCGGATGTCGCGGCATCGGAGGCCGTCAACCCTTGGGCCGGGCATGAATCTCGGCCCGAAGGGCAATCCCTCACATCGCGCGCTCTGGTGGACCCTGATCGCGTCTGGCCGCTCGAGGAATTCTCCGACGCTTTTCTTTTCGGCAATTGGGCACGGGCGCTGTGGCCACAACATCCGGACCTCGTGTTTGTCGCCGGGACCCGCGGGAAGTGCTTCAACAGCGAACCTGGCGTATGCGCGATCCCGGAGGGCGTCTCGCTTCTTCTCGATTCCGACGTTCCCTCCAGTCCCGACGCCCTGCTGCTTCTCGCTCTGGCGCTTGGCGGGGAGCACAAGCCGACCGCGCACGCCGGCGTCGATGCGCTTATCGCGATGATCGAAGATGGGCGGCTCGACGGCGAGTCGCTCGGCGCGGTCATGCATCACTTCTTGGCGCTGACTTACATCGTCGCGAAGCGCTGGGCGCCGCATCTGCGCGACATCGCCGACTCGTCGCCGGTCGCCGCCTTCGTCGTTCGTCGCGCCTTGGAGCGCGCACTCGCTGCGCCTGCGCCGGAGCCGCCGGTCCGGGAGATCTTCTCCTGGATCGACCTGCTGCGGGAACTCTGCGCCAGGACCGGCGCTCCGGTAAGCGATCCCCGAACGCGGCGCGGTCTCGAACAACATGGGGGCAGCGGCAAGGCGGCCAAATCGGTCCGGGCGCTGTTCGCGTTCTCACCCGGGAAGGAGCCGCCGCTGCCGTTTCACGTGGCGCTCGAACATGCCTTGGACCGCCGCATCGCGCGGGCGGAAAGATGGCTCGGTTGGCGTAGAGGGAGCATGTAGCGCCGTGGGGTTTGTTACGGTACGAGCTTGGCTGCAACGGCAGGATGTGCCCAAGAACTCCGTCTGCGAGGATAGGCGGCAAGCCGCTCGTCATGGTGACCGAAGGTCAGATAAGCGATCACAGCGGCGCGCGCTTATGTTCCGCGCCTTGCCGAAAGCCAAAATGCTAATCAAGGGAACTAGCCGTTCGAAAGAAGCGCTCGCCCAAATAGGTTTGCTCTCAGTGTTGCGCGGCCGTGGGCCCTCGCCCGACGCGATCTAAGTGTCGTGCAGTGTAAAATCGCTAACAATTTTGACTTTCGATTCTGGTTTCGACTCGCCCATTCTCTCGGCGTTCACAGGGCTGCGGACGCAGTCGGCGGCGTCAGCATGGCGACGGACAACGTCCTCGCTAAGGCGCGATACAGCTCGCAAAAGCGCGCATAGCGATAGCCGCCGGGGTTCTCGGCGATGTATTCGTCCCACAGGATCGTCAGGGTGACATGCTTGCGCTTCAGCTCGCGATGCACGTTTGCCCCCGGTGACCGCTTGCTGCGCCGGTTGGCGTAAAGCGCCGCCTCCAGCGCGTCGTCGTTCATTCCCTCCAGCGGCGGCCACGAGAGCCCGGAACCCTCCGCGTTCGAGAGCTTCCCGAACCGTCGAACGCGGCATGCCGAGACGCCGAGAAATCTCGTGCTCTGAAACCGACGCGGTCTTCAGCCGAATAATCTCGCGCGCCTTGTGTCGTAATCCGCTTCGCTGGCATGCATCGCTTCCCTTGGATTGCCAAAGAAGCGACTTGGTCAGACCAACGGCGGGGGTAAGCCACTGCACGAAATCATCCGTCGCAGGGGGCAGGATCATCTCTGAATCGGGGCGCGCCATCATTCCGTAACGGGTGGGCACCTTCAACTCGTTTTACCGGGGCGCCATCAAGCGGAATCAGCAGTTTGAAACGCTCATTTCCGGGGGAACCTTGAATGGCAGCGTATCTTCTCCAACGGCAAAAAGAGATGTTCCTTCCAAAAGTTCGGAGCGGATGGTGAACAGCCGCTGGCAGCGGGTCTCCTGCGGCTGCCGTCGAAATATCCGCGCATATCGACCGGGCACGCAAAGTTCCTAGGCCGTGTGGACGAATTTGATCAAGCAGAGGCCGGCGGCGAAACTAACGATAGATCGAAAATTTCTGGCGGTCTTCTCGCAGCGTATCGCAATGGGCTTGAATCGTTGGAGCCGACCGATGCCCTGCTCGAGCGAACGCGCCTTGTAGAGCGTGCGCGCAAAGAATGTCGGCTTGTTCTTCTGGTTGGCCTTGTTCGGGATAACTGCGCAAGCCCCGCAGCTCTATAAATTTTCAACGCTTCAAGGCTCCCGAAGTGCAGGCGATCAAGCGCCCGGTAATTCTAAAGATGATGCTATTCGCGCTCCGTTAGCACGGTGCGTCGCAGCTTGGTCGATTCTCGCGCAGAACTGGATCCTAACCGTGTAGATCGCTGACGCTCATGATCTATCGCTTACCATACTTTCGACTCCTTTGACGCCCAACATAATGAGATCATTGCTAATTTTGAGGAAGAATGCCCCTCACGCCCCATCTTCGCCGGCTCGAAGCGGNNTT
>JGI24120J20309_1000401_pt1 | contig 24691 bp, 19 predicted proteins | sample SubbioAug_CSW13A_FD_20309 | JGI IMG/M metagenome (IMG submission 20309) | reverse complement strand
TCCAAGGCTTCAAAAGAAGCTGGAACTTTGCCTTGGTATTTTTCAACGATTATTTTAGACAAGCCATAAATTCCTTTCGATTTCATAGGAGCCAAGCCTACGGGTTTTATGATTTCTGCAATAGTTTCAACAGAAAGTTTTATCATGTCATAAGGATTGTCTGCAATTTCAAACAATATAGGAGTAATGGTATTTACCCGGGCATCGGTACTTTGTGCAGATAACAAAACAGCAATCAACAAGGTGTACGGATCGTGATGTTTTAAAGGAATTTCCGGATTTGGATACAGGGTATCCAACGTTTGAATGATAAACTCAATTTTTTCTTTTTTATTCATTGTTGTAACTTTATACAAAACTAATAATTATGACCACATTAAAAAAGGGAGACAAAGCTCCAAACTTTAAAGGTAAAACAGAAAACAATGCTCAAATTGCATTAGAAGATTTTAAAGGGAAAAAGCTGGTATTGTTTTTTTATCCAAAAGCAAGTACACCAGGTTGTACCGCAGAAGCCTGTAATTTAAGAGATAATTACGAGCGATTTGTATCCTTAGGCTACGAGATTTTAGGTGTAAGCGCCGATGCGCCTGCAAAACAATTAAAGTTTAAAGAAAAATATCAATTGCCTTTTTCCTTACTAGCCGATGAAAATAAAGAAGTAATACATGCATATAAAGTTTGGGGTCCTAAAAAGTTTATGGGTAAAAGCTACGAAGGAATTTACAGAACCACTTTTGTTATTGATGAAAATGGAGTCTTGGAAGAGGTTATAACCGATGTAAAAACCAACGATCACGCAGCGCAAATTATCTAAATTTTTACCATCAATCGTAGGTTAAAAATACGACCTGTCATATAGTTTGGAATGCCATACGATTGTTTTGAATATGAATCCCGTACCCACGTATTGGTGATGGAGTTTTGGACATCAAACATGTTAAAAATTTCAAAACCAAAAGATACTTCACGTGTTTTTTTAAGCCACGAAGTATTGTTTTGATAATTTTCATCTTTAAGAATGTATAAAATTCCTAAATCTGCACGCTTGTAATCATTTAACCTGCTTTGAAATTGATACGGATCGGCATAGGATGGTGAGCCACCGGGTACACCGGTATTGTAGAGTAAATTCATATACATTTTAAGATTCGGAATATTAGGTACATAATCTTGGAAAAGAATAGCAAATTTTAACCGTTGATCTGTAGGCCTTGCTATATATCCCTGTTGCTTGTAATTTTCCTCCGTTTTTAAATAACCAAAACTAATCCAGCTTTCCGAGCCGGGTACAAATTCGCCGTTTAAGCGCGCATCAAATCCATAAACAAATGCCGTAGCATTGTTGTCTGCAGTATATCTAATTCTAACATTGTCAAGTGTATAAGTGTTAACCTTAGTTAAATCCTTATAATACAGTTCGGTACTTAATTTAAATGGTCGCTCGTTCCAAGTAAAACTGTATTCATTTCCTAAAATAAGGTGTAATGCTTGTTGCGCTTTTACATCAGTAGTTATACTGCCATCAAATCGTTTAAGTTCTTTGTATGTTGGCGGTTGATGATAAGCTCCTGCAGCCAGCTTAAACAATAAATTTTCATTGGATATTGGTTTTAGAGCAACTTGAAATCGCGGACTAAAAATAAGATCGGTATTCGATTGTAGGTTAGCACCTTTTACAGCCCACGATTGGAACCTGAGACCCGCATTTAACCACCAGCGAAAAGTAGCCGATGAAAAAGTGTTACTCCATTGGGTAAATCCACTCAGGCGATTGATATCAACATCGTTGAATGAGTTAATATATGTGAAGGGTACTATCGGACCTTCATACGCTTCGTAGGGCTGATTATTAGTTAGGTGTTGTAGTGGTCGAACAGAAAATCCCAACGAGTCAATTACTTCCCATTCATCGGTTTTATTTCTAATATTTTCGCGTTGGTACTTAAATCCCCAATCAAATATATGATTGTTTTTTTTATGATTGCCTTTTAAATAAATGTGTTGAATCAGTGCATCCAAATCATTTCGAGCGTGATTTAATTGAGATCCGATGGCATCCGCAAATGTTACTTCTCCAAAATTGCCCGAACTTATATCGGTATTCACTTCTCCAATATTATAAATGGCTAAAATGTCAAAATATTCAGATTCTTGTGTATTGTAACTTGCTGTTGCTAGTTGATACGTAGTATTTTCAGTGGCATTATATGCCAGTTGTAAGGCACCAAAGGTTGAGTGGTATTGATTGTTTTCTTGTCCTTCATAGTTTACAATTAATTCTAACGGATTGGCCAAGGTTCCAAACTTTGTCCGCCTGCTAATGGGTTGTAAGTTGTAATTGTTTCTAGTGATATTACTCAATAATTTAAGGGATATTTTACTGTTAGGGGTGTATGTAATAAACGATTGAAAATCTGTAAACTGAGGGTTGAAAGTGCTTTCAGAATCGCCTGATGAAACCAATAAACTGTTATCTCGGTAGCGCAAACCGGTAATTAGTGATACTTTTTGATTAAAAAGTAAATCTTCATAAGTGGCGTTAATACCCAGCAAACTGGCATCTATGTTTACAGAAAAGTCTGTAGGCATTTTGTAGGTTATGTCTAAAACAGAAGAAAGTTTATCATCGTATTTTGCCTGAAATCCGCCTGCAGAAAATTGAATATTTTGTACCATATCTACATTGACAAAACTTAGCCCTTCTTGCTGACCTGAGCGAATTAAATACAGTTTATAAACTTCTATTCCGTTTACATAAACCAGATTTTCATCAAAATTACCGCCCCTTACTTGGTATTGTGTACTAAGCTCATTACTGGCATTAACGCCGGGCAGTGTTTTTAAAATATTTTCTATACCGGCGTTTGCTCCGGGAATTTTTTTTATTTTTTCAGTAGTTATGGGCGTCATTCCTTGGGCAAAGCGCTTGGCATCTCGTATTTTAACTTCTTTTATCGTTTCGGTTTTGAGTTGTAAGGTAGGAGAAAATCGCAAGGTTCTTCCTTTTGGAACGCTAATACGTTTACTGTAAGCAAGATAACTGATGTGTATAAAGTTTAATAAAACTTCTTCGTTGTCACTAACTACAATTGAATAATAACCATTTTTATCAGAAACAGTGCCTTTATTATTAAAAGTGATAGAAACTTCTTCTAGAGGTTCTCCTTTGGCATTTTTTATATAACCTTCAACAGTAGCTGTTTGCGAAAAAATAATACATGGAAAAATGACGATGGTATATAAAATACTTTTGAGTGCTTTCAACAGATTTAAATTTTATTCTATTCTATAAAACGTTGTTTCTATTAAATTCGTATTGCCAACTTTATCAGCAACAGAAATTTTTAAGTGATGTTGATGACCTTTCAAGGAAACATCGCTAAAGTCAAAAGTAAGCATTTTCCGTTTTAAATTGTACTCCATCAAAATCCAATTTCCATTGATTTCAGCGGTGTAGGTATCGATTCCGGATAAATCATCTTCAATCATGACTTCTAAAACGGCTAATTTTGAAACCCACTGACTGGGTTTGATATTGTGCAAGCTTATCGTAGGTGGAATACTGTCTTTTAACAACATAAACGTTCCTAAGCTTTTTGTATTAGTGAAAAATATGTTTTCTTTTTTGGTTGTGTTCTCGTATTCAATCTTGTTTTTTTTATTGATATAACCAATAAAAGATTGTTGTTTCTCAACAGCGTTTAAATGCGAAACATCAAAAGTTAAGGTGTAATTTTTATCCAATGGAAGGATGGGTTGATGTACGATAGCTTTGTCTTTTGATACTTCAAATTGGATAAAGGTATCGGCATAGAAAGTGTTTTTAGGAAATGCAACTGTAACATTTTGCAAAGTAAAACGCTGAAATTCTGCTGCTTTAATAAAGTAATCAGAAGTAAATTGCGGTTTAAACTGTTTTATTTCGTCATGTTTGCCTTCAATAGGTACCGTAACTTTAGTAGCATTCCCTTTAAAATCGGTGGCAATAACTTCAATTTTATAAGTAAACCCTGCTTGTATACTAATGTTGCCGGGATATAATGAATTAATAACTGATAACGGATTGTTTAAATCGATAAAGGCTTTATGAATTCGTTTATTGGTAGTTGCATAGTGTTCATAATCGATAAGTAAGTTAAGGTACTTGGTTTCATCAAATGAAAATAAATCAAATTTTTGCTGATGATACAATTGTCCATTTACGTAAAGTTCTAATGAGTATATGCCATTTTCGTTGTTGCTTCCATTTAATAAATCATATGCGTTGATACCAATACCAATTTCACCGGACACGGCAATTTTTTCTGTTTCCAAACTGCCGTTTTTGGTTTTTTTAAGGCATAAATGATACGGAAAATTTGCGTGACTAATCTGTGTATCTTTAGTAAGCGGGTAAACAATTACCTCTTTTATTATCGGATTTATGGTGTCTTTAATGTCTAAACCAAAATGCATTGGATTGATGGGTTTCTCGGTTCGAGTATCGCGAATTTCATAATGTAAGTGAGGGTCAACAAACCCACCGGTACTTCCGGTAAAACCAATTAGGTCACCTTTTTTAACTGCAAATTCGGATGCTTTTGGAAATAGATGTACTTCATAATCCTTTTTTTTATAGTGTTCAGCTTTTACGTATTGCTCAATACTTGGGGCAAATTTTTGCAAATGTGCGTATACCGTTGTATAACCGTTTGGATGGTTAATATAAACCACCTTGCCAAAACCATAAAGCGCTACCCTTATTCTGGAAACATAACCGTCGGCTGTTGCATACACCGGAAATCCTTCTCTTTTTTGAGTTTTAAAATCGATGCCAGAATGTAAGTGATTATCTCTTAATTCGCCAAAAGTTCCAGATAGTAATAATGGAATATCCAAAGGCAATCCAAAGTAATCTTTTGGATAGTTAACTTGGGCATATAAAGTAAGCTGGATACATATAAATATCAGTAAAAAAGATTTTTTCAAGGGCAATGATTTTCAGCTAAAATATAAAATTTCAACTAATTTACATTCATAGACTTAATCAATTGTAATCAAAGTTTTTCTTAAAATAAGTTGCATGTCCTTGTTAAATTAAAAAAGGAACACTAAATTTGTAAAAATAGTTTTGGAAAAAAGTTAATGAATGTAATTTTAAAAGAGATTGATTTATTAGAAGAAAAACTCAAAATAATAGTTGAAAAATATGAGTTTTTGGCTGAGGAAAATGAGATAATAAACCAATCTGTAAATAAATTACAGCAGGAACTTAAAGCAAAAAATAAGATAATTGAAGAAATGAAGGCAGAGATGAATTATCTTAAAATTGCCAAAACTATGGAGGGTAGTAATAATGATACCAGAAACGTTAAACTGAAAATTAATACATTAATCAAAGAAATAGATCAATGTATTATACAATTGAGTGATTAAGTTCTTTTAAATGGCTGAGAGTTTTAAAATTAAAGTAACCATAGCAGACCGCGTTTATCCGCTAACCATTTCCAATCCAAATGAAGAGGAAGGTTTGCGAAAAGCGGCAAAGAAAATAAATGAATTGGTTGCTAAATTTGAAAATAATTATGCAGTAGGTGATAAGCAAGATGTATTGGCCATGTGTGCCTTGCAGTTTGCATCGCTCGCTGAAATTAAAGCCATTACCAACGAACAGGAAGTTAAAGAAGTAAACGCAAAATTAGAATCGCTTCAGTTAATGTTAGAAAAGTATATACAATAAGTTCTTTAAAATAAGTTAATTATTGCCCACATTAGTTATTTGTTAGTTAAACTCAACACTATTACATTAAAAAGGATGAGTCTAAATTGTAAAAGCACGCCTGCAAAGGATTCTTGATCAGTTTGTTAGTCCTAAACCTGTCATATGGAGTTTACAATTCCATTCTAATGTGGGCTTTTTTTATAAATAAATCATATGGAAAGTATACTATTTATAGTCATAGGAATTGTAGTTGGAGCTGCAGGTGGTGGTGTGATTGCTCACTTTATCGAATCGAGCCGAGCTAACAAAATTAAAAAGAATACACGTAAAGAAGCTTTGAATATTTTAAGAGAAGCCAATCAAGAGGCCGAAGCTATCAAACGTGATAAAATTCTTCAAGCAAAAGAAAAATTTATCGAATTAAAAGCAGAACACGAAAAAGTAATTATTGGAAGAGAGAAAAAAGCTGCTGAAACAGAAAAAAGAATTCGCGACAAAGAAGCCCAGGTTTCTCAGTTGTTAGATCAACACAAAAAATTAACGGCAGAGCTGGAAGCAAAGGGAATCGAACTTGAAAATAAGATCGATGTTTTTGAAAAGAAAACAGCTGAAGTCGAAAAATTACACCGAAAGCAAGTAGAACAACTCGAACTTATCTCCGGATATTCGGCCGAAGATGCCAAGAAAGAGTTGACCGAATCGTTGAAAGAAGAAGCACGTGCAGATGCAATGAGTTTTATTCAAGAAACCTTGGAAGAAGCTAAATTAACGGCCCAGCAAGATGCTAAAAAAATTGTTATTAACACCATTCAGCGAATAGGTGTTGAACAAACCGTAGAGAATTGTGTTTCTGTTTTTAACCTCGAATCAGACGATGTTAAAGGTAGAATTATTGGACGTGAAGGTAGAAATATCCGAGCCTTAGAATCAGCTACAGGCGTAGAAATCATTGTTGATGACACCCCTGAGGCTATTATTTTAAGTTGTTTTGATCCGGTGCGAAGAGAAATTGCCCGCTTGTCATTACACAGTTTGGTCACCGATGGACGTATTCACCCGGCGCGAATCGAAGAGGTGGTTAAAAAAGTAGAAAAACAAATCAGTCAGGAAATTATTGATGTGGGTAAACGTACGGTAATTGATCTAGGAATTCATGGAATACATCCAGAATTGATAAAAATCATTGGCCGTATGAAGTACCGTTCATCTTACGGACAAAACTTACTGCAACACTCACGCGAAGTTGCTAACTTATGTGGGGTAATGGCTGCAGAATTGGGATTGGATGCCAAATCGGCTAAACGTGCCGGTTTGTTGCACGACATTGGTAAAGTTCCGGAAATGGAAAGTGATTTACCACACGCACTATTAGGTATGGAATGGGCAGAGAAATATGGCGAAAAACCACATATTTGCAACGCCATTGGTGCCCACCACGACGAGATAGAAATGAAAACACTCATTGCGCCTATTGTACAGGTGTGCGATGCCATTTCAGGTGCCAGACCGGGTGCCAGACGTCAGGTGTTGGATTCCTACATTCAGCGTTTGAAAGACTTGGAAGAAGTAGCCAACAGCTTTAACGGAGTGCAATCAGCTTATGCCATTCAGGCCGGACGTGAATTACGTGTATTGGTTGAAAGTGATAAGATAAACGATGCCAAAGCTGCTGAATTATCATTCAATATCACCCAAAAAATACAAAACGATATGACCTATCCGGGTCAGGTTCGGGTAACGGTTATACGCGAAACCAGAGCCGTAAATATTGCGAAATAATAAATAACCACGCTATAAGCGTGGTTTTTTTATGCCGTTATAAAAATAAATGATGGCAGCAAATAGGTGTTGATTTCATTGTAAAACTACATTTGTAACTAAAAGGTTAAGACATGCAAACAAAATTTAATCCCTGGCATCAAGTTTCACCGGGGGATAAACTACCAGAAATTGTAAACGGAATTGTTGAAATTCCGAAAGGTACCCGTGCAAAATACGAGCTCGATAAAGAAAGCGGACTTCTTAAGCTTGACCGGGTGTTGTATTCTTCCGTGTATTATCCCGCAAATTATGGCTTCATTCCACAGAGTTACTGCGATGATAAAGACCCCTTGGATATTTTAATTCTTTCACAAATTGATGTGGTGCCGCTGTGTTTCGTGCCTGCTAAGGTTATTGGGGTAATGCGTATGTTAGATGGAGGTGAAGCCGATGATAAAATTATTGCCGTGGCAGTTGGCGATCCCAGTGTAAGTCATATTAACGATATTTCAGAACTGCCACAGCACTTTATATCAGAATTGCGCAATTTTTTTGAAGATTATAAAAAACTGGAAAATAAATCGGTAGTCGTTGAAAATTTCTTAGATGCCAAAACAGCAATCCAAATTTTACAAGAGAGTTTCGAATTGTACCAGAAGGTTTTTAACAAAAAATAACCTGGCAATCTTAGCGGCGCGGATGGTATTTTTCCAGCACTTCTTTTAAAAACGTACGATCTAAATGCATATAAATTTCAGTAGTAGTAATGCTCTCATGTCCCAACATTTGTTGTATGGCTCGTAAATCAGCGCCTTTTTCCAAGAGATGTGTTGCAAAGGAATGCCGAAACGTATGCGGACTTACCTGTTTTTTGATGCCTGCCTTTTGAACCAAATCTTTAATAATGATAAACACCATGTTGCGTGTAAGCTTTTTGCCGTTTCTGTTCAAAAACAAGATGTCTTCATGTCCCTTTACCTTGGGATTATGTAAACGAATATAACTGATGTACATATTTATATAATGCTGATTCAACGAATTGATTGGCACATAGCGTTCTTTATCGCCTTTTCCGTGTACTTTGATAAATCCTTCTTCAAAAAATAAATCGGATAGTTTTAGGTTGATGAGTTCCGTCACACGCAATCCACTTCCGTATAGGGTCTCTAATAAGGCTCGGTTGCGTTCGCCTTGAGGGTGGCTTAAATCAATACACTTTATGATACGGTCAATTTCTGTTTCGCTCAGAACATGGGGTAGTTTACGTCCAATTTTAGGTTGTTCAACCAGTTCTGTTGGATTGCTGTTCCTGTATTTTTCTAGAATCAGAAAATCAAAAAAACTCTTTAAACCTGAAATTAAACGCGATTGAGAACGTGCGTTTAGCTTTTTGGAAACTTCGTAAATAAATTCATGAATGGTGTCGTATGTAATGTGTATCGGACTAATAATTTGATTGGTTTCATCCAAATATCTTATCAGTTTACTAACATCACGGGTATAACTCATAACAGTGTTTTTTGATAAACCTTTTTCAATTTTCAAGTAATTCTGATAATCCTTAAGAGCTTGTTCCCATTTCATTTACCAAATATAACTCAAAAAACAATGACGAAGATCATTCTACAGATTGATTAAAATCATTGTTTTATGAGAATTTAGAAAATACCTTCGACAGTTTAATACTAAAAAGTATTTTATAAGTACTAACCAAAACATTTTATTATGAAAAAAACAACATTTTTATTTTTGATTCTTACTATTTTTTGTTTTAGTGTAAATGCCCAAGGAAAATGGGGCTTAAAAGCAGGAGCAGATTTTGCAACCATAAAGGTATCTGGATTTGGCTCTTCGTCTGAAACCGGATTTTTTTTAGGAGCTTACACAACCTTCAATTTATCGGATAGTTTTGTATTACAGCCAGAACTTTTATACGTTAATATTGACGGTTCAGATTTTCTAAGCATTCCGGTATTAGCTAAAATACCTTTCGGAGATAAATTTTATGGTTTGGCCGGTCCAAGCTTGAACTATTTTTTTGATGATATGGACGAAGATTTTAAAATAAATCTGGATGCAGGTTTGCAATACGATCTTTCTCAATCTGTTGATCTAAGCGCCCGTTATTCATTTGGATTGGGAGATATTGATGTCAACGGATTTTTTGTTGGAATTGGATTTAAGTTCTAAATAATTTCATGTTAATTGTTTATTTTAAGAAGGAGCTTGGATACAAGCTCCTTTTTTTTATACTTTTACGAAAACAAGCAGCATGAACCTAATCATCATAAACGGACCCAATCTAAATTTAATTGGTAAAAGAGAGCCCGAGATATACGGTTCTACCACTTTTGAAGACTTTTTTATCCAATTGAGGGCTAAATATTCGAATCTCTCAGTCGATTATTTTCAATCCAATATTGAAGGCGAACTGATTGATAAATTGCATGAAGTAGGTTTTTCATACGATGGCATTATCCTCAATGCCGGTGCTTACACCCACACTTCAGTAGCCATTGGTGATGCCATTAAATCGATAAAAACACCGGTTATTGAAGTGCATATGTCCAATGTTGCAGCGCGTGAAGAGTACAGACATACTTCATTTATTGCACCAAATGCCAAGGGTTTAATTATCGGTTTTGGATTAAATTCCTACCAACTGGCCATTGAAGCATTTCTTTCGGCATACTAATTTAAGGTACCGTTCGTTTTAAATTTAAATAGTCATGAATAAAATTGGAAATACACCGGTTTTGGTCGTATTTTTGATGTATTAATTGCCGTAAAAACCATCGACTTATGAAGAAAAAAATAATACTATCCGTAGTAATTGTTGTATTAGTGTTGGTAAGTGCACTTGTCGCCATACCGTATTTTTTTAAAGATAATCTGGTAGCTTTTATAAAGAAAGAGGTCAATAAAGACTTGCTGGCCACAGTCGATTTTCAAGAAGTGGATCTCACACTTTTTAAAAGCTTTCCGGATGTAACACTAAAATTACAACAGTTAACAGTTATTAATCAGGCGCCTTTCGAAAATGATACCTTGTTTTATGCCCAACAACTGGATTTGGATTTTAACATTAAACAACTGTTTAAAAAAGAACTAAAAAACCTCGATATAACAGACGTTGCTGTAAAAGAAGCCTTAGTACAGTTAAAGGTGAATGCCGCTGGAAAGGTAAATTGGGATATTTCAAAACCAACTTTAGATGATGGAAAATCAGAAAGCACCGCCATCAATATGAAAATAAAACACTACCTAGTTGAAAATTCGACTGTGCTTTACATCGATGATGAAAGTTCGATGAAACTTGAAGTCAAGGGATTAAATCACAAAGGTTCAGGTGATTTTGATTTGTCTAAACTCGATGTGCAAACCACTTCAACTGCCGATGAACTAAGCTTTGTTATGGGTGGAGTTCCTTACATCAACAAAGCTAAAGTTATACTCGATGCCCTGATCGGAGTAGATTTTGATGCTATGAAATTCACTTTTAAAGAAAATAAAGGTTTTATAAACGACTTGGCTTTGGTGTTCGAAGGCATGGTGCAGCTTAATTCAACTGATATGGATATCGATATGAAGTTTGAAGCGCCTGATGCCGATTTTAAAAACTTGCTATCGCTGATTCCATCAGCCTACAGCGAAAATTTTACCGAGCTGAAATCTACCGGAAAAGCAACAATCTCAGGAAATTTTAAAGGGAAATATACCGATGAATTGCTGCCTGCTTTTGAGATTTTAATTAAAACAAGCGAATCCAGCTTTCAGTATCCGAATTTGCCAAAAGCTGTTACCAACATTTATGTTGATGGAGGTATTAAAAACGAAACCGGAAGAATAGATGCTACCTATTTGACTATCAATGACCTGCGTTTTACGGTAGATAATGACCCGTTTAGCGCCAAAGGCTTGGTGACAAACTTGATGTACAATCCTACAGTAGATGGCTATTTTAAAGGAACCATCAATTTAGCCAATTTGTCTAAAGCCTACCCAATGCCGGCCAATGTTCCGGTAAAAGGAATACTTAAGGCCGATGTAAAAATTAAGGCCGATCAGCAATCTATCACCAACAATCAGTTTAAAAACATACAAAACTCAGGAACCCTATCGTTGCAGCAATTTGTTTACGAAGGTGATGCCATGCCGCATCCTTTTCATATAAGCCGGGCTGGGATAAAATTTGATACCCATACCGTTCATTTAACTGATTTTAATGCAAATACTGGTAAAAGTGATTTGGCGGTTTCGGGTCGTTTGGATAATTTCTATGCTTTTATGTTTGATAACAAGGAGTTGAAAGGTGTGTTTAATGCCCGGGCAAATCAGTTTACTATAGCCGATTTCTTAAAAGCCGATGAAACCGCCAAAACGGATGAAAAGCCAGTGTCGACTGCGTTTAAAATTCCTGCAAACCTCGATTTAACTGCCAATGTCAATGCTAAAAATGTGCAATACGATAATATCACGCTTAAAGAAGTGAGTGGCCAATTGGTATTAAAAGATGAAAAGGTAAGTTTTATAAACACCAAGGCCAATTTATTGGGGGGTGCAATTGCTATTAACGGCTCGGTAAGTACTAAAACAAATCCGGCTACTTTTGACATGGATATGGGAATTCAGAATTTTGACATCAGCGAATCCTTTGCCATGCTCGAAACCTTTCAATCCATTGCACCCATTGCAAAAGCTTTAAAAGGTAAATTGAATACCTCGTTTGCACTCAAAGGAAATTTAGGCGATGATATGACACCCGATCTCAATTCGTTAAGTGGTAATGCCTTGGCACAAATGCTGGTTGATCAAATCGATACCAAACAATCCCAGGTATTGAGTCTGCTGAGTTCTCAGTTTACTTACCTCGATCCAAACCGACTCAATTTAAAAGATTTAAAAACTGCGGTCACTTTTGCTGAAGGTAAGGTGACCTTGAAGCCTATTACCTTAAAATGGAACGACATCAGCATGCAAATAAACGGAGTACACGGTTTTGATAAAAGCCTGAACTACAATTTACAAATGGAACTTCCTGCCAAGTATTTGGGTAAAGAGGCTTCGCAATGGTTATCAAAAATGACGGCAGAAGAACAGGATAAAATTACGGTACCTTTAACTACCTCCATAAGCGGTTCTATGAATGCGATTCAAGTAAAACCCAATATGCAGGCTGCAGTAAGTGCCTTAACTCAAAAAGTAGTTAGCACTCAAAAAGATAAACTGTTAGGTAAAGGAACTGATGCCTTAACGACCATGATTACCGGTAAAAAACCAACAGAAACAAAAACCGATTCGGTGGTATCGACCCCTAAAGAAGCACTTAAAACAACGGTGAATGAAGCGGTTAAAACAAAATCAACTGAAGTAATCAATAAAGCTTCTCAGGATTTGCTAAAAGGTGTTTTTGGTAAAAAATCAGTAAAAAAGGATACAATCAAGAAAAATTAACATGTTCTTATACTTGCTGAATAGCTGAGTAGAAGAATTTTTTAATACTTTTCCGTAATAAAAAATTAATGGTATGAAAAAAATAGTTATAGTACTAATTTTAATCGTTGGGTTAAATTCTTGTGGAAGCAGTGATGACCCTCAAGTAGATTTAATAATTGGAAAATGGGGAAAATCAACAAGTATTGATGTAAACGGAGTTTTTACAACCTTAGACCCTGCCAATGTTAATAATCAGATAGTATTGAATGCAGATGGGACTTTTGTTTTTCTAGAAACGAATGGTTTATCCGGAACCTGGGTAAATTTAGGTAAAGGGAATTACAAACTGGAAAATAAAACCACCGTAATACCTTTTTCAGCTACCTATAAAGTTGAGTTTACCAGTGCATCCCAAATGAAATGGACGCTTGCCAATACACCCACACTTATCTGGACGAAGCTAGATTAATAACGACTAAATAAAAAAGGATGATTAAAAATCATCCTTTTTTATTGTAAATAGTGTATGATTATATCTTTTGGTCGATATGGGCAATGAGCTCAGCTTCTAGGGCCAGAGTTTTCTCGTAAATGGCTTTGGCCTGGTTTAGAATATTCGTAGCAAAAGCAGTATCCTTTAAATCCTTGGCATTGATACGCACATTAAAGTATGCTCCAAGAACAGCAGTTCGTGCGCAAAGTACACCCACACCGGCATCAGACAAAGAACTTTGCAAACCGATTTCCAGCATGGCTTTCATCACTTCCATTGAATTATAAGCAGTTTCCATCACTTTAAAGGGGATTTCAGTGGCATATTGGGTGGCTTGTTCTACCGCCTGTGCTCTGACCGCTTTTTCCTCTGCCGTATTTTTAGGTAAACGGTAGGCTTCCATAATCTTATTAAAAGCATGGGTGTCTTCATCAACCAAAAACAGCAAGTCTTTTTTGTAGGCTTGTCCCTTTACGGCCCAATTCGAAAATTCTTCCCAACGACTGTCCCATCCGGCTTTATGCGCCGATAAATTAGCTACCATGGTTCCCAAAGCAACTCCTAAAGCCCCTACAGTGGCAGCAATAGAACCACCCCCCGGAGCCATTGATTCACTGGCTGTTTCGTTTGTAAACGCGGTAATACTCATGTCAACCAGCTTTTTAGGAGCCTCTTTAGCCATTACATATTCAATAATGCGTTCTTCAGGTATAAAAGGTTTTAATTCATCTAAGCCCAGCGATTTTACGGCGATTTTAATTTTTTCAGCATCATCAATTCCGAGTGATCGTTGTTGCTTTTGTAAAAAATAATCACCGGCATCCAACATGGCTTGTAACGGAATCAATCCAATTAATTCAGAACCGGTTACCCGCAATCCGCGTTCCTGAGCTGCTTTAACCGTTTCATCAAAGGCCACATGCATGGAGGTAATGCTGATGTTGGTTAAATTGTATGAAATCTGTGCAATCCCGTATTCTTCAATAAACCAGCCAATTCCTTTAACGGCTTTTAATTTACCGGGAATGCGTTTCGGTTCTCCGTTTTCATCCAGTACTTTTTTACCATTTTCTGTTAAGGTTCGTCCGGCCTCGCGTATATCAAACGCAATGGCGTTGGCGCGTCGGGTAGAGGTGGAGTTTAAATTGACATTATAGGCCACTAAAAAGTCGCGCGCAGCAATGGCAATGGCTCCTGTTTTAGCAACAGACTCGTTAAATACAGCCGGACCTTCATCAGGTTTCCAATTGGGATTGACTAATTTTTCTTTTAAGCCTTCGTACTCACCGGCACGGCAATTGGCTAAATTTCGTCGGTTTTCTGTAGCGGCTGCATTTTCATAAAAATAAACTGGGATGCCCAATTCGCTTCCCACGCGTTTTCCTAATTGGCGGGCATAGGCGGCTGTTTCTTCCATCGTAATCCCTGAAATAGGTACTAACGGACATACATCTGTAGCACCAAAACGTGGATGTTCTCCGGTATGTTTACTCATATCAATGAGTTCTGAAGCTTTTTTAATCAATAAAAAAGCAGCTTCAATAACTTGTTGAGGCTCACCTACAAAAGTGATTACGGTTCTGTTGGTAGCTTTTCCCGGATCTACATCCAGTAATTTAATGCCGGCAACGGTTTCTACCACCTTGGCAATGGTATGTATTTTATGTAAATCGCGTCCTTCACTGATATTCGGAACACATTCAATTAGTTGTTTATGCATGGTACAAGTTTTAAAGTCCAAAGGTAAAAAGTAAAATTTGAATAGGAATCATTCGTATTAAATCTTTTCTAGTTTGTATATTTGAACTCACTAACACCGTAAATTATTCATGGAACATAAAACCATAGCAATCATCGGACTGGGGTATGTAGGCTTGCCCTTGGCTGTTGAATTTGCTAAAAAATATCCGGTCATCGGATTCGATATCAAAAACGACAGAATTCAGGAATTGGCGCAAGCCAAAGACAGCACCTTGGAGGTTGATTCAGCCGAATTGGAGCAAGTGATTGCTCAAAAAAACACACCTTTAAATCCGGGTCAAAACGGATTGTGGGTTACCGATAATCCGGAACTGTTAAGCAACGCCAACTTTTTTATTGTAACAGTTCCTACGCCTGTTGATAAAAACAACCATCCCGATTTAACACCCTTGTACAAGGCAAGCGAAACGGTGGGAAATTACCTGAAAAAGGGAGACATCGTAGTGTACGAATCCACCGTATATCCGGGTGCCACAGAAGAAGAGTGCGTGCCAATTTTAGAGCAACACTCGGGTTTGCGATTTAATACCGATTTTTTTGTAGGCTATTCACCCGAACGTATCAATCCGGGAGACAAAGTTCACACCGTAACGAAAATTTTAAAAATAACCTCGGGTTCTACACCAGAAGTTGCTAAACAAATTGATTCACTATACCAATCTATTATCGTGGCAGGAACCTACTTGGCGCCATCGATAAAGGTTGCAGAAGCAGCCAAAGTCATCGAAAACTCACAGCGCGATATCAACATTGCCTTTGTAAACGAATTGGCCAAGATATTTAAACTGATGCAGATCGATACCCAGGAGGTGTTAAAAGCCGCGGGTACCAAGTGGAATTTTTTACCCTTTTCACCCGGTTTGGTAGGCGGGCATTGCATCGGGGTCGATCCGTATTATTTGGCACAAAAAGCCATCAGACTGGGTTATAATCCGGAGATTATATTAGCAGGAAGACGCTTAAACGACAGTATGGGAAGTTATGTAGCGCATGAGGTGGTTAAATTGATGGTTAAAAAAGACATTACCATAAAAAATTCTGAAGTACTGGTTTTAGGAATAACTTTTAAGGAAAATTGCCCGGATATCCGTAACTCCAGAGTAATTGACATCATAAATGAACTAAAATCCTTCGATATCAAGGTAGAAGTGTGTGATCCGTGGGCCAATGCACAGGAAGTTCAGGAAGAATATGGTATCGACCTGTTGAATCAACTCAATGGCAACAAAAAATACCAAGGGCTGGTTATTGCTGTGGCGCATGATCATTTTAAAGCAATGGATTTCAGTAAGATGCTTCAGGAGCAGCATGTTATATACGATGTAAAAGGAATTTTTGACAAAGAAAAAAGTCACGGACGTTTATAAAACGGATAGGCATAATAATAAACGCCTAAGTTTGAGTTTTTTAAAATGAAACATTTTAAAATGTATCGAGAAGCGAGTTTTCGATGAAATCAGATGTATCATGAACATTGGTTAAGAAAATATTAAATAGCATAAAAGAATATGGAAAAAGTATTGGTAACGGGAGCCGCCGGATTTATCGGATTTCATTTGTCGAAATTATTGACTAATTCGGGCTATAAAGTAGTAGGAATTGACAACATCAACGATTATTACGATCCGAACCTCAAATTGGCACGTTTGCGCCAACTGGATATCCCAACCGATAATCTGGAGTACAACAAAAAAATAAAGGGTTCTATCAGTTTTTACAAAATGGATTTGATGGATAAAGAGGCTATACTGCAACTTTTTGAACGCTATCAATTTAATTATGTCATCAATTTAGCCGCTCAGGCAGGAGTGCGTTATTCGTTGGAAAATCCACAGGCCTATATCGATAGTAACATCACCGGATTTCTGAACATACTGGAAGCCTGTAGAACCTATCCGGTAAAACACTTGATTTTTGCTTCATCGAGTTCGGTCTATGGTTTGAGCGAAGAAATTCCTTTCAGTGAGGAAAATTGTACCGATCATCCCTTGGCGATGTATGCCGCTAGTAAAAAATCCAACGAAATGATGGCGCATGCCTATGCCCATTTGTTCAAGATTCCGGCCACTGGTTTGCGGTTTTTTACCGTTTATGGTCCGTACGGAAGACCCGATATGGCCCTGTATTTATTTACCAAAGCCATGGTGGAAGAGCGTGAATTTGACGTGTACAACTACGGCAATATGAGTCGCGATTTTACCTATGTAGATGACATCGTTGAAAGTATCCGTCGATTGATTCCTTTGGCTCCTACAGTAAACAATATTGATTTTGATACCAAGCAGCCAATTCCAAACAAAAGTACGGCGCCTTATCAGTTGTTTAACATTGGAAACAATGCCCCGGTTAATTTGATGGATTTTATTAGTACTATTGAAAAGGTCTTGGGTAAAAAAGGGAAAATGAACTTAAAACCTCTGCAAGCAGGCGACGTAACGGCTACCTATGCCAATGTAACTTCGCTATATAAATACATCGATTTTAAACCACAAACCCCCATAGAAGTAGGCGTGAAGGCCTTTGTTGAGCAGTATCTTAAACAATAATTAATAAGTAATAACTTCTAAAAACCATTTAACTATAAAATTGATAAGTTGATAACCTCATAAACTTCAACTATAAACTAATCAAAACAATTTTCCATCGGCAAAGATTTTTTATCCAAATGTTGTGAAAAATTAACCTAATACAAATATAATAACGCAAGTAGCTGTCTGTTGACAAATACACAATAAAACCAATGGTTTTTTGTGTTATTTTTACACTACCTCAAAAAGAAAAAGAAATTGTGTTTGCAATTCAAAAAATTGCTGGTAAGAATTAAAAGTATCTTTTCTTATTAGCTTCAAAATCTAACCTTCACACGGCCTTTATAGGTGTACTATTTGGGTTTCCCCTGTTTTAATGAATAAAAAAAGCTATGCGATAGCATTGTGCTTGAAGTATATAGTTATTAAATAAAGAATTTAAATTAAATAGTTATGATTAAAAAAATTACGCTTTCATGTAGCGACCTTTTCAGCACCTCTGAAAAAAATATTAGTCCCACGTGGGTTTCGTCGCTGTTTAAATTGATAGTAACCTTTTTTATTACCCTGAGTTTTAGTGCAGTGGTATGGGGGCAGACGGTGACTACCAATAAGGAAGTTTATGAGCCTGGTGAAATTGTAATATTAACCGGTTCTGGATTTTTTCCGAACGAAGTAATTAATTTAAAAGCAATTGGTTCAACTAACCAGACAGAAATTTTAAAATCTACCCAAGCAGATTCAGATGGTAATTTTATTTATGATTTATTGTTGCCAAATATTTATGAAGAATTTTATGCGCTAAATGCGTTGGGGTTAGAAAGTGATCTCAGTGTAGATATAGTTTTTAAAGATGATATTAATAGTTGGGCGCGTGTTAACCCAAACAATGCTTCAACCTTATCATTAGGACCAGGAGTTACGTTTAACTTTATCATTGAAGCGAAAGGAAAAGGAGGTCCGGTAGCTGGTGTGGTTGCAACTTGGTCAGCTGACAAAGGAAGCCCTGCATCTTATACAAGTCCTTCAACTGGTGCAGATGGTTTAGCAAGTTATTTACATACAACTCCTACAACTCCAGGCTCATATACAATAGATGCTGTAGGGGGAGGGCAAACAATTTCATTTGATGTCAACATTACTTGTGTTGTCCCTGCTGCACCAAGTGCAAATTCAGTGCAAACTTTCTGTGCCTCTTTCAATCCAACAGTTGCTAATTTAATAGCAGTTGGTTCAAATTTACAATGGTACAGTACTGAAACAGGAGGATCTCCGTTGGTAAGTACAACACCATTAACATCAGCAACTTATTATGTAAGCCAAACAGTTGAGTGCGAAAGTACACGGACAGCAGTGGCGGTTACTCTAAATTCAATTAACCCAGGCACCATTTCTAAAGGAATAACTCAACCGGGTCCGGGTTGTGGTAGTTTAAATCCTGGTCAAACGGTAAATTCAACAGTAGCTTCAGGTAGCGGGGCCATTTCATATTTTTGGGAACAAAGCATTAATAATGGGGTAACTTGGGTAACTGCAATAGGAGAATTAAGCCCTCCGGCTGGAAGTTTCAATCCAGTAAATATAACGCAAACTACATGGTACAGACGCGTAGCTACATCAACTATAAATGGTGTAAGTTGCTCTGATTATTCAAATGTATTGGAATTTGTAGTAAACTCCTTACCAACGGTAAATTCCATTACTCCTGGCGGAACTACTAATGTTTGTGTAGGCAGTACGCTACAGTTATCGAATTTAACTCCGGGAGGTATCTGGAGTTCCGGCAATGCTTCCTTAGCAACCGTTTCGAGCAGTGGATTAGTGACTGGTGTTGCTGCTGGAAGTCCAGTAATTAGTTATACAGTTACAGATGTCGTGACTGGTTGTTCTCGAACTGTAAATAAAACGGTAAATGTGTTGGCACTGCCAAATGCTCCATTGGCCGTAAATATTAATACAACTTATGACGGTACTGTCAAAACAGGTGCTGCTACTGTTGGGACTGGTGAGGTGGTTGATTGGTATACAACTCAAACTGGCGGAACCATTACTACTGCACCTTCAGGTACCAATGCAGGTACTTATACTGCCTGGGCTGAAGCCAGAAATACAACCACTAGTTGTAAAAGTGCTACGAGAACACAGGTAACGGTGACAATCCACAAAGCGGATGCAGTTGTAACAGTTACTGGTTACACAGGAGTTTACGATGCTACTGCACATGGAGCTACAGGTTCCGCCACAGGTGTATCTAACGAAACATTAGCAGGTTTAGACTTAGGTTTAAGCTTCACCAATGCTCCTGGAGGCACAGCGAACTGGGTATTTACGGATGTTACAGGAAACTACAATGATGCTTTTGGCAGTGTAGAGATCGAAATCGGTAAAGCCGATGCTACAATCGTAGTTACTGGTTACACAGGAGTTTACGATGCATTGCCACATGGAGTAACAGGCTCGTTCACTGGGGTAGCAGGAGACCCAACAGCAGTTGGAGCTTCACTTAACCTAGGTGCGACCTTTACGGATGTACCAGGCGGAACAGCCAACTGGACATTCACAGGTGGCACGAATTATAACGATCAAAGCGGTACAGCAGCCATCGTAATTAATAAAGCGCCTTCATTTACTGTAGTTACAGCGCCAAATGCAGTTTATGATGGTTTACCTCACGGTGCGACAGCAATAGTTACGGGTGCTGGTGGTTTAAATCAAACGCTAGTTGTTACCTATAAAGGTGTAACACCTACAATTTATCCTGAAACAACAACAGCACCTACTTTAGCAGGAACATATAATGCCAGTGCTAGCTACCCGGGTGATGCAAATCATAATGGATCAAGTGATAGCAAAAATTATTCGATTAATAAAGCATCAACCAACTTAACCTTAACCTTAAGTGCAGCAAGTGTACGTTATATGGATATGATTACCCTAACAGCAGTAATAACACCATTAAATACAGCTACACCAATTACAGGTAGTGTTGAGTTTAAAATAGGTTCAGTGGTTTACGGTACTGCCAATGTAGTTCCGATACCGGGTTCAACCGACGGTTCAGTTCAAGCAATGTTAATTAAACAATTAAATGCAACTGAATTACCGGGTAATTATAATGTAGTAGCTACCTATACAAGTACAAACCCTAATTATGCTGGTTCAAGTGACACTAAACCATTAATAGTTATAGAAAGAAGTGCTTCCTATTTAGGCACAAGTTTTTACACTGGTGATATATTTGTATGGACACCAACTGAAACCAGTAGTACAGGTACTGTAGCTTTAGTGGCAACTATTAAAGATGGAAATTCACCAACTGGTGATGTGCGTGGAGCTAAAGTTACGTTCTATTATGTAAATGGTTCAACCTACACACCGATACCAAGTGCCACCAATTTACCTGTAGGATTAGTAAATGTTTCCGATGGTACTGTTGGAACAGCTAGTGCCATTGTTCAACTGAATATTGGAAATCAGAATTCTGCAAGTTATACCATAGCTATTGGAATAAGCGGTGCGTATATTAATAAGAAAACGGAACCACAAGCAATAGCAGTTGTTACTGTATCGAAACCAGTTCCGGGTGGTTATGTAGTGGCTGGAGGAAGCTTACTTAATTCTGCTTCATCGGGTATTCTTAAAGGAGCTAAGGATGTAGAAACGAGCTTTAGTATGGATGTTCAGTTCAATAAGAAATATACCAATCCGCAAGGTAAATCATACGTTACATTCTTTAGTTATAACAAACCGGATGGTACCTTGGATAATGTCTTACATCAATACGAAGTAGCAAGTAATGCAATTGCAGTATTTGCAGTTGGGCAAACTCCAACTAAAAATGATGCTAGTTTTAGTAGTAAATCAAATTTGGTTGAAGTGTTGGAAGACGGAACTCGAGTTGGTGTAGAAAGCGGAATTACGCTTCAGTTAAGTATGACTGATAATGGAGCAGGTGCACTTGATAAGTTTGCAATTACCTTATACAGCAAGTCCGGTGGAGTTTGGTTCTCAAGTAATTGGTCTGTGACTAAAACCGTAGAACAGCTGTTACATGAAGGAAATGTCTACGTTTCTACCTCAGGATTAGCACAATCTACTGCTCGCACTGTAGGCACAACTGAAGAAACAACCCAAGCAACTGTAACAACAGCAGTAGAAGCAGAAGCCGAAGTTGCCGAATGGGCCTTATTTACAGTAAAAGCCTATCCAAATCCGTCAACAGATTACTTTAAACTGCAACTAAGTGGTATAAACCCTTCAGACCGGGTAGAAGTCAATGTGTTTGATGTTAACGGTAGATACCTCCTTCATAAAAAAGGATCGGCTACAGAACAATTCCAATTTGGAGAACAGTTGAAATCAGGCGTGTACTTTATCGAAGTGAAGGCTGCCAACATCAGCCAACGACTTAAAGTTATTAAGCAATAATAAATTGTACTAACCAATGAAAAAGATCGTCAGCAATGGCGGTCTTTTTTTTAAGTTAGAATTTAGAAATCTGAATTTAGAATATGCTATTTTGGTTGGTTAGACTTGTTTAGAGTTTATGGTATTCTATAGGAAAAATGTACTCAATATTATAAATGTAGCCGTTAAATTCACTATTTTAGCCAGAGTAATTCAGAATAAAGGAGGTAGGATTTGAAGCGCTTTATTAATAAATAGATGGTAGAAAATTAGGTATGAATAAAGATTTAAAAGAAAGGACAAAGCAGTTTTCATTGGCCATTTTAAATACAGCAGAGCAATTACCGCTATCCATTTCTGGCAAAGTAGTGGCAAACCAGTTAATAAGAAGTGGTACTTCTGTTGGAGCAAATTACAGAGCAGTGTGCAGGTCTAGAAGTAATAAAGAATTTATTGCTAAAATGAACATAGTATTAGAAGAAGCCGACGAAGTTTGTTTTTGGTTGGAACTGATTAATGAGAAAAAATGGATTCCTTCAGAAATTATTGATATCAATCTTAAGGAAGCAAATGAATTAACTGCTATTTTTGTCAGTAGTCTAAAAACAATAAACGCAAAACTTAAAAACAATTCTAAACTCTAAATTCTAAATTCTAAATTCTAAACTCTAAACTCTAAACTCTAAACTCTAAACTCTAAACTCTAAACTCTAAACTCTAAACTCTAAACTCTAAACTCTAAACTCTAAACTCTAAATTCTAAATTCTAAATTCTAAATTCTAAATTCTAAACTCTAAACTCTAAATTCTAAACTCTAAACTCTAAATTCTAAACTCTAAACTCTAAATTCTAAACTCTAAACTCTAAACTCTAAATTCTAAATTCCAACATTACACCCCAATGAACAATCAACTTAAAAATATGCAGGAAGATGACTGGCTTTTCGAAATCAAGCCCAAAGACAATGCGTTTCGGTTAAATTTAAAAGAACTCTGGCAATACCGTGATTTACTGCTCTTATTTGTAAAACGCGATGTAGTTACCCAGTACAAACAAACCATTTTAGGTCCGTTGTGGTACCTCATTCAGCCTTTGTTTACAGCCCTTACCTTTACTATTATTTTTAACCGGGTAGCCGGTATTGATACCGGAACAGTACCACCATTCCTGTTTAACTTAGCCGGTATAACGGCCTGGAATTATTTTTCGAATTGTCTTAATGCAACCTCTGACACCTTTAAAGCCAATGCCGGTATTTTTGGTAAAGTCTATTTTCCGCGTTTGATTATGCCACTTTCAGTAGTGGTTTCCAACCTCTTAAAATTCGGAATACAACTGCTGATTTTTATTGGATTTTATGTGTATTTTATCCTTCAAGGAATGGAAAACACCCTTAACGGACTCTTAATTTTATTTCCTTTATTAATTGTGTTGATGGGCATCTTGGGTTTGAGTTTTGGAATGATCATCTCCTCCATGGTGACCAAGTACCGCGATTTAAAGTTCTTGGTAGGTTTTGGGGTTTCCTTACTGATGTACATTTCAGCAGTGATGTATCCCATGGCCTTGGTCGAAGAAAAATTACCCAAATACGCCTGGTTGGTCAACTACAATCCGCTGGCTCTCATGATAGAAAATATCCGTTATTTGTTGGTCAATGAAGGAAGCTTTTCGTTGACGTCCATTATATATGTTACGCTGTTTACCTTGTTTAGTTTTTTAATCGGATTGCTTATCTTTAACAAAACAGAGAAGAGTTTTATTGATACGGTGTAAATTAAGGTAGAATTTAGAAGGTAGAATTTAGAATTTTAAAAATTGTATGAATTTAAGAGTTAGAACCAAAGAATTTTCGTTGTCGATTATAGATTTAATTGACCAAACTCCTTCAAGTATTGCAGGTAAGGCTATCGCCCATCAGTTAATTAGATGTAGTACCTCGGTTGGTGCAAATTATTGGGCTGTAAGTAGAGCAAGAAGTGATAAAGAATTTATTGCTAAAATGAACATTGTTTTGGAAGAAGCTGATGAAGTATGTTTTTGGTTAGAGCTGATTAGAGCAAAAAATTGGATTCCTGAAAAAATTGTTGATAACAATCTTAAGGAAGCAAATGAATTTACAGCTATTTTTGTCAGTAGTTTAAAAACTATGAATGCGAAACTTAAAAACAATTCTAAACTCTAAACTCTAAATTCTAAACTCTAAATTCTAAACTCTAAACTCTAAACTCTAAATTCTAAACTCTAAATTCTAAACTCTAAATTCTAAATTCTAAATTCTAAATTCTAAATTCTAAAATCTAAAATCTAAATTCTTATATTGTTCCCATGAGTTCCAATACCATACTTAAAGTTGAAAACCTCTCCAAACAATACCGCCTCGGCACGGTAGGCACCGGCACTCTGAGCCACGACCTCAACCGCTGGTGGGCGAGTGTACGTGGTAAAGAAGATCCGTATTTAAAGGTGGGCGATGTCAATGACCGCAGTACCAAAGGAACTTCCGATTATGTTTGGGCCTTACGCGATATCAATTTTGAAGTACAGCAAGGAGAAGTATTGGGGATAATTGGTAAAAACGGAGCGGGAAAATCAACCCT
>JGI24120J20309_1000391_pt1 | contig 25341 bp, 24 predicted proteins | sample SubbioAug_CSW13A_FD_20309 | JGI IMG/M metagenome (IMG submission 20309) | reverse complement strand
CCCGCTGCCGCGCCGACGTCTGCCACCAAGGCACCACGTCGGCCTCTGCCGCAGCGCCACCGCGCAGCCAGCGGGCCAGCGCCGCCAGCCAGGCCCGGCCAGCGCCCAGCACCACCCACCAGACAGACATGCCAAACAGGTAATACGACAGATCGGACACCCAGGCACCGACCACCCCGCCCCAGTTGGCGCGCGCTGCACCCGCGCCCGTGGTGGACCAAGCCGCGTCGGACAGGTCGTGGCTGACCATCGCGATCAACCAGAACAGCAGCAGCGCGGCCCCCACCACCAGCGAGATTTCCTGGGCAAACCGCCGTAGCCCGCTCGGGGCGGCATGGGCCGCGTCGTGATTGAGGGTATTGAGGGAATACGTCATGGCAACAACGCCTAGCTTAACCGACCACCCAACGGGGGCGCGGGGGCCTTTCTACAATACGCCCCAGCCGCCACTCCTTCCCAACCCACACAATGAAACACGCCAAAGTCCTGATCCTTGGTTCCGGCCCGGCCGGCTACACCGCTGCCGTCTACGCCGCCCGCGCCAACCTGAACCCGCTGCTGATCACCGGCATGGCCCAGGGCGGCCAGCTCATGACCACCACCGACGTGGACAACTGGCCCGCCGACGTGCACGGCGTGCAAGGCCCCGACCTGATGCAGCGCTTTCTGGAACATGCCGAGCGCTTCAAGACCGAAATCGTGTTTGACCACATCCACACGGTGGACCTGTCCAAGCGCCCGTTCACACTCACCGGTGACAGCGGCACCTACACCTGCGACAGCCTCATCATCGCCACGGGCGCCTCGGCACGCTACCTGGGCCTGCCGTCGGAAGAAGCCTTCATGGGCAAGGGCGTGAGCGCCTGCGCCACCTGCGACGGCTTCTTCTATCGGGGCCAGGAGGTCTGCGTGATCGGCGGCGGCAACACCGCCGTGGAAGAGGCGTTGTACCTGAGCAACATTGCCAGCAAGGTGACCCTGGTGCACCGCCGCGACACCTTCCGCGCCGAGGCCATCCTGATCGACAAGCTGATGGACAAGGTCAAAGAGGGCAAGATCGAGCTCAAGCTGTTCCACGTGCTCGACGAGGTGCTGGGCGACCAGACCGGCGTCACGGGCATCCGCGTGAAAAATGTCCAGACGGGCGCCACCGAGGACATCAAACTGCAGGGCTGCTTCATCGCCATAGGCCACAGCCCCAACACCGAGATCTTCAAGGGCCAGCTGGAGATGAAGGACGGCTACCTGATCACCCAGGGCGGCCAGAACGGCTTCGCGACACAGACCACCGTACCGGGCGTGTTCGCCGCCGGCGACGTGCAGGACCACATCTACCGCCAGGCGATCACCAGCGCCGGCACCGGCTGCATGGCCGCGCTCGATGCCCAGCGCTTCCTGGAGCAGCAGGCGGGTTGACCCTGCCATTCCCGCAAAGCTATAATGCTAGATTGCATGGCGTGTGCTTGCATGCGCTTGGCAATATCACCGCCCCCGAGCCGGAGCCGTCCACACCGCCTGAGAAGGTCGTGGGGCAGGCGGCACAACACAGGACAGGGGCGAGGTGCGGCGAACAGCCGTTAATTTTTACTGGAGTGTCCTCATGGCACGCGTATGTGAAGTCACGGGCAAGAAGCCCATGGTCGGGAACAATGTGTCCCACGCCAACAACAAAACCAAGCGCCGGTTCCTGCCGAACCTGCAATCCCGCCGTTTCTGGGTCGAGAGCGAGAACCGCTGGGTTCGTCTGCGCGTCTCCGGCGCCGCTCTGCGCCTGATCGACAAGAACGGTATCGACGCTGTGCTCGCCGACCTGCGCGCACGTGGTCAGGCTGAATGAGTTAAAGGAGCTGCACCATGGCAACCAAAGGCGGACGCGAAAAGATCAAGCTGGAATCCACTGCCGGCACCGGTCACTTCTACACCACGACCAAGAACAAGAAGACGATGCCCGAGAAAATGGCGATCATGAAGTTTGATCCCAAGGCTCGCAAGCACGTCGAGTACAAGGAAATCAAGCTCAAGTGAGCGACGGCCTGGCCGTTTCCTGTCCCGAAGAACCGCTGGCCTCCAGCGGTTTTTTTATGGCTGGGGCGATCGCATAGAATCCGCCCAACCGGCGCCACACCCCCATGAAAACCCTGCTGCACCCGACGCGCACCGTGGCGCTCGCTTTCCTGCTGGCGATCATGGTGGGCACCGGGCTGCTCATGCTGCCCGAGGCGCGTGCCGAGGGCGCATCGGCCTCGGCACCGGCGCTGGTGGCATTCTTCACCGCGGTCTCGGCGGTCTGTGTGACCGGCCTGGTGGTGGTGGACACGGGCACCTACTGGAGCCCGCTCGGCCAGGGCATCATCCTCGGTCTGTTCCAGCTCGGCGGCTTTGGCATGATGACGGCAGCCACCTTGCTGGGGCTGCTGGTCAACCGGTCGCTGCGGCTGCGCACCCGGCTCATCACCCAGGCAGAAACCCACGTCATCGGACTGGGCGACGTGACCAGCGTGGCCAAACTGGTGTTCACCGTCACACTGGTCTGCCAGACCGCCATCGCGACCTGGCTGACCTTGCGCCTGCACACCGGACACGGCCTGCCGCTGGACGACGCGATGTGGTCGGGGGTGTTCCATGCCGTGTCAGCGTTCAACAACGCCGGCTTCGCTCTGCACGCCGACGGACTCACGGGCTACCAGACCGATGGCTGGATCCTCACACCGGTCATGTTCGCCATCGTCATCGGCGGGCTGGGGTTCCCGGTGATCCACGACATCCGCACCCGCCTGAACGACCCCCACCACTGGTCGCTGCACACCAAACTGACCCTGTCGGGCACGGCCTTGTTGCTCACCATGGGCTTTGTCTGCACCCTCTGGTTCGAATGGAGCAACCCCGGCACACTGGGGCCACTGGCCTGGGCGGACAAGGCGCTGAACGCGGCGTTCGTCTCGGTATCGGCCCGCACGGCCGGCTTCAACAGCCTCGACATCGGGGCCTTGAGCCATGAAAGCTGGGCGCTGCACTACTTCCTGATGTTCATCGGCGGCGGCAGTGCAGGTACCGCCGGCGGCGTGAAGGTCGGCACCTTCCTGGTGCTGGCGCTGCTGGTGGTGGCCGAGGTCCGCGGGCGTCCCGACACCGAGGCCTTCGGTCGGCGGATCTCCAGCGCTGCACAACGCCAGGCCATCACCGTGCTGGTGCTGGGCAGCAGCATGGTGGTGCTGGGCACGCTCGTCTTGCTGCGGGGCACCAGCCTGCCCACCGACCAGGTGATTTTCGAAGTGGTGTCGGCTTTCGGCACGGTGGGGCTGTCGACTGGCATCACCGCCGATCTGCCCCCATCGGGTCAGCTGATGCTGACACTGCTGATGTACGTGGGCCGGGTGGGCACCATCACCCTGGCCGCTTCACTGGCGCTCGGCGAGCGCCGCATGCCCTACCGCTACCCCGAGGAGCATCCAATTGTTGGGTAAATTGTTCACCGAGCAGTTCGCGTTTTCCCAGAGCGACAGCGTGATCGTGATCGGCCTGGGCCGCTTCGGCGGTGCCGTGGCGCAATCGCTCATGCGGCTGGGCCACGATGTCATGGGGATCGACGCCGAGGAGGACCCGGTGCAGCTCTGGGCCGACCGGCTCACGCACGCGGTACAGGCCGACGGCACCAATGTCCAGATCCTGCGTCAGCTGGGCGCCGCCGACTTCACGCACGCCATCGTCGGCATCGGCACCGATTTGGCCGCCAGCCTCATGACGGTGATGGCGCTGTCGGAACTCGGGATCAAGGACATCTGGGTGAAGGCGCTCACCACCGAACACGGCCAGATCGCCCAGCGCATCGGCGCCCACCACGTGGTCTACCCGGAGGCCGACATGGGCGAACGCGTCGCTCACCTGATCACCGGGCGGATGATGGATTACATCGAGTTCGACGACGGCTTTGCCATCGCCAAGATCCGCGCACCGTTGCCAGCCCAGAACCGGTCCCTGGCCGAGTCATCGGTGCGCGAGCGCTTCGGGGTGACGGTCGTCGGCGTCAAACGCGCCAACGAGGATTTCCGCCACGCCAAACCCGACACCGTGATCCTGCCCGGCGACCTGCTGATCGTTTCGGGCCCGACACGCAAGGTGGAGAAGTTCGCGGCCTTTTCGTCCAGCCGCTGAACCCCAAGCCGCCGCGACTCAGGCGGCGCGCAGGGCGCGCAGGCGCACCGAGTAGTCGCGCAACGCGGCGATGCCGCTTTCTTCTGCACGGTGACACCAGGCCTGCAGGTCCTTGGCGAGCTGCTCGCGCGTGAGCGAGGTGTTGGACCAGAGCTGACGCAACTCTTCGCGCATCGCGTGCATCTTGGCCAGCGTGGGGTGCTGAGCCCGGGCCTGCTCGACCTTGGCCTTGTACTTGGCGGGCACCTTGTCGTCGTCGCGGTGCAGCCAGCGGCGCGCGGCCTCCAGCAAAGACACGTCGGCCCGCTTGGCCTTCAAGGCCTCGACCTCGGCCTGGACGGTCGCGCGCATCTGGCGCGCGTAGCCGGCCATCACTTCGTAGCGGTTGGCAATGATGGCTTCGAGCGTCTTCTCGTCGGCCACCGGCTTCACGTCACCAAACGCCAGCTTGGGCGGTGTCTTCTTGGGTTTGGCCAGACCGAATTTGGCCAGTACGCTGATGTACACCCAGCCGATGTCGAACTCGTAGGGCTTGACCGAGAACTTGGCCGACGTGGGGTAGGTGTGGTGGTTGTTGTGCAACTCCTCGCCGCCCACGATGATGCCCCAGGGGAACACGTTGGTGCTGGCGTCGGTGGCCTCGAAGTTGCGGTAGCCCCAGTAGTGGCCGATGCCGTTGATGACGCCGGCGGCCCAGAACGGGATCCAGACCATCTGCAGCGCCCACACCGCCAGGCCCAGGGCACCAAACAGCGCCACGTCGAGGATGAGCATCAGGCTCACGCCCAGGCGGGAGTGCTTGGTGTAGAGGTTGCGCTCGATCCAGTCGTCCGGGGTACCATGGCCAAAGCGTTCGATCGTTTCGCGGTTCTTGGCCTCGGCGCGGTACAGCTCAGCGCCTTCCCAGAACACCTTCTTGATGCCGAACACCTGCGGGCTGTGAGGGTCGCCGTCTTGCTCGCACTTGGCGTGGTGTTTGCGGTGGATGGCGGCCCACTCCTTGGTGAGCATGCCGGTGGTCATCCACAGCCAGAAGCGGAAGAAGTGAGACACCGCCGGGTGCAGGTCCAGCGCGCGGTGCGCCTGGTGGCGGTGCAAAAAGAGGGTGACACTGACGATGGTGATGTGGGTCATCACCAGGGCCACGATGAGCACCTGCCACCACGCGGCACCGGTCAGTCCGTCGGACAGGAGGGTCAGCAGGCCGTTCAAGCCCGATTCAAGCAATGCCATACACACTTTCACAAAAGGCACATCCACCCCGTCCCGGAGCCTGGGCGCGGGCCGGGGGAAAACCTTCGGATTTTAGGTGGGGGGCGCCAAATCGCCAAATCTTTTCCGAGCACCCCGGTCGGACGGCAGGCGCGTCAAGCGCGCCGCTGCCAGACTGCCGCAAAAAAACCGTCGGTCTGGTGCAGATGGGGCCACAGGCGCAAATATCCAGCCCGGCAGAGCGAATTCGCGCCGTGTACCCCGGCATGGGTGAGCACCTCGGCCGCATCGAGCGGCACGAAATCACGGTGGCCGGCCCCGAAGGCTTCGGCCACCGTCTCGTCTTCTTCGCGCAACAGGCTGCAGGTGGCATAGACCAGCCGGCCGCCGGGTTTCACCAGCTTGGCCGCCTCGACAAGGATGCTGCGCTGCACCTCGCCCATGGCCGCCACGGTTTTGGGCGTCTGCCGCCATTTGAGGTCGGGGCTGCGGCGCAGCGTGCCCAGGCCGGAGCACGGCGCATCCACCAGCACCCGGTCCACCTTGCCCGCCATGCGTTGCAGCCGGGCGTCGCGCTCGTGCGCCAGCGCCAGGGTCTGCACCTCGGTGATGCCGCTGCGCGCCAGCCGGGGCTTGAGCGCGTCCAGCCGGTGGGCCGAGGTGTCGAAGGCGTACAGCCGGCCCTGATTGCGCATCATGGCGCCCAGGGCCAGCGTCTTGCCGCCGGCGCCGGCGCAGAAGTCCACCACAGTGTCGTTGCGGCGCGGCTCCAGCAGCAGGGCGAGCAGTTGCGAGCCTTCGTCCTGCACTTCCAGCCAGCCGTCTTTGAAGGCCGGCAGGGCGTGCAGCGAAGGCTTGCCTTCGAGCCGCAGGCCCCACGGGGAGTACGGGGTTTCTGTGGCGGCCAGGCCCGCCTCACGCAGCTGCTGCAGCACCGCGGGCCGCTTGGCCTTGAGCAGGTTCACCCGCACGTCCAGCGGGGCGGGTTGCTGAAGCGCCAGTGTCAGATCACGGGCGCCATCGCCCAGTTCGTCCTGCAGCTGGTGGGCCAGCCAGTCGGGCAAGGGCTCGGCACGCAAGGCGGTGAACACCTGTTCCGACAGCTGGTGGCGGTCGCGCGCGCCCAGTTTGGGATGCTCACGGAAAAACTGCGCCACGGTGGCGTCGGCGGGGTGTTCAAAGGTTTTGACGCGCGCCATCAGGGTGGCGCCGAGTTCCTGCAGGGCGTTGGGGTGCATGGTGCGATTGTCGGTGATCGGGTGGCGGGTGCGGGATAATCCCGGCCCATGTCTGACATCGTTTCCGAAGTGCGGCGCCGCCGCACTTTTGCCATCATCTCCCACCCCGACGCGGGCAAAACCACCCTGACCGAAAAGCTGCTGCTGTTTTCGGGCGCCATCAACATCGCCGGCTCGGTCAAGGCGCGCAAGGCCGCGCGTCACGCCACCTCCGACTGGATGGAGATCGAGAAGCAGCGCGGCATTTCGGTGGCCTCGTCGGTGATGCAGATGGAGTACCGCGACTGCGTGATCAACCTGCTGGACACGCCCGGCCACCAGGACTTCTCGGAAGACACCTACCGTGTGCTGACCGCCGTGGACGCGGCGCTCATGGTGATCGACGCGGCCAACGGCGTGGAGCCGCAGACCCGCCGCCTGCTGCAGGTGTGCCGCGCCCGCAACACGCCCATCCTGACCTTCGTCAACAAGATGGACCGCGAGGTGCAGGCCCCGCTGGACGTGATGGACGAGATTGAGCGCGAGCTGGGCATGACGGTGGTGCCCTTCACCTGGCCGGTGGGCATGGGCAAGCTGTTCCACGGCGTGTACGACCGCCGCTCCGACCAGATGCGGGTGTTCGACGCCGGTGCCGACCGCGTGGGCGGCGACGAGGAGGTGCTGGCCGGGCAGGACAACCCCGAAACCGCCAAGCGCTTTGGCCTGGAATGGCAGCAGGCCAAGGACGAGCTGGAACTGGTGGAAGGCGCCAGCCCGGCGTTTGACGAATCGGAATTCCTCGCCGGCAAGCAGACCCCGATGCTGTTCGGCTCGGCCATCAACAACTTTGGCGTGCGCGAGGTGCTGGACGCGCTGGTCGATCTGGCGCCCCCGCCGGGCCCCAAACCCGCCATCCAGCGGGTGGTGGAGCCCACCGAACCCAAGTTCAGTGGCGTGGTATTCAAGATCCAGGCCAACATGGACCCGGCGCACCGTGACCGCATTGCCTTCGTGCGCTGCGCCTCGGGCCACTTCGAGCGCGGCATGAAGCTGAAGGTGGTGCGCAGCGGCAAGGAGCTGCGGCCCAACACGGTGGTGAGCTTCCTGAGCCAACGCCGCGAGCTGCTGGACGAGGCCTATGCCGGCGACATCATCGGTATCCCCAACCACGGCGTGCTACAACTGGGCGACACGCTGACCGAAGGCGAGGCGCTGCAGTTCACCGGCCTGCCCTTCTTCGCGCCGGAAATCATCCGCAGCGTGGAAGTGGCCGACCCGCTGCGCACCAAGCAGCTCAAGGCCGGCCTGACGCAGCTGGGCGAAGAAGGCGCGATCCAGGTGTTCCGCCCCATGGCCGGCAGCGTGCTGATGCTGGGCGCCGTGGGACAGCTGCAGTTCGAGGTGGTGCAGCACCGGCTGGAAACGGAATACGGCGTGAAGGCGCGCATCACCCACAGCCCCTACCAGGTGGCCCGCTGGGTGACCTGCCCGCCCGAGAACGGCGGCGAGGTGGAACTCAAGCGCTTCATCGACGCCAACATTCACCGCATGGCGTGGGACGCGGTGGACGCACCGACCATTCTGGTGGACCACAACGCCACCCTGCGCGCGGTAGAGGCCAACTGGCCCAAGATCCAGTTCCATGCCATGCGCGAGCACGCGGGGCTGGTGTTCCACAAGGCGGTGTGAGCCCATGAAGCTGTTTGCGCCCCTGTACGAACGCGCCATGCGCTGGGCGAGACACCGCCACGCGCCGTGGTACCTCGGCGGCATGAGCTTTGCCGAATCGTCGTTCTTCCCCATCCCGCCCGACGTGATGCTGGCGCCCATGTGCCTGGCCCAGCCGCAACGGGCGTGGCGCTTCGCGTGGATCACCACGCTCACCTCGGTGCTGGGCGGTTTGCTCGGCTATGCGATTGGCGCCTACGCCTTCGGCATGGTGGAGCCGTGGCTGATGGAGCAACCTCGCTACTGGTCGGGTTACCAGCAAGCGCTGGCCTGGTTTGGCCAGTGGGGCGTGCTGGCGGTGTTCATCGCGGGTTTTTCGCCCATTCCCTACAAGGTGTTCACCGTTGCGGCGGGGGTGCTGTCGATGGCGCTGCTGCCCTTTGCACTGGCCTCGCTGGTGGGGCGCGGGGCGCGCTTCTTCCTGGTGGCAGCCCTCATGCGCTGGGGCGGCGCCCGCATGGAGGCCGAGCTGCACAAGCACATCGACCGGCTGGGCTGGGCCACCGTGGCGCTGGTGGCGCTGGGCGGCGCGATCTACGCCCTGCGCTGACCCCGCCAGGGGTCACAGGCCCGCCAGCAAGCGCTCGATGGCCCGTGGGTAAATCAGGTGCTCCTGGGTGAGCACCCGCGCGGCCAGGGAGTCGGCCGTATCGTCGGGCAACACCGGCACCACGGCCTGCTCCAGGTACTCGCCGTGGTCGAGCTCGGCCGTGACGCGGTGCACCGTGGCGCCGGCGAAGCGGCAACCCGCCTCGATGGCGCGCCGGTGGGTGTGCAGCCCGGGAAACGCCGGCAGCAATGAAGGGTGGATGTTGACCAGCCGACCGGCGTAGTGCGCCACGAAACCCGGCGTGAGGATGCGCATGAAACCCGCCAGTACCACCAGATCGGGCCGCCCATTCGTGGCTAGCCCGTCCACGGCCTGCATCAGCGCCGCATCAAAAGCCTCCCGACCGTCGTAGGCCTTGTGGTCCACGGCCGCAGTGGCAAGGCCCTGCTCGCGTGCCCACAGCAGGCCGGCCGATTCGGGGCGGTTGCTCACCACCCCTACCACGCGGGCACCCCAACGCTTGTCCCACTGACGCTCCCGCGCGGCGCGCACAATGGCCTGCATGTTCGAGCCCTGGCCCGAAATCAGCACGACAATGCTCTTCTGTTCTGTTTGAGACATAAGCCCGGAAGTGTAATGACCCAGCCCCCCTTTGCAGACACCCCGCTGACCGCAGCCGAAGCCCGTGTGCTGGGCACGCTGATGGAAAAAGCCCGCACCGTTCCCGACAGCTACCCGCTCACGCTCAACAGCCTGCAGACGGGTTGCAACCAGAAGTCGGCCCGCGAGCCGGTGATGAACCTGAGCGAGCACGAGATTGCCGAGGCACTCGACGGCCTGCGCGGCCGCTCGCTGGTGTTCGAAACCCAGGGCGGGCGCGCCACCCGCTACGAACACAACGCCCAGCGCGGGCTGGGGGTGCCCGAGCAGGCGGCGGTGCTGCTGGGCATGCTGATGCTGCGCGGCCCACAGACGGCCGGAGAACTGCGCCTGAACACCGAGCGCTGGTACAAGTTTCTGGACATTGCTTCGGTGGAGGCCTTTCTGGAGGAGTTGCAGGAGCGCTCGGCCGACAAAGGCGGCCCGCTGGTGGTCAAGCTGCCCCGGCAGCCAGGGGCCCGCGAGTCACGTTGGGCGCACCTGCTGTGCGGGCCGGTGGATGCCACCATGCTGGCCGCACCTGCCACCTCTGAGGCCGGCACAGGCCACCATGCGGCACTGGAAGCCCTGATGGCGCGCGTCGACGCGCTGGAAGCCCGCGTGCAGGCACTGGAAGCACGGCTGGAACGCGCCGGCGCCTGAACCGGATACCCCACGCCGGCCCTGGCTGTCACCGCCCGGACAAGCAGAATCGAACGAGCGTGCTAAAACATAGGCTGACGCATCCATCATAGGAGACAGACCCCATGGATTTGGCCTTCACGCCAGAAGAACTGGCGTTCCGCGACGAGATCCGCACCTGGGTACGGGCGAACCTGCCCGAGGACATTGCCCAGAAAGTGCACAACGCCCAGCGCCTGACGCGCGACGACATGCAGCGCTGGGCCAAGATACTGGGCAGCAAAGGCTGGCTGGGCTACGGCTGGCCGAAGCAGTTCGGTGGACCGGGCTGGAACGCGGTGCAAAAGCACCTGTTCGAAGAAGAATGTGCGCTGGCCGGCGCGCCGCGCATCGTGCCCTTTGGGCCGGTGATGGTGGCCCCGGTCATCATGGCCTTTGGCAACGCCGAGCAGCAGCAGCGTTTCCTGCCCGGCATCGCCAGCGGCGAGGTGTGGTGGAGCCAGGGCTACAGCGAGCCCGGTTCGGGCTCCGACCTGGCCAGCCTAAAGACCCGCGCCGAGCGCGTGGGCGACCACTACATCGTCAACGGCCAGAAAACCTGGACCACGCTGGGCCAGTACGGCGACTGGATTTTCTGCCTGGTGCGCACCAGCACCGAGGGTAAGCCGCAGACCGGCATCAGCTTCCTGCTGATCGACATGAAGAGCCCCGGCGTGACGGTGCGCCCCATCAAGCTGCTGGACGGCGAGTGCGAGGTCAACGAGGTCTGGTTCGACAACGTGAAGGTGCCGGCTGAGAACCTGATCGGCCAGGAAAACCAGGGCTGGACCTACGCCAAGCACCTGCTGAGCCACGAGCGCACCAACATCGCCGACGTGAACCGCGCCAAGCGGGAGCTGGAGCGCCTCAAGCGCATCGCAAAGACCGAGGGCGTGTACGACGACCTGCGTTTCCGCGACCAGATCGCGCTGCTGGAGGTGGACATCGTGGCTCTGGAAATGCTGGTGCTGCGCGTGCTGTCGGCCGAAAAGTCGGGCAAGCAGAGCCTGGACATTGCCGGCCTGCTGAAGATCAAGGGCAGCGAGATCCAGCAACGCTACACCGAGCTGATGATGCAGGCCGCCGGCCCCTTCAGCCTGCCCTTCATCTTCGAGGCCATGGACGCCGGCTGGCAGGGCGACTTCCCCGGCGGTGTGGTGGCCAACGCGCCGCTGGCGGCCAATTATTTCAACACGCGCAAGACCACCATCTACGGTGGCAGCAACGAGGTCCAGCGCAACATCGTGGCGCAGACCGTGCTGGGTTGAGGAGAACACACATGGATTTCGATTTTTCCGACGACCAGGTGCAACTGCGCGATGCCGTGCGCCGCTGGGTGGACAAGGGCTACGGCTTCGAGCGCCGCAAGACCGTCGTGGCCGCGGGCGGCTTTGACCGCGCCGCTTACAACGAACTGGCCGAACTGGGCCTGTGCGGCCTCTACGTGGCCGACGACCACGGCGGCCTGGGCATGGGCCCGGTGGAAGGCATGGTGGTGATGGAAGAGCTGGGCCGCGGCATCGTGCTGGAGCCGCTGGCGCAGACGCTGGTGGCCTCGGGCGTGCTGGGCGGCTACGCTGGCGCAGACCTGCAGGCCGAATGGCTGCCCCGCATCGCTTCGGGCGAGGCGCTGGTGGTGCTGGCCCACCAGGAACGCGGCCTGCGCTACACCCTGGGCGCGGCCCACACCCGCGCCACCCTCCAGGGCGCGGGTTGGGTGCTGAGCGGTCGCAAGAGCGTGGTACCGGCCGGCGACGAGGCCGACGCCTGGCTGGTCCCCGCCCAGACCGACCAGGGCCTGGCGCTGTTCCTGGTGGCCAACGGTGCGGCAGGGAGCCAGGCCAGCGGCTACCTGACGCAGGACGGCAGCCGTGCCGCCGAGGTGAGTTTCAACGACTCCCCGGCACAACTCGTGACCCGCGACGGGCAGACCGCGCTGGAACACGCCGCCGACATCGGCATCGCCGCCAGCTGCGCCTACGCCATCGGCGTGATGGACCAGACCCTGGCCGTGACCGCCGACTACCTGAACACCCGCAAGCAGTTCGGCGTGGCGATCTCCAGCTTCCAGGCCCTGCGCCACCGCATCGCCGACATGAAGATGCAGCTGGAGCTGGCCCGCAGCATGAGCTACTACGCCAGCCTCAAGCTCAACACCCCCACCGAGGAACGCCGCCAGGCCCTGGCACGCGCCAAGGTGCAACTGGGCCAGAGCCTGCGCTTCGTGGGCCAGCAGGCGGTGCAGCTGCACGGCGGCATCGGCGTGACCGACGAGTACATCGTCAGCCACTACTTCAAGACGTTGACCCAGCTGGAGATGACCTGGGGCGACACCTTGCACCACCTGGGCGAGGTGTCGGCCCGCATGCAGGACACGGCGGGCGTGTTTGCCTGAAACGGGGGGGGTTGGTTGGCCTCAGGCCAACCAACCTTGTCGCCAGGCCCAGTAAAGACCCGCCAGCAGTACCGCCAGCAAACCCCACCAAGGCCAGGGGCTCGACTTGTCGGCGTACGGATCCTGCAACGACCGCTGCGATCCCGCAGGCAAGGCGGCCACCCCGGTGAGCGAGGCGCCGAACGGGAGGTTGATGCGCGCACGGATGTTGACAGCCCAGCCGTTGGCATCCAGCAGCGGCCCCAGGTTGCGCTGGCGCAGCTTGAGCCAGGCCAGCAACATCGACGGGCCCGAAATCAGCAACATCAGGCCCAGCACCACCAGCGGCATTTGCCACGCCGGCAGGGCCAGGAAACCGGTGATCACCGCGGCCAGCGCGGTCCCCAGCGCTCCCAGAGCCAAGCCGATGGCCGCAAAAATGCCCGCGAACCGGGCGATGTCGAACGCCTGCGCCTTGGCATCGGGCGGTGGTGCCTCGGCCTTGGCACCGGCGTCGGCCACCCCGGCGGCCGATTTGGCCTCCACATCTTTGTCACGCGCCGCCGCAAACTTCTGCACCTGCTGCCCGATCAGTCGGGCCAGGCGCTTGTACGGCGACCAGAACGCCTGCCGCACGCTGACCGGGGCTTCCACGACCTTGACGACACTGGCATGCCAGTCGCGGCCCTCGCGGTCGTAGAACACGCCGTTGCGGCCCGGCACCATCATGTCGTCGGTGTCGCCCCCGGTCAGGGCCGCCACGATGGTCATGGGCGACTCGCCCTGCCGCACGCACTGGCAGTAGATGAGGTAGGCCCCCGACAATGCCGCCAGCGCGGCATGGCGTCCCATGTCGGCCACGCGCAAGCAAAGCTCGCAGCTGCGCTGGTCGATGTAGAGCGTGCCGGCCTGGAAGATGGCCGGTCGCTGCTGGCCGTAAAAGTCGCTCAGGTTGACAAAGTTACGCAGCAGCGGAACGAGGTCGCGCCGCAGGCGCACCAGGCGCTCCAGCGCGTCGACGGCGTCGGCACTGGCATCGGCGGCGCGGTCCTGCTCGATCAGCGCTGCCAGGCGGTCCGGGGCATCGCTGGCCAGGAGCGCCCTCAGGGTGTAGGCAGGCAAGTCGGCCACGGGCGTGTCCGGGCGGGCCGCCAGCCAGGCCCGGTAAGCGCTGAAACGGTCCGCCAGCCCCTGCCATTCGTCCAGGGTGAGTTGCTCACGGTCGCCAAGCATGGGAGCCACCACCTCGGTGCGCAAAGCCGCGATGCGCGCCTGCCAGGCCGGGTTGAGCCCGGTGACCAGCGGCAATGCTGCATCGGGCGCCACCCGCGCCAGGGGCAGCCCGGCGACGGCATCGTCGGTCTCGCCCAGGGGCTGGGCGGAAAGCTCTGCGTAGCGGCTGTCGGGCGGGTTGAGCGCTTCGGTGGCGCGGTCGTCGAAGGCGGCAAGCCGGCAGCGGGTGTAATAGTCCTGCACCTTGGCCTGGACGGCGTCGAAGGCGGCCAGGGCAGCGGGCGTGCGCTCGCCCCAGGCCATCAGGCCGCTGTCGTCGGTTTCGGCCTGCGCCTGCCATTCACGCACCTGGCGGGCCGCGGCCAGGAAGGCGTCGAGCGTGTCGCGTGTCGCACCGGGCTGACCACTGCGGTCGGTCGTGGCACCTTGGGTGGCCACCACGTGCCCGATGAGGGCGGCCACGGCCTCGTCGGGCGCCAGCTCGGCCGGCACCACCCCGTCGCCATTGGGCTCGGTGGGCATGAACAGCCGGGCCGGATCGGCGAAGTCGGCCACGGTCAGTTCCGTGTCTTGCGGCCGACCCAGGCGCACCAGCACCTGCCGCGCGGCAGCCCGCCAGCGCGCGCCCTCCTCACCGTCCGCCCGTATCGCGTCCAGCGCCAGTGCGTCACCCGGCTGAAACAACAGCGCCGGATCGGCCAGCCGCTCGCACACCCAGCGCACCGCGGCCAGCAACTCCGGCACGCGGATTCGGCCATCGCCATCGGCATCGATCAGGTGCAAGGTGCGGCTGTCGAACTCCAGACCCGACGTGGGACAGGCCAGCACGGCCCAGAGCTTCTGGTCCAGCTCGGCCAGGTGGAGCAGGTCATCGGGCTGGTCGATACGGACCTGGTCAAACCCGCCAGAGCGGAAGAAACGCCAGCGGTGGGCGGTGTGTGGCTCGTTCATGCGGACTCCTCGGCGCGGGAGCGGATGGCAGGACTGCCAGCGGAACGCCCCCTCCGCGAAAGATGGTAGCAGTTCCAGCAGTCTGCGCGGCCTGGCGCCCGGCTCCACGCACCTCAACCGTGCAGGCGCGAACTCTTGGGCAGGTGCGCCATCAGGAACTCCATCTGGTCGGCGAGAATGCGGCGGTTGCGCAGGATGAAGTCTTCCCACAGGCTGGGCACATAGGGGGCGTACAGCAGTGGCATGTGGGCCTGCTCCGGCGTGCGGTTGGCCTTGCGGTGGTTGCACGAGCGACAGGCGGTCACGACGTTCATCCAGATGTCGCGCCCCCGTTGCGCCAGCGGCACGATGTGCTCCCGCGTCAGGTCTTCCTCGTGGAAGCCGCGGCCGCAGTAGGCACAGAGGTTGCGGTCGCGGGCGAACAGCTTCGCGTTGCTCAGCGACGGCTTCAGGTCGAAGGGGTTGATGTTGGGCACGCCCTTGGTCCCGATGATGGAGTTGACCTCGATCACCGACTGGCGCCCCGTGACCGCGTTGTGCCCGCCCCGGAACACCGCGACCCGCTGCCCGATTTCCCAGCGCACCTCGTCGGCCGCGTAGTGGAGCACCGCCTCTTCCAGGCTGATCCACGATTGCGGCAAACCCTGCGCCGACAGCTTCAACACCTTCAAGACCGACCTCCGCGCGTTACGCCCCGGTGGGGCACCGAACCACAGGAATTCGTCCTGCCCGGACACCATGGCAAAAGCGGCCGGGCGGATGCATGAACTTGTGTCAATATAGCGCGCTTTCGTTTCAACTCGTCGCATGAAGATCATTCAAGGCCTGAACAACCTGCTGCGCCACGCCTCTGAGCCCCGGGCCGGTTGCGCCCTGACCATTGGCAACTTCGACGGCGTACACCGTGGCCACCAGGCCATGCTGGCCCTGCTGACCAATGAAGCCCGGCACCGCGGCGTGCCCAGCTGCGCCCTGACCTTCGAGCCGCACCCGCGCGACTACTTTGCCGCCAAGTTCCACAAACCCGAGCTGGCCCCGGCGCGCATCGCCACGCTGCGCGACAAACTGCACGAACTGCGCGCCTGTGGGGTGGACCAGTGCGTGATCCTCCCGTTCGACGAAGCCCTGGCCAGCCTGCCGGCGCAGGGCTTCATCGACGAGGTGCTGGTGCGTGCGCTGGGCGTGAAGTACGTGCTGGTGGGTGACGATTTCCGTTTTGGCGCCCAGCGCCAGGGCGACTACGCGATGCTGGACGCGGCCGGTGCCCGGCTCGGCTTTGATGTGGCGCGCATGATGAGCTACGAGGTGCATGGCCTGCGCGTGTCCAGCTCGGCCGTGCGCGACGCCCTCGGCGAAGGCCGCATGGACGACGTGGCCGCCTTGCTGGGGCGTCCCTACAGCATCAGCGGCCACGTGGTGCACGGGCGCAAGCTGGGCCGTGCCCTGGGCGCCAGCACCAACGGCGCGGGCGATGGCTTTCGGACGCTCAACCTGCGTTTCACCCACTGGAAACCGGCGGCCAGCGGCATTTTTGCGGTGCAGGTGCACGGGCTGGACCCAACCCCCGACGCCCCACCGCTGCCGGGTGTGGCCAACCTGGGCGTGCGGCCGTCGCTGAACCCGGACGACGTCAACGGCGGGCGGGTGCTGCTCGAAACCCATTGCCTGGCGTGGCCCGATCGGGTGCAGCGCGCCCTGGCACACGCCCCGACGCCCGGGGAGGCCTACGGTAAAATCATCCGGGTGGAGCTGCTGCACAAACTGCACGACGAACTGAAGTACGACAGCCTCGACGCCCTGACGCGGGGCATTGCCCAGGACTGCCACGACGCGCGTGCCTGGTTCGCCACCCGCAACCGCACCTGATACCTTCCCGCGTTGCGCCGACGCGCGAAGCCCGTCGAATCACACCAAACACCATGTCCGACGCCAAAGCCAACGCCGCCACGACCGCCAACGCGGGCACCGATTTCAGCTCCACCCTGAACCTGCCCGACACCCCCTTTCCCATGCGCGGCAACCTCCCCCAGCGTGAGCCGGGCTGGACACAGCATTGGGAAGACCAGGGCATCTACCAGCGCCTGCGCGACGCCCGCAAAGGCGCGCCCAAGTTCATCCTGCACGACGGCCCACCCTACGCCAACGGCCAGATCCACATCGGCCACGCCGTCAACAAGGTGCTCAAGGACATGATCGTCAAGGCGCGCCAGCTGGCGGGGTTTGACGCGCAGTACATCCCGGGCTGGGACTGCCACGGCCTGCCAATCGAAAACGCGATCGAAAAGCTGCACGGCCGCAACCTGAGCCGCGACCAGATGCAGGCCAAGGCCCGTGCCTTTGCCACCGAGCAGATCGCGCAGCAGATGGCCGACTTCAAGCGCCTGGGCGTGCTGGGCCAGTGGGACAACCCCTACAAAACCATGGCCTTTGCCACCGAAGCCAACGAGATCCGCGCCTTCAAGCGCGTGATGGAGCGCGGCTTTGTGTACCGGGGCTTGAAGCCCGTGTACTGGTGCTTCGACTGCGGCTCCTCGCTGGCCGAGTTCGAGATCGAGTACCAGGACAAGAAGAGCCAGACGCTGGACGTGGGCTTCCTGTGCGCCGAACCAGCCAAGCTGCTGCACGCCTTCTTCGGCCAGAGCGGTCTGCCGCACGCCGACACGGCTGGCCTGGAAAGCAAACCGATGTTCGTGGTGATCTGGACCACCACGGCCTGGACCATCCCCGCCAACCAGGCGCTCAACCTCAACCCAGAGCTGACCTACGCGCTGGTGGACACCCCGCGCGGCCTGCTGGTGCTGGCCGAGTCGCTGGTGGAAAAGTGCCTGGCGCGCTACCAGCTGGAAGGCACCGTGCTGGCCACTGCCCAAGGCCGCGCGCTGGAGATGATCCACTTCAAACACCCGCTGGCGCACGTGCACCCGGGGTACGACCGACTGAGCCCCATCTACCTGGCCGACTACGCCACCGCCGACGACGGCACCGGCATCGTGCACTCGGCGCCGGCCTACGGTGTGGACGACTTCAACTCCTGCGTCGCGCATGGGTTGAAGTACGACGACATCCTCAACCCGGTGCAGGGCAACGGCCAGTACGAAGAGGCGCTGCCGCTCTTCGGCGGCCAGAACATCTGGAAGGCCGCACCCGTCATCATCGATACGCTGCGCGAGCACGGCCGCCTGTTCGCCACCGAAACCATCACCCACAGCTACCCGCACTGCTGGCGCCACAAGACGCCGGTGATCTACCGCGCCGCCGCGCAATGGTTCGTGCGCATGGACGAGGGCGAAGGCATCTTCACCAAGGACAAGGCCGCCAAGACGCTGCGCCAGCTCGCGCTGGAAGCCATCGAGCACACCAGCTTCTACCCCGAAAACGGCCGTGCCCGCCTGCGCGACATGATCGCCAACCGGCCCGACTGGTGCATCAGCCGGCAGCGTTCGTGGGGGGTGCCCCTGCCCTTCCTGCTGCACGTAGACAGCGGTGAGCCGCACCCGCGCACGCCAGAGATCATCGACCTGGCCGCCGAGGTGGTGGAACAGGGTGGCATCGAGGCCTGGAGCCAGCTGGGCGTGGCCGACATCCTGGCCCGCCTGGGCGACACGGCGGATGCGGCCAGCTACACCAAGAGCACCGACATCCTGGAGGTGTGGTTCGACTCCGGCACCACGCACACCACCGTGCTCAAGGGCAGCCACGCCGGCAGCGGCCACGACAGCGGCCCCGAGGCCGACCTGTACCTGGAAGGCCACGACCAGCACCGCGGCTGGTTCCACAGCTCGCTGCTCACCGCCTGCGCCATGTACGACCGCGCGCCGTACAAGGGGCTGCTGACCCACGGCTTCACCGTGGACGGCCAGGGCCGCAAGATGAGCAAGAGCGTGGGCAACGTGGTGGCCCCGCAGCAGGTCAGCTCCAAGATGGGCGCCGAGATCATCCGCCTGTGGGTGGCCGCCACCGACTATTCGGGCGACCTGGGCATTGACGACAAGATCCTGGCCCGCGTGGTGGACGCCTACCGCCGCATCCGCAACACGCTGCGCTTCCTGCTGGCCAACATCAGCGACTTCGACCCGGCACAGGACGCCGTGCCGCTGGAGCAGATGCTGGAGATCGACCGCTACGCCCTGAGCCGCGCGGCCGCTTTCCAGGCCGAGGTGCTGGCCCACTACCACGTGTACGAGTTCCACCCGGTGGTGGCCAAGCTGCAGGTGTACTGCTCCGAAGACCTCGGCGCCTTTTACCTCGACGTGCTGAAGGACCGTCTGTACACCACGGCCCCCAAGAGCCTGGCCCGGCGTTCGGCGCAAACCGCGCTGCACCAGATCACCCACGCCATGCTGCGCTGGATGGCGCCGTTCCTGAGCTTCACCGCCGAAGAGGCCTGGGCGCTGATCGGCACGCCGGCCAACGGCTCGCCGAGCATCTTCACCGAAACCTACCTGAACCTGGGCACGCCCAACGAGGCGCTGCTGGCCAAGTGGGGCCGGGTGCTGGAGATCCGGGCGGTGGTGAACAAGGCGATCGAAGACGTGCGCACCGCCGGCCAGGTGGGCTCGTCCCTGCAGGCCAACGTGGCGCTCACGGTGGCCGCGGAAGACTTCGCGCTGCTGCAAAGCCTGGGCGACGACCTGAAGTTCGTGCTCATCGTGTCGGCCGTGACGCTGCAGCAGGGCAGCGAGCTGGCCGTGCAGGTGACGCCTTCCGGCGCCACCAAGTGCGGCCGCTGCTGGCACTGGCGCAACGACGTGGGCCACGACCCGGCCCACCCCGAACTGTGCGGCCGCTGCACCAGCAACCTGCACGGTGCGGGTGAAGCCCGCGCCGTGGCCTGAGGTTGCGCGGACATGGGCAAAGCCTCGTCCAAAGGGATGCTGGTCTGGCTCGGGCTGGCGTTCGCCATCCTGCTGGCCGACCAGTTCACCAAGGTGCTGATCCTGGGCTACTACCGGCCGGGCGAAGGCACCTACGTCACCTCGTTCTTCAACATCGTGCGGGTGCACAACACCGGCGCCGCGTTCTCGTTCCTGGCCAACGCGGGCGGCTGGCAGCGCTGGTTTTTCACCGGCGTGGGGCTGGGGGCGGCCGCCTTCATCCTCTGGATGCTGCGCTCGCACCACGGCCAGAAGCTGTTCGCCTTCTCGCTGAGCTGCCTGCTGGGCGGGGCCGTGGGCAATGTGGTGGACCGCCTGCTGCATGGCTACGTGGTGGACATGCTGGATTTCCACTGGCGTTTCCTCTCGCCGCTGTTCCCCGGCGGGCATTTCCCGGCCTTCAACCTGGCGGATGCGGCCATCACCGCCGGTGCCGTCGGGCTGATCCTCGACGAGATCCTGCGGGTGCGACGCGCCCGCTGACACCGCTCGGGCGCCAGGACAACGTCAGGAAGCGGACGGTACGCCGCGGTAAGATGCAGATTCACCATGCATGACGCGTCCACATCCCCAGCCCGCCTCCTCATCACGCGCTTGGCCGCCTGTGGTTTGGTCGTGGGCGCGTTGCTGGCCACCCCGACCGTCTGGGCCCAACCGGTGACCTGCCACCTGGCCTATGCGGGTGCCACCCGCAGCTTCACGGTGGCCCCGAGCCGCCACACGGACGACGTGCCACCGCTGGTGGAAGGTTCGTCGTTCACGTTCGAAGTGGTCAACCGCCTGCCGCCCGAGCCCGGCGCGGGGGTGCAGGTGCGCACCTACGCGGTATTTGCCGATCAGCCATTTCTGATCCACCAGGCCAGCTACACCCACACCGCAGCGCAGGGGCTGCACGGCTTCACCGGTTTGCAGGTGGTGCGCGAGCCGCTGCGGTCGAACGAAGTCAGTTACTGGTGCGAGCGCCCCCCGGGGCGCTGACACCACCGGGGCCCCACGAATTCAGGGGATCAGCACCGTCGATCCGGTGGTCTTGCGGGCTTCCAGGTCGCGGTGGGCTTGCTGCACCTCGGCCAGCGGGTAGCGCTGCTCCACGTGAATCTTCACCTGCCCCGAAGTCACCGCGCCAAACAGGTCGTCGGCCATGGCCTGGGTGCGGTCGCGGCTGGTGATGTGGGAGAACAGCGTCTGGCGGGTGACGTAGATCGACCCCTTGGCCGCCAACAGGGCCGGCGCAAACGGCGGTACCGGGCCCGAGGCGTTGCCAAACGTCACCATGAGGCCGAACGGCGCCAGGCAATCGAGCGACTTGTCCCAGGTGTCCTTGCCCACCGAGTCGTACACCACCTTCACGCCCTTGCCACCGGTGATGGCCTTGACCCGGGCCGCAAAGTCTTCGGTGGTGTAGTTGATGACATGGGCCGCACCGTTGGCCCGGGCGAGTTCGCATTTGGCGTCGGAGCCTGCGGTGCCGATCAGTTGCAGCCCGAGCGCACGCGCCCACTGGCAGACGATCAGGCCCACCCCGCCGGCGGCGGCGTGGAACAGCACGAAATCGCCAGGCTGCAGGCCTTCGACCGGCTTGCAGTGTTTGAGCAGGTACTGCGCCGTCAAGCCCTTGAGCATCATCGCCGCGCCNTCCTCGAAGGAAATCGCATCGGGCAAGCGGCACACGTTCATGGCCGGCATCACGCGCACGTCGCAATAGCTGCCAGGCGGGTTGGCGGCGTAGGCGGCGCGGTCGCCCACCCGCAGGTGGGTCACGCCCTCGCCCACCGCCTCCACCACACCAGCACCCTCCATGCCGAGCTGCAAGGGCATCGGCAGGGTGTAGAGGCCACTGCGCTGGTACACATCGATGAAATTCAGGCCGATGGCGTGGTGGCGGATGCGCACTTCACCGGGGCCGGGATCGCCCACGGTCACGTCCTTCAGGTGCATTTGCTCGGGGCCGCCCGGCTGGTCGATGCGCACGGCGCGGCTGGCAATCTGGCTCATTCCTCGTCTCCTGGGATGTATAAAGCCGCCATCGTGCCATGAAAGCGGCCCCTAAGCGGGCGAGCGCCCACCCAACCCCGCAGACCTTGGTACATTTGGCCGGATGTCGTCTTCGAGCCATCCGCCCCTGTCCCCCTCCACCGCCCTGCTGCTGCTGATCCCACCCCTGATGTGGGCCGGCAATGCCGTCGTCGGGCGCGTGGCCGCGCCCTGGATCCCACCCGTCACCTTCAATTTTCTGCGCTGGACACTGGTGCTGTTGATCTTGCTGCCGATGGCGGGCTGGGTGCTGCGTCGCGGCAGCCCCTTGTGGGGCCACTGGCGCCGCTTCGCGCTGCTCGGGCTGCTGTCGATCGCCAGCTACAACATGCTGCAGTACCTGGCCCTCAAAACGTCCACTCCCATCAACGTCACGCTGGTCGCGTCCAGCATGCCGGTGTGGATGCTGGTGGTGGGCCGGCTGTTTTTTGGGGCGCCGGTCCGAGGGCGCGCCGTGGTGGGTTCATTGCTGTCGCTGTCGGGCGTGCTGGTGGTGCTGACCCAAGGCGACTGGCACCAGCTGGGACGGCTGCGCTTCGTGCCCGGTGACGGCTGGATGCTGCTGGCCGCTTTCGTGTGGGCCTGCTACAGCTGGCTGCTGACCCGGCGCGACGAACCGGCCGCCATCCGCGACGACTGGGCCGCGTTTTTGCTGGCGCAAACCGCGCTGGGGCTGTGCTCGGCCGCGGCGCTGACCGCTGGGGAATGGTGGTGGCTGGGCAGCCAGGGCAGCGCCGGCACGGCCATCCAGTGGAGCTGGTCACTGGCGGCGGTGCTGCTGTTCGTGGCGCTGGGGCCGTCGGTGCTGGCATACCGCTGCTGGGGCAGCGGCGTGCAGCGGGCCGGGCCCACGGTGGCGTCGTTCTTCAGCAACCTGACGCCCTTGTTCGCGGCCTTGATGTCGGCGGCGTTTCTGGGCGAACCGCCCCAGGGATTCCACGGCCTGGCGTTTGCCCTGATCGCACTGGGGATCGTGGTGTCGTCGGCCCGAAGGGGTTGACCCCGCTCGCTCAGTAGGTCCCGGGGTACAGCCCGCCATCGGGCAGGATGTTCTGCCCCGTGAGGTAGCCCGCGTGCACGCTGCACAGGAAGGCGCAGATCGCGCCGAACTCCTGCGGGGTGCCGAAACGCCTGGCCGGGATCTGCGCGACTTGCGCCGCTCGCACCGCGTCCAGCGGCTGACCGCTCTTCTGGGCCGCCCCCACCTGGGTGGCGCGCAGGCGGTCGGTGTCGAACTTGCCCGGCAACAGGTTGTTGATGGTCACGCCCTGCGCCGCAATGCCACTGCGCGCCAACCCGGCCACGAAACCGGTCAGGCCGCTGCGCGCGCCGTTGCTCAGGCCCAGGATGTCGATCGGGGCCTTCACCGCGCTGGAGGTGATGTTGACGATGCGACCGAAGCCGCGCGTGGCCATGCCATCCACCGTGGCCTTGATCAGCTCGATGGGGGTGAGCATGTTGGCCTCCACCGCCTTCAGCCATTCGTCGCGGCCCCACTGGCGGAAGTCACCGGGCGGGGGGCCCCCGGCGTTGGTCACCACGATGTCGAAATCCCGCCCCGGTCCACCGGGCACGGCAAACAGCGTCGCGCGGCCCGCTTCGGTCGTCACGTCGGCCGCCACGGTGAGCACCTGAGCGCCGGTTTCGGCCCGCAAGGCGTCTGCCGCAGCCTCCAGGGCCTCGGCGCCGCGTGCGGCCATCACCACGTGCACGCCTTCCTGCGCCAGCGCCCGGGCACAGCCCCAACCCAGCCCTTTGCTCGCCCCGCACACTAGGGCCCATTTGCCTCGCAGTCCCAAGTCCATTTCGTCTCCTTGCAGCACCTCGCGCACCGTCAGGCGCGCTGGCGCGTCACCCACAACACACCGGCCAGCACCAGCACGGTGCCGGCCAGCACCCAGCCATTGAACGGCTCACCCAATATCCAGACGCCCATCAGGATGGTGGACATCGGCCCGACCATGCCGGTCTGGGCCGTGAGCCCGGAGCCGATGCGCTCGATCGCCATCATCACCATCACCACCGGGGCCGCGGTGCAGGCCACCGCATTGAGCACCGACAGCCAGATCACCTCGGGCGCCACCAGGGCGGCCGACAACGGCCGCAGCAACACGAACTGCAACAGGCACAGCAAGCAGGCCACGGTGGTGGCCCAGCCCACCAGCCGCAATGCCCCCAGGCGCTTGACCATTTCCCCACTGTAGACGAGGTAGATGGCGTAGCTGATGGCACTGGCGAACACCAGCCCCGCCCCGAGCGCCGTGGACCAGCCGTCAAACCGCAGCTCGTGCCCGAACACCAGCAGCACGCCGGCATAGCTCAGGGCCATGGCGCCGGCCTGCCGCGGCGTGATGCGCCGCCCGTACAGCACCCAGCCCAGCACCAGGACCAGGGTGGGGTTGAGGTAGAGGATCAGCCGCTCCAGGCTGGCACTGATGTACTGCAGGCCCCAGAAATCCAGGAAGCTGGCCAGGTAATAGCCGCTCACGCCCAGCCCCAGGATGCCGAGCCAGTCCCGCCGCGTCAGCGGCACCACCGGCGTGCGAGCCCGGCAGGTGGCCCACCAGGTCATGGCCAGGAACAGCGGCAATGCAAACAGCATGCGGTACATGATGAGCGTGACCGCGTCCACGCCGTAGCGGTAGGCCAGCTTGACGATGATGGCCTTGCCGCTGAACGCAATCGAGCCCGCTGCCGCCAGCAGCAGGCCTGAAGTCAGGCGCGACGGGGCCTCCACGCTCATGCCGCGGCCACGGGCTTGAACACCCGCAGCCATTTGGTGGCGGGCAGCCCCCAGCGCGCCTGGATGGCCTCGGCACGCAGCATGAGCTCGGTGCGGCCCAGGTGCTGGGGCGTGCGCAGCGCCAGCACCACGGTGTTGCCTTCACGGGTGGGACGAAACGCCCACACCGCCTCCGGCCCGAACGCCTCGGTGATCGAGGCCAGCGAACGCTCGTAGCTCGCGTCGCGCCCGAACAGGTTGACGGTCATGGCGCCGGCGTCGGTCAGCAGCGCGCGGCAATCGGCGTAGAAGGCGGGGCTGTCGAGCACCGGCGCGGCGGCCTCGTGGTCGTACAGGTCCACCTGCAGCGCATCCACCGTGCCATGGAAGGGCGCGTGCGCCACCACCTCGGCCGCATCGCCCAGGATCACGCGCAGCCGCGCGCTGTCCGGCGGCAACTTGAACCAGGTGCGGCAGGCGGCGACCACCTGCGGGTTGATCTCGATGGCGGTGGTGTCCATCTTGAGCACCTTGAAGTGGAACTTGGTCAGCGCGGCCGCGCCCAGCCCGAGCTGCATGGCGCGGCGCTTGGGCACGCTGTCGGGCTCCACGAACAGCAGCCACGCCAGCATGCGCTGCACGTACTCCAGCTCGATCTCGAACGGCCGGTCGATCCACATCGAGCCCTGCACCCATTCGGTGCCGAGGTGCAGGAAGCGGATCTCTCCGTCCTCGGACAGGGTGACTTCGGGCAGCTCGTGGGGGTCGGTGCGGGTGCGGCGCGGCGGAGGCGGCTCGGGCACCACACGGGGCGTGGTGCGGGTGGACAGGCGGGCCATCAGCACGCCTCCGGGGCACACAGGCCGTGGCGGGCAAACACCTCGCGCCAGGCGGCCAGCTTGCGCGCAAAGCTCCAGCTGGCGTTGGCCGGGCTGCTGGAGGGCAGCCGGTACACCGGCAGGCCCAAGGCACGG
>JGI24120J20309_1000342_pt1 | contig 27852 bp, 29 predicted proteins | sample SubbioAug_CSW13A_FD_20309 | JGI IMG/M metagenome (IMG submission 20309) | reverse complement strand
AAGCCGTTCATCTGGACCAAGAGCGCTCGCGATATCCTGCAGAAGGTCATTCGCGCCAATCGTCACTTAAGTTCCAAACAGAATGGAACACTGCACTAGGAGCCTGAGCACCCCAACGGTTGTTGTCTCGGACGGCGGACCGGGGCCGATGCGGGTGCAGCTGGGCGACACGGCGGCGTGAACGGGACTGCGCCCGCGCATCGGCGGCCCGCCAGGCACGAGGCCGGGCATATCGACCGTTGAAGCTGTTGAGACTCTTGACACGCAGAACCAGGGCGCGGCATTGGCTGCGCCCAGACACGCTCAGTCGCCGACCAGCCGCACCTCGATGCGCTCCAGCCAGCGCACATGACGCGGCCCCGAGCGGGTGTCTTGCAGGGAACGCAGCGCCGGCAAGCCATCGGCGCCGATGAGGTCGCGCCCGTCCTGCGAGCGCACCAGGATCACACCGTCACCGAGCGCGCTGTTGTACAGCTCGCCCCACGAGAAGCTGACGCGGTAGCCGTCACGCGCCGTCAGCAGCACCACGGCCCGGCGTACCGCTTGGCGGTCGGGCGAAAGGCCGACGCGGTCGATCAGGTCGCGCAACGAAAAGCCCTGGTAACGCACGACAAGCTTGACCGTGCGACCGTCCTGCTGCACCTCACGCGATTCGGCGTAGTCGCGCCAGGGCAGCGCCTCCAGCTGCTCGCGAGTGAGCGCCAGCGGCGTCTGCACCGCCCCAGCCACACGCACCAGGTGCACAGCAGGGTCTGAAGCCTGGGCCAGGGCCCGCGGCGCGCTGGCCCAAAACGCCAGCGCCAGCGAAGCGCCGATGCCGAAGACTCGCCGGTGCATCAAGGCACCCTCAAGGCGCACCGAAGCCATGGCGTGCCAGGATGGCCTAAGCGGGTGGTGCCAACAGCGCCTTGGCAAACGCTGCAGCCGGCGCCGGTGCACCCAGGCGCACCGTCAGACCGTAAGCGGCGCCCACCTGCAGTGCGGGCGGCACCTGCACCACCTGCAATGCGCTCACCTGCTGGCGTGCGGCCACGGCGTTGGTGCAGTAGGTGAGGAATACATCGGCCTGGCCTTGTTCCATCACCCAGGCATACAGGTTGCGGCCAGCGGGCGCGGCGGGCGAAGCAGGCCCACCAGTGAGCAGCAGGGCATTGGCGGTGAGCCGGGTCTGGCTACCTGTAACCACGGCCTCGGCCTTTTGAAACAGCGCCAGCGCGTAGTCGCCCGACGGGTCGGCCTTGGGCGTGGACATGCCCAGCTTCAACTCGGGCCGAAGCATCGTCTGCAGCAGGTTGGCCGTGTTGACCGCCAGCGCGGGCTGAGCCAGCGCACACAGGCTGTTGCGCACAAACACCGTCTGCGGCGCCCAGCCACCCCCATCGGCCAGACGCTGGGGATGCTGGGTGTCGGCGGAAGCAAACACCTGGGCGCCCTCGCCTTTTTCGATGCGCTCGCGCAGCAGGCCGGACGGCCCGAAGGTCAGCGCGACCTGTTGCCCGGTGCGGGCCTTGTGGTCGCTCGCCACCTCGGTGAGCGCGTCGCGCAGGCTGCCTGCGGCGTAGACCACCACCGGTCCCGTCGCTGGGGTTGGCGATGCGCAGCCGGTCAGCACCGCCGTCAAGGCCAGAGCGGCGAACTTCATTTCGTGGCGTTCGGGAAGAACAGCTGTTCGCCGCCGATCTTGTAGCCAGCAATCACGGCTTGACCAGCGGGGCCAGTCACCCAGTCCACAAACTTCTGGCCCTCAGCGGTTTTCACATTGGGGTGCTTGGCCGCACTGACCAGCATCACGCCATATTGGTTGAACAGGCGCTTGTCACCTTCGACCAGCACGGTCAGGTCGGCGCGGTTCTTGAAGTTGAGCCAGGTGCCGCGGTCGGCCAGCACATAAGCGCCGCTGCTGGAACCGATGTTGAGCGCCGGGCCCATGCCGCAACCACACTCCTTGTAGCCGGTGCCCTTGTTGGCGTCGGTGTCGGTCATTTTCCAGAAGCGCAGCTCGGCCGCGTGGGTGCCGCTCTTGTCACCGCGCGAGATGAAGGACGCGTTGGCCGTGGCCACTTTTTTCAGCGCCACCACGATGTCGTTGCCCTTGGTGCCGGCCGGGTCGGCCTTGGGGCCGATCAGCACAAAGTCGTTGTACATCACCTCTTGGCGCTTGGCGGCGAAGCCGTCGGCCACAAACTTTTCTTCGGCCACTTTGTCGTGCACGAACAGCACGTCGGCGTCGCCACGGCGCGCCATGTCGATCGCCTGGCCAGTGCCCAGAGCGACCACCTTCACGTCGATGCCGCTGGCCTTCTTGAACTCGGGCAGCAGGTAGCTGAACAGGCCCGATTGTTCGGTGGACGTGGTGGACGCCACGACGATGCTGCTCTGAGCGAACGCGGCCGCGTTGCCCAGCAGTCCGGCCGTGACCAAACCGGCGGCCGCCAGCATGCGAACCGTGAGACGGCGGTTGAGCGGGCGGTTCAGTGGTTGGGGCGTGTTCATGTGGTCTCTCCTTTGACGAACAGTTGGGCCTGGGGGCTGTGCGCTTCCAGACAGGTTGGATTGAAAAAATCGTTGACGGGCAAGTCGGCCAATATCCGGCCGCGCTCCAGGTAAATCACCCGGCTGGCCAGGCGCTTCACCTGGCCCAGGTTGTGGCTGCTGAACACCAGCGTGGGCGGGCGGCGGCCGGGCAAGGGGGGCACGGTGGTGAATTCGGCAATCAGTGCCTCCACCTCGCGTTTGGCGTGCGGGTCCAGGCTGGCGGTGGGCTCGTCGAGCAGCCACACGTCGGGCATCAAGGCCCAGGCCCGCGCCAGCGCCAGGCGCTGCTGCTGCCCGCCTGAGAGCGCCCGCGCGTTGCGCCCGGCCAGGTCCTGCATGTCCACCCGTGCCAGCGCCAGCAGCGCCCGCTCCCGGGCTTGCGCCCAAGGCACACCCTGCAGCCACAGGCCCAGCGCGATGTTGTTCTGCGCGCTCAGCCGCAGCATGTGCGGGCGCTGAAACAGCATGGCCTCGCGTTGGTGGGCGGGTTTGCTCAGCGTGCCAGCTTGGGCGCGCTGCAGGCCATGCAGCGTGCGCAGCAGCGTGCTCTTGCCACTGCCGTTGGCGCCCACCAGCGCCACGCGCTCACCACTGGCAATCTGCAGCGTCACAGCGCTCAGCGCAACCAGCCGGCCGGCGGGGCCCAGGCGCACCTCCACGTCACGCAAGTCAAAACAAGCGGGTGCTTGCACGTTCAAGGCTGGCCAAGGGGCCACATGGGGCAAACCGCTCATGTGCTCACGCCACAGCCAGGGCCATGCCCACGCCATCGGCCCGCTCGCGCCAGCGGCGCAGCAGCGACACCAGCGCATTCAGCAGGAGCACCACGCTCAGCAACACCAGGCCCAAGCCCAGCGCCAGGGGCAGGTCGCCCTTGCTGGTTTCCAGCGCAATGGCGGTGGTCATCACACGGGTGAAGCCTTCAATGTTGCCGCCCACAATCATCACGGCGCCCACCTCGGACACCGCGCGCCCAAAGGCCGTGATCAGCACGGTGAGCAAGGCATAGCGTTCGTCCCAGGCCAGCAACAGGCTGCGCAAGGCCGTGCCCGCGCCGAGCGACTGCAGCTGCTCGCCATGGCTGCGGTCGGCGTCTTCCACCACCTGGCGGGTGAGCGCAGTCACCAGCGGCAGCACCAGCACCGCCTGTGCCAGCACCATGGCCTGAAAGCTGAACAACCAGCCCAAGAAACCCAGTGGCCCGGAGCGCGACAGCAGCAAATAGACCACCAGCCCCACCACCACCGAGGGCACCGCCAGAAAGGTATTGAGCAGCGTGAGCACGACACCGCGCCCGGCAAAACGCGCTGCTGCCAGCCAGGCGCCCAGCACCAGCCCGACGCCGCACGCCAGCGCGCAGGCCGTGGCGCTGACCGCGAGCGAGCGCAGCACCACCGTCCAGAGCCCGGCGTCGCCCGACAAAACCAGTTGCAGCGCCGTGGCGAAGCTGTCAGAAAACGTGTTCATGTTGCGCTGCAGCTTAGCGGGCTGGGCCGGGCTTGAGAGTACGTAGTGACGCGGTATGAAGCGCCGAACATAGGCGGCATGGCAGGCGCTGCGGGCCTTGAGGCACACTGGCGGGCATGAGAAAGATCGAGCTGTCGTACAGCATCAAGGAGCGAATCACCGAGCGGGCCACGGAACGCGCCGGCACCGCGCCGGCGTCTGCGCACGCGATGCTGCGCAACCCCATGATGGATGTGCTGCACGCGGTACGCGCGTGCGGTTCGATCTCGGCCGCGGCTCGGCGGCTCGGGTTTTCTTACCGCCATGTGTGGGGCCAGCTCAAGCAATGGGAAGCCGAGCTGGGGCAGGAACTGATCGTCTGGGAGCGCGGCCAGGCCGCGCTGCTGAGCCCGTTTGGCGAGCGACTGCTGATGGCCGAACGGCTCGCCCAGGCCCGCCTGGGGCCGCAAATGGAAAGCCTGCGCGCCGAGCTGGAGCGGGCCTTCGCGCTGGCTTTCGAGCCCGAGATCACGCAGGCAGGGTCCGAGGTGCTGACGCTGTACGCCAGCCACGACCACGCCCTGAACGCCTTGCAGGACATGGCCCGCCAAGGGGCAGATGGTTCGGGGCTGCACCTGGACATCCGCTACTGCGGCAGCGTGGACGCCATCCGCGCGCTGAACGAAGGGCGCTGCGTGCTGGCCGGTTTTCACACCCAGCCGTTTGCCGACGCCACCAGCCTGAGCGCCCGCACCTACCGCCCGCTGCTCAAGCCCGGCACACACAAAATCATCGGTTTTGCGCGCCGCGTGCAAGGCCTCATGGTGGCGCCAGACAACCCGCTGAAGCTGCACGACATGCGCGACGTGGCCCGGCTGCAGGCCCGATTTGTCAACCGGGCCAAGGGCACCGGCACACGGCTGCTGCTGGACGAGCTGATGGTCCAGGCCGGCCTGGACCCGATCGACATCACCGGCTTTGATGCGGTGGAAAGCTCACACGCGGCGGTGGCCCACGCCGTGGCCAGCGGCCGGGCCGACGTGGGGCTGGGCACCGAATACGCGGCCCGCAACCAGGGCCTGGGCTTTGTGCCGCTGACCGACGAACGCTACCTGCTGGTGTGCCTGAAGGCGGCGCTGGAAACACCCGGCGTGCAGCGCCTGCTGGCCCTGCTGAGCGGCGCGAAGTGGCAGGCCGCGCTCAACGCCTTGCCCGGCTACGCCAGCGACCACAGCGGCGAGGTGGCTGCCATGAAGCGGCTGCTGCCCTGGTGGCGGGCTTGACCCACCCCTGCCGCGCCGCACGCGACCCCCTCAAGGGGGCGATGCCAGCGGCCCGGCAAAGCCGGTTCCGCGGCATCCTTGGCGACAGGAACGCGCACCGGCGAGTGGAGGGGAAGTCAATGCCCAGAACGCGGCAGAACCGGCTTTGCCGGGCCGCTCGCGTTGCCCCTTGAGGGGCGGAGCGGCCACACGCAGTGGGCAAGCGATGGGGGTGGGCCTAAAAAGCTTCTTTTTCGGCTTCCAGATACGCCAGGCTGGTGTACTTGCCAATGTTGCTGTCAAAGCCGTCCATGGTCTTGGCGCGGCTGGCCACGCGGGGGTCTTCCAGCACGCGGGCTTTGGCGCCGTCCAGCCCCACGCCTTCTTTCACGGCCTTTTCACACGGCTCGTAAATGCCCTTCATGAAGGTGCCGTAAGTGTCGAGCAGGGTTTTGCTACCCCGGCCGTGGCCGGGCACCCAGAGCTGCTCGCCAGCGGCCGCCTTGATCGCGTCGTAGTACTTGAAGGTACCCACGTAAGAGCCGTCGTCCATGTTGGCGATGCGGTTTTCCATGGCGATGTCGCCAATGTAGGTGAGCTTGTCCTGCACGATTTCCAGGGACAGGTCAGACGGGGTGTGGGCGCGGCCGTAGTGGTGCAACTTGATCTGCACGTCGCCGTAATCAAACACCTGGCCGTGCTGCACCGTCTGGTTGGGCGCAAACACCTTGGTGCCGAGCGTGGCCTGGTTGGTCCAGCGCTCCATCAGGCTGCGCCACAGGTTGCCCTCGTGTCCGGCAATTTGCTCGCGGGTGTGGGCCAGCGCGTGAATGGGCAGGTCTTTGCCGTAGGCCTCCACAAAGGCGTGGTTGCCCAGCCAGTGGTCGCCGTGGTAGTGGCTGTTGAACACCGCAATCACCGGCTTGTCGGTCACCTTTTTGATCATGCGAATCGCCATCTGCCCAATTTGCAGCGAAGCGCCGCTGTCCAGCACGACCACGCCTTTTTGCGTGATGACAAACAGCACGCTGGCCATCAGGCCCTGGTTTTCAGCGGTGGGAAAGCCGTCTTTGGCATACACCATCCACACGTGTGGGGACAGTTGCTCGGGCGCCACGTCGGGCACCGGCGGGCCTTCAATAAAGTCTTGCACCTGCTGGGCAAACAACCGCACCTCGGGCACCAGGGCCAGCCCGGCCACGCCCAGCCCGGCGCCGCCCACCATGCGCAACCATTGGCGGCGGCTACGCACCGGCTCGCTCGCCACATCCAGCGGAAAAGAGGGTTTGACGGGTTTCATGGGGTGTCTCCTGCAGGATGTCGTTATCAAATAAGCGATTGCTTATTAAACAATGATAGAACCGCCAGCGGCTCTCGGCAAGCCCCGCCACACGCCGCCCAGCCGCTTACACCGCCGGTTTTTGGGTGGGCAGGCGCCGCGCAATCTCGGCCACCAGTTGGCGTGCGAGCTGCAGCTTGGACGCCCGGGGCACCTCGGTGGCACCGTGCTCGTCCACCAGCAGCAGGGCGTTGTCGTCCTGGCCGAAGGTGTCGGGCCCAATGTTGCCCACCAGCAGCGGCACCCCTTTGCGGGCGCGCTTGGCCTGGGCGTGGGCCAGCAGGTCGTGGCTTTCGGCGGCAAAACCCACACAAAACAGCGCGCCGCTGCGGGCGCGTGCGCCGGCGGCAATGCCGGCCAATATGTCGGGGTTTTCAATGAACGACAGCGTGGGCACATCGCCCGAACCGTCTTTCTTGATCTTCTGGTCGGCTTCGGTGGCGGGGCGCCAGTCGGCCACGGCGGCGGCCGACACAAATACGCTGGCGTCCTGGCTCAGCAGATTGAGCGTTTTCTGCATGTTCAGCGCCGACTTGACGTTGATGCGCCCCACCCCGCGCGGCGTGGGCAGGCTCACCGGCCCGGCCACCAGGGTCACGTGGGCGCCCGCTTCGTGGGCGGCGCGGGCAATGGCAAAGCCCATTTTTCCGCTGGACAGGTTGGTCAGCCCCCGCACCGGGTCAATGGCTTCAAACGTGGGGCCGGCGCTCACCAGCACCTGCTGGCCAGCCAGCACCTTGGGTGTGAAAAAGCGCACCAGCTCGTACACCAGCTCTTCGGGCTCCAGCATGCGGCCGTCGCCCATTTCACCGCAGGCCTGGTCACCCACGCCCACGTCCAGCACGGTGGTGCCGTCGCTGCCCAACTGCGCCACATTGCGCTGCGTGGCCGGGTGCGCCCACATTTCGCGGTTCATGGCCGGCGCCACAATCAGCGGCACCTTGTCCAGCGGGCGCGCCAGGCACATCAGGCTCAGCAGGTCGTCGGCCCGGCCGTGCAGCAGTTTGGCCATGAAGTCGGCACTGGCCGGGGCCACCAAAATCGCATCGGCTTCGCGGCTCAGATTGATGTGGGGCATGTTGTTGTCCACCCCGGCCGCCGTGCGGGCGTCCCACTGCGAGGTGAAAACCGGCCGGCCCGAGAGTGCCTGCAGCGTCACTGCGGTGATGAAATGTTCAGCCGCCTCGGTCATCACCACCTGCACGGTGGCGCCCTGCTTGATCAGCGCACGGCACAGCTCAGCGGCCTTGTAACAGGCGATGCCACCGGAGAGGCCCAGGACAATGTGTTTTCCAGCAAGGTCGTTCATCCGCGCAATGTAGCAGCTTGGCCAGGCCGCCCACCTGCGGCCGGACCGGTGGAGCGGGGCAACAATGGGGGGCCATTTATAATCGCCATTTCCACCTCCTGCGAGCAAACGGCTCGCCCGAGACATGACCAAATTTGTGTTCGTCACCGGCGGTGTGGTGTCCTCCCTGGGCAAGGGCATCGCTTCTGCATCCTTGGCCGCGATTCTTGAATCGCGCGGCCTCAAAGTCACCCTCATCAAGCTCGACCCCTACATCAACGTGGACCCGGGCACGATGTCGCCGTTCCAGCACGGCGAGGTGTTCGTCACCGACGACGGCGCCGAAACCGACCTGGACCTGGGCCACTATGAGCGTTTCATTGAAACGCGCATGAAAAAAACCAACAACTTCACCACGGGCAAGATCTACCAGTCGGTGCTGGAGAAAGAGCGCCGGGGCGACTACCTGGGCAAGACGGTGCAGGTCATTCCGCACGTCACCAACGAAATCCAGGACTTCATCAAGCGCGGCGCCGGCCTCGTCGCCCCCCAGGGCGTCGATCCCAAGTCCTTCACGCCCGACCCCGTGGACGTGGCGATTGTTGAAATTGGCGGCACCGTGGGCGACATCGAGTCGCTGCCGTTCCTGGAAGCCGTGCGCCAGATGAGCCTGCGCATGGGCCCCAACAACTCGGCCTTTGTGCACCTGAGCTACGTGCCCTGGATCGCCGCGGCCGGTGAACTGAAAACCAAACCCACGCAGCACACCGCGCAAAAACTGCGCGAAATCGGCATCCAGGCCGACGCCCTGCTGTGCCGCGCCGACCGGCCCATCCCCGACGAAGAGCGCGCCAAAATCTCGCTGTTTTCCAACGTGCCCGAGTGGGGCGTGATCTCCATGTGGGACGTGGACACCATTTACAAGGTGCCGCGCATGCTGCACGAGCAGGGCCTGGACGGCCTGATCTGCGACAAGCTGCGCCTGAACACGCCGCCCACCAGCCTCAAGCGCTGGGACGAACTGGTGTTTGAAACCGAACACCCGCAAGGCGAAGTCACGGTGGCCATGGTCGGCAAATATGTCGACCTGTCGGACAGCTACAAGTCGGTCAACGAAGCCCTGCGCCACGCGGGCATGCGCAACCACGTGCGCGTGAAGATCGACCACATCGACTCCGAAACCATCGAAGGCGATGCCTCGGCGCAGCTGTCCAAGTACGACGCCATTCTGGTGCCCGGCGGCTTCGGCCAGCGCGGCGTGGAAGGCAAGATCAGCACCGCCCGCTTTGCGCGCGAACACAAGGTGCCTTACCTGGGCATTTGCCTGGGCATGCAGGTGGCCACCATCGAATACGCCCGCCATGTGGCCGGTTTGAAAGACGCCAACAGCACCGAATTCGACCCGGCCACGCCCCACCCGGTGATCGCTCTCATCACCGAGTGGAAAGACGCCGACGGCAGCATCCAGACGCGCGACACCAGCTCCGACCTGGGCGGCACCATGCGCCTGGGCGCGCAAACGTCTGACGTGTTGCCTGGCACGCTGGCCCACGGCATTTACGGCAACGAAGTGACCGAGCGCCACCGCCACCGCTTTGAAGCCAACGTGAACTACCTGGACCAACTGCGCCAGGCTGGCCTGGTGATTTCGGCCCAAACGCAGCGCGAACAGCTCACCGAAATGGTGGAACTGCCGCAAAGCGTGCACCCCTGGTACATCGGCGTGCAGTTCCACCCCGAATTCAAGTCCACGCCCTGGAACGGCCACCCGCTGTTCAACGCCTTCATCAAGGCGGCCATGGAACACCAGCAAGCCCGCGCCACGGCCAAGGCCTGAACAGGAAACACCCATGAAACTCTGCGGATTTGACGTGGGCCTGGACCAGCCCTTCTTCCTGATTGCAGGCACCTGCTCCATCGAAGGGCTGCAAATGTCCATCGACGTGGCGGGCCAGCTGAAGGAAGCGTGCACCGCGCTCGGCGTTCCGCTCATCTACAAAGGCTCTTTCGACAAGGCCAACCGATCGTCGGGCACCAGCCAGCGCGGCGTGGGCCTGGAAGCCGGTCTGCACATTCTGGAAGAAGTGCGCCGCCAGCTGGGCCTGCCCATCCTCACCGACGTGCACGACACGTCGCACGTGGCCGAGGTCGCCAGCGTGGTGGACGTGCTGCAGACCCCCGCGTTTCTGTGTCGCCAGACCGATTTCATTCGCGCCGTGGCCCAGTCCGGCAAGCCGGTCAACATCAAAAAAGGCCAGTTTCTGGCTCCCTGGGACATGACCAATGTGATCGACAAGGCCCGCGCCGCAGCGCGCGAGGTGGGCTTGTCTGAGGACCGCTTCCTGGCCTGCGAACGTGGCGTGAGCTTTGGCTACAACAACCTGGTGGCCGACATGACCAGCCTGGCCGAAATGCGCAAGTCGGGCGCGCCGGTGGTGTTTGACGTGACCCACTCGGTGCAAAAGCCCGGCGGGCTGGGCGCGGTCAGCGGCGGTGCCCGCGACATGGTGCCCGTGCTGGCCCGTGCCGGCGTGGCCGCTGGCGTGGCTGGCCTGTTCATGGAAACACACCCCAAGCCCGCCGAAGCCTGGTCCGACGGCCCCAACGCCGTGCCGCTCAAGCACATGAAGGCGCTGCTGGAAACACTGGTGGCGCTGGATGCCGTCACCAAAAAGAACCCGTTGCTGGAGAATGATTTTTCATGAGTGAAGCGCTGGACCGATCCAAGCAAGCTCGCACCGCAGCCCGAGAGGGCGAAGGTTGCACAGCTTTTGCGTACATCATTGCGGACGTGACCGTGACCAACGAGGACCAGATGAAGCTCTACCGCGAGTGGAGCACGCGGGCCATGCAGGAACACGGTGCCGACGTGCTGGTGCGCGGTGGCCGCATGGAGCCGCTGGAAGGCGACTGGAACCCGCAGCGCCTCGTGGTGCTGAAGTTCCAAGACCTGGCCTCGGCCCGCGCCTATTACGACTCTGAGACCTACACGCAGGCGCGCAAGGTGCGCGAAGGTGCCGGTTCGATCCGCATGCTGGCGGTGGAGGGGATATGACCCCCTGCGCCGCTTCGCGTCTTCCCCCAAGGGGGACACGCCCAGTGGCCCGGCAAAGCCGGTTCCACGGGAGCCTTGGACAAAGCCGCGCGCTCCGGTCCCATTCCTTTTCTTTTAATTGTTTTTCTCAGTTCCAAAGGTAGACAACATGAGTGCAATCGTTGACATCGTCGGCCGCGAAATTCTGGACAGCCGCGGCAACCCCACCGTCGAATGCGACGTGCTGCTGGAGAGCGGCGTGATGGGCCGCGCGGCCGTGCCGTCTGGCGCGTCCACCGGCAGCCGCGAAGCCATTGAGCTGCGCGACGGTGACAAAAGCCGCTACCTCGGCAAGGGCGTGCTCAAGGCGGTTGAGCACATCAACACCGAAATTTCAGAAGCCGTGCTGGGCCTCGACGCTTCCGAGCAGGCTTTTCTGGACAAGACCCTGATCGACCTCGACGGCACCGACAACAAAGGCCGCCTGGGCGCCAACGCCATGCTGGCGGTTTCCATGGCCGTGGCCCGCGCCGCCGCTGAAGAAGCGGGCCTGCCGCTGTACCGCTACTTTGGCGGCATGGGTGCGGTGCAAATGCCCGTGCCCATGATGAACGTCATCAACGGCGGCGAGCACGCCAACAACAACCTCGATCTGCAAGAGCTGATGATCATTCCCGTGGGCGCGCCGAGCTTCCGCGAAGCCCTGCGCTGGGGCGCCGAGGTGTTCCACGCGCTCAAGAAAATCCTGCACGATCGCGGCATCAGCACCGCCGTGGGCGACGAGGGCGGTTTCGCCCCCAGCGTGGAGAACCACGAAGCCGCGATCCAGATGATTCTGGAAGCCATCGACAAGGCGGGCTACACCGCCGGTGAGCAAATTGCCCTCGGCCTGGACTGCGCAGCCTCCGAGTTTTACAAGGACGGCATGTACGTGCTGGAAGGCGAAGGCGGCATCCGGCTCAACGCCGAACAGTGGACCGACATGATGGCCAACTGGGTCGACAAGTACCCCATCATTTCCATTGAAGACGGCATGGCCGAAGGTGACTGGGACGGCTGGAAGCTGATGACCGACCGCCTGGGCAAAAAGGTGCAGATCGTGGGCGATGACCTGTTTGTCACCAACACCAAAATCTTGAAAGAAGGTATCGACAAAGGCATTGCCAACTCGATCCTGATCAAGATCAACCAGATCGGCACGCTGACCGAAACGTTTGCCGCCATTGAAATGGCCAAGCGCGCGGGCTACACCGCCGTCATTTCGCACCGCTCGGGCGAAACCGAAGACAGCACCATTGCCGATATTGCCGTGGGCACCAACGCGGGCCAGATCAAGACCGGCTCGATCTCGCGTTCAGACCGCATGGCCAAGTACAACCAGCTGCTGCGCATTGAAGAAGACCTGGGCGAAGTGGCCCACTACCCTGGCCGCGCCGCGTTTTACAACCTGAAGTAAACCGGCCGCCCGACACGCTGGACGCACCATGGGTTCACGCTTGATCTCCCCCCTGCTGATCGGCTTGTTGCTTGTGCTGCATGCCCAGCTGTGGTTTGGGCGTGGCAGCGTGACCCAGGTGGCCAGCCTGAAAGAGCAACTGGCCGAGCTGGACCGCAACAACCGCGAAGCCCAGCAGCGCAACGACAGCCTGAGCGCCGAGGTGCGCGACCTTCAAGAGGGCCTGGACATGGTGGAAGAACTGGCCCGCCAGGAACTCGGTATGGTCAAGCCCAACGAAATCTTCGTTCAGATCGCCCAGGGCAAGCGCTGAGTGCCGTGGTGCTGACGATCACCTTGCTGGGTGGCGAGTCCACCGGAAAGTCCACCCTGGCCCAGGCGCTCCAGCGCCACCTGAACGACACCCTGGGCATCAGCACTGTGCGGGTGCCCGAGCACCTGCGCAGCTGGTGCGAAACCATGGGCCGAGCGCCCCAAAGCCACGAACAGGCCGAGCAGGCACAAGCGCAAACCCGCCTGATCGACCAGGCCAGCGCCCAACCGGGCGTGCGCGTGGTGGTGGCCGACACCACCGCCCTCATGGTGGCCGCCTACAGCGACCTGTACTTCAACGACCGCAGCCTGTACCCGGCCGCGCTGGCACAGCAGCAACGCTACAGCCTGAGCCTGCTCATGGGGCTGGACCTTCCGTGGGTGCCCGACGGCCTGTTTCGCGACAGTCCCGCCGTGCGCGAAGCCACCGACACCGCGCTGCGCCGGGAACTGCACGCCGCTGGCATTCCGTTTCAAACCGTGTACGGCCAAGGCGATGCCCGGCTGCAGCAAGCGCTGCGCGCCATGGGGCCGGTGCTGGGCCAGCCGCTGGTGGCGCCTGACCGCAGCCTGAGCGAAGGGCGCGTGGCCTGGAACTGCGAAAAATGCAGCGACCCGGCTTGCGAACACCGCTTGTTCAGTCAATTGATCGCGGAAAACCCCGCCTGACGACACCTCCGCAAGTGGAAGGGGCCGTGAAACGCCTGGGGGCGCATGCAGTCGATTGAAGAAGGTGCTCGGCGACGCAGGATGTTCACCGTTTTGGTGTGAGCGCTGCACACCGGATGGAGCCACCCTCGGGCTGGAAGGCTGCGTTGCGCGCACCGGCGCAAACGGTCAGCGCTGACCCGCCATGCATCCCCTCGTTCCAGGCTGCGCCACGTGTCAGGCAGACGGCCTGAATCGCCGACCCGATGACAGTTACTGGATGCGGGGCGTTGCCGGTGGCTGCTTGAGCGGCTGCATAAACACCTGCGCCGCATCCACCGGGTCAAACCGGTACTGCGCGCCACAAAACTCGCAGCCCACGTCCACCTGGCCCTGCTCGGCCAAGATCGATTCCACCTCTTCGCGACCCAGGCTGCGCAACATGCTGCTCACGCGCTCTTGCGAACAGGTGCAGGCAAACTTCGGCCCCTGCTCGCCAGCCAGCGGTTCAAATCGGCGCACGTCTTCTTCCCAAAACAGGCGGTGCAGAATGGTTTCAGCGTCCAGCTCCAGCAGCTCTTCGCGCTTCAGGCTCGACGCCAGAATCGCAATGCGGTTGTAGTCTTCGTTGCGGCCAATCTGGTCTTCGTCCGAGCGCACCACGCCGCTGCCGTCCAGGTTGGCCTGGCCCTGCATGGGCAGGCGCTGAATCAGCAGGCCGGCGGCCACCTGGTCGTTGGCGGCCAGCACCAGGCAGGTGTCCAGCTGCTCGCTTTGCAGCATGTAGTGCTCAATCACCTCGCTCAACTTTTCCAGCTTTTCGTGGCGGTCGCCAAACAGCGGCACCACGCCCTGGTAAGGCTGCTGGCCCGGCAGGCGGTCTTTTGGGTCGAGCGTGATGGCGCACCGCCCCAGGTTGTTCACGTTGACCATGTGCGACAGCGGCGCGTCAGTTGCCACTTCGCCCACCACCGTGGCGGTGGCGCGCAGGCTCAGGTCGGGCTGCACTTCGGCCACGGCCAGCTTCACCGGCCCGTCACCCATGATCTGCATCACCAGCGCGCCGTTGAACTTGATATTGGCCTGCATCAGCGTGGCCGCAGCGGTCATTTCGCCCAGCAGCTCGATCACCGCTGCGGGGTAGCCCCCGCCCTCGCGGCGGCGCTGCAAGATGTCTTGCCAGGCGTCGGTCAGGCGCACCAGCATGCCGCGCACCGGCAGGCCTTCAAACATGAATTTGTGGAGTTCGGACAAAAGGTTCTTTCAGAAATTCGACGCTGGCAGGTCGGGGTCAAGCCACCTTTTTCAAGCCCGCGCGAAAACGCTGCGCGTTCTCGATGTAGTGTTTGGCGCTCTGGCGCAGGCTTTCCATTTGCTCGGGCGACAGGCTGCGCACCACCTTCGCCGGGCTGCCCATGATCATGGAACCGTCAGGGAATTCTTTCCCTTCGGTCACCAAAGAGCCCGCACCCACCAGGCAGTTTTTGCCAATCTTCGCGCCATTGAGCACGACGGCGCCAATGCCGATCAGCGACTCGTCGCCCACCGTGCAGCCGTGCAGCATCACCTGGTGGCCCACGGTCACAAAATCGCCAACGGTCAGCGGCTTGCCCACATCGGCGTGCAACACGCTGCCATCTTGGATGTTGCTGCCGCGCCCGATGGTGATGGTTTCCGTGTCGCCACGCACCGTGGTGCCGAACCACACGCTGCTGTCTTCCCCCATCACCACGTTGCCCATCACCTGCGCGTTGTCGGCCACCCAGGCCGATGCGGCCAGGCGCGGTGCGCTGCCATCGAGTTCGTAAATTGCCATGGAACGTGTCTCCTGTTGTGGGGTTCAAGTGAGCCGAGCCAGCGGCCAGCGGCCAGCGCGCAAAACCTAGAATTGTAGGGATGCAAACCCTCGCCCCCCAGACACCGCCCGCGCCCCGGCCCACCGCTTCGTGGCGCCAGCAGGCCCTGCAGGTGCTGTGCCTGGCTGAGCCCGCCGCCAAAGTGGCCGCCACCCACGCGCTGTTTGCCGCGGCGCAGGCCCAGTCGGATGGGCTGCCTGACCGGTTTGACACCACCACCCTGCACCCCAACCCGGCCAGCCCCCTGCCCGGCCGCCCTCCCAAGCCCGTGCTGCTGGCGCCCATGCAGGTGCCCCACCGCTCGCCCTTCACCCCCGAAGGCCTGGCCGCGCTGGTGCACGCGGTGTGCCACATTGAATTCAACGCCATCAACCTCGCGCTGGACGCCGTGTGGCGCTTCCCCGGCATGCCGCCCGCCTTTTACAGCGACTGGCTGCGCGTGGCCGACGAAGAAGCCACCCACTTTGGCCTGCTGCACACCCACCTGCAGAGCCTGGGCCACGCCTACGGCGACTTCCCCGCCCACGACGGCCTGTGGGAAATGTGCATCAAAACGCAAGACGACATCACCGCCCGCATGGCCCTGGTGCCCCGCACCTTAGAGGCGCGCGGGCTGGACGCCACCCCGCTCATTCAAGCCCGCCTGCGCAAGGTGAACACCCCCGCCGCCCTTCGCGCCATTGAAATTCTGGACCTGATCTTGCGCGACGAAATTGGCCATGTGGCGGTGGGCAACCGCTGGTACGCCTGGCTCTGCGCCCAGCAAGGCCTGGAGCCGCTGGCCCACTACCGCGCACTGGCCCGGCAACACAACGCCCCCCGACTGAAACCGCCGTTCAACGACGCGGCCCGGCGCGCGGCGGGTTTTACACAGACAGAACTGGACGCGCTGGAGAACCCGGAAGCGGTGTGAAGCGACTGGACTGGCTGAGGCGTCTGCCCCCCGGCGCGATCTAACCGCTCACGTAGGTTTCAAGCTGGTTGATGGTGAACTCGTGCTCGGCAATCACGTCGGCCATGATGTCGCGCATGGAAATCAGACCCAACACCTTGTCGCCGTCCACCACAGGCAGGTGGCGGAAATGTTTTTCGTTCATCAGCGCCATGCAGACGCGCGTGCCGGTGGTCGAAGCCACGGTGAACACCTCGGCGGTCATGATGTCGGCCACCGTGGTTTCTTTGGAGTTGCGGCCTTTCAGGGCCACTTTGCGGCAATAGTCGCGCTCCGAAAAAATCCCGATCAGCCGGTCGCCCTCCATCACCATCAAGGCACCAACACCCAAGTTGGAAAGCAGTTCCAGCGCACCAAACACGCTCACATCGGGCGCCACGCGCAAAAATTTGCTTTGGTCGTTGGCTTTGAGCAATTGGGCAACGGGCTTCATGAGGACTCTCCTGAGTAATAAAGTAGCGTCACGGGTAGCTTACAGACAAGGCTGGTGCCCCGACACCACAAGAACGCCATTTTGGCAAGTTTCAGGGAAAGTACCCATGTTCGGCAAGCCCGCTGTGCCCTGCGCGCCCGCCCTGGCACACACAGTGAAGCGGTGTCGCGCAGCGTAAACCTGGGCAGATTCAAGTCCTGCGTGCAACACCTGCCACCGGGCAGATTCATGGTCTTAACCGCCCGCACCGCCCAGCCTGCAGCCACACACCCGCACCAGCCCACCACCCCAAACCGCCCCGCCAGCCCCAGCCAGCGGTAACCGGGATAATCCGGCATGACCACTGCTTCCCCGAACCCCACCGCTGCGGCGTCTGCCGCTTCCGATTTCAGCCAGTTGCCGCTCAGCCCGGCCATGCTGGCCAACCTGCAGCAGCTGGGCTACCTCAGCATGACGCCCATCCAGGCGGCCAGCCTGCCGGCGGCCTTACTGGGCAAAGACATCATTGCGCAGGCCAAAACGGGCAGCGGCAAAACGGCCGCTTTTGCCCTCACGCTGCTTTCCAACCTGAACCCGCGCCGCTTTGCGGTGCAAACGCTGGTGCTGTGCCCCACGCGCGAGCTGGCCGACCAGGTGACGACCGAAATACGCCGGCTGGCGCGGGCTGAAGACAACATCAAGGTGGTGACGCTGTGTGGCGGCGTGCCGCTGCGCGGGCAAACGGCCACGCTGGAGCACGGCGCGCACATTGTGGTGGGCACGCCCGGGCGGCTGATGGACCACCTGGAGCGCGGCAGCCTGCAGCTGGAGGCGCTGAACACGCTGGTGCTGGACGAGGCCGACCGCATGCTGGACATGGGCTTTTTTGACGATATTGTGAAAGTGGCGCGGCAGTGCCCGAAGACGCGGCAGACCCTGCTGTTTTCGGCCATCTACCCCGAAGGCATTGCCAAGCTGAGCGCGCAGTTCATGCGCGAGCCGGTCACGGTGACGGTGGAAGCGCAGCACGCGGACGGCCAGATTGAGCAGCGCTGGTACCAGGTGAGCGAAAACGAGCGCCTGGACGCGGTGAGCAAGCTGCTGCTGCACTTTCGCCCGGCGAGCACGCTGGCGTTTTGTAACACCAAGGCGCAGTGCCGCGACCTGGTGGCCGTGCTGCAGGCGCAGGGTTTCAGCGCGCTGGCGCTGTTTGGCGAACTGGAGCAGCGCGAGCGCGACCAGGTGCTGGTGCGCTTTGCCAACAAGAGCTGTTCGGTGCTGGTGGCCACGGACGTGGCGGCGCGCGGCCTGGACATTGCAAGCCTGGCGGCGGTGATCAACGTGGACGTGACGCCCGATGCCGAGGTGCACATTCACCGCATTGGTCGCACCGGCCGCGCGGGTGAAAGCGGCCTGGCGCTGAATTTGGCGAGCATGAACGAAATGGGCTCGGTCGGCAAAATTGAGCTGCTGCAAGGCCGCGAATCAGAATGGCACGAGCTGAGCGAGCTCACCCCCACCGGCAAAGGCCCGCTGGTGCCGCCCATGGCCACGCTGCACATTCAGGGCGGGCGCAAAGAAAAGATTCGCCCCGGCGATGTGCTGGGCGCGCTCACCGCTGATTTGGGCTACACCCGCGAGCAGGTGGGCAAGATCAATGTGAACGAGTGGTCTACCTATGTGGCGGTGGACCGCGCCATTGCCCAGCAAGCGGCCAGCCGCCTGAACGACGGCCGCATCAAGGGCAAGAGCGTGAACGTGCGGGTGCTGGAAGACTGAGGCCACCGCCCGGCTTTCAGCCGCTCAGCACCTCACCCCTCCAGCAGCACGGCACGGAAGCCGGCTTCTTCCAGCTTGGCCGCAATGTCCTCAGCCGCAATCATGGTGGTGTGGCTCACCCAGGCCTGGCGTTTGGGCAGGTCCACGTCGGCCATGTTGACGCAGGGCAGGTCTTGCAGTTCAAACATGACGGCATCGGCGTCGTCTTGCGTCTGCATCTGGGCAATTTCAAACCGGGTTTCGGGCATGGTGCTCCTGTGGTGGGTGCACGGCACACTGGGTGTGGCCCCAGGCCGTGCTGATGGGGTGGTATTTTCCCGCCATTGGCCCACCAGCGCTTAAACCGAGATTGCCCAGGGGCTTGATGGGCCCGCAAACCAGCCTGACGCTGGGCGCACAATCTCTTCTTCAGAAACAGCGCGTCCCGGCGCGCGCACAGCCCTTCACCAGCTTTCGCCATGACAACAGAAACCCAGGCCGCCACCCCATCCGAACCAACTCCGCTGTGCGAACCCTGCCAGGGCATTCAGCGCAACTGGCGCGGTGCGCCCGGCCACGCCGAACTGCAGCAAGGCAACCACCGCAAAGAGCTGCGCGGCACCGTGCAGGTCACCGTGACCGGTTATTTTTGCGACCGCTGCGGCACCCACTGGCACTACACCAACGACAAGAACAACCAGCGCGCGGGCTGGTCGGTGGTGGTCGACTGAGCCGGCGCAGCCCCGCATGAAAGCCCCGCCCCGGCTGCAAGCGCTGGTTGAAGAAGGCCTGATCGACTCAGTGGTGCGCCAGCTCATGAGCGGCAAGGAGGCCATGGTGTACGTGGTGCGCTGTGGCGACGAAACCCGCTGCGCCAAGATCTACAAAGAAGCCAACAACCGCAGCTTTCGGCAGGCGGTGGACTACACCGAAAACCGCAAGGTGAAAAACTCGCGCCAGGCGCGCGCCATGGCCAAGGGCACGAAGTTTGGCCGCGAAGCGCAAGAAGCGGCCTGGCAAAGCGCCGAGGTGGACGCGCTCTACCGCCTGGCCGCCGCCGGGGTGCGCGTGCCCACGCCCTACAACTTTTTTGACGGCGTGCTGCTGATGGAGCTGGTGACCGATGCCCATGGCGACGCCGCGCCGCGCCTGAACGACGTGCGCTTCACGCCCGAGCAGGCGCGCCAGCACCACGCCACGCTGGTGGCCGAGGTGGTGCGCATGCTGTGCGCGGGTGTGGTGCACGGGGATTTGTCCGAATTCAACATCTTGCTGGCGCATTCCGACGACGCGGGCGGCACCGACTTCCCCGTCATCATTGACCTGCCGCAGGCGGTGGACGCCGCCGGCAACAACCACGCCCCGCGCATGCTGCTGCGCGACGTGGCCAACCTGCGGGACTTCTTTGGTCAGTTTGCGCCCGAGTTGCGTCGCACCCAATACGGCCCGGAAATCTGGAGCCTGTACCAAAGCGGTTTGCTGAGCAACGACACCGTGCTCACCGGCCGCTACACGCCCACACACGCCGACGTGGACCTGGCCAGCGTGATGCGCGAAATTGACGATGCGCGCGACGAGGACTCAGCGCGCCGGCTGCGCATGGCGCCATGAACTGCGCGCTTTGGGTCACACGGGTTCGCCTTCAAGCGCAGAACGAGGCGTGAGACGGCCAGTGCCGCCCCCTTGGGGGTAGCGCGAAGCGCTGCGGGGGCAGCGCTACCCTCTCGGGTGGTGCTGCGCCACAATGGTTTTCAGGCGCTCGCGGGCCACGTGGGTGTAGATGGTGGTGGTGGAAATGTCGGCATGGCCCAGCAGCATTTGCACCGCGCGCAGGTCGGCGCCGTGGTTGAGCAAATGGGTGGCAAAGGCGTGGCGCAGCGTGTGCGGCGAGAGCGGGCTGGTGATGCCGGCCAACTGCGCGTATTTTTTGACGAGTTGCCAAAACATGGCCCGCGTCATGGCCTCGCCGGCGCGGGAGCCGCGCGCGGTGACAAACAGGTCTTCGCTTTGCTGCCCGGCCAAAATGTCCACCCGCCCCTGGCCCAGGTAGCGCTGCAGCCACTGCCCAGCAATCTGACCAAACGGAACCAGGCGCTCTTTGTTGCCTTTCCCGGTGATGCGCAACACGTGTTCGTTCAGGCCCACATGCCAGGTTTTCAGGCTGACCAACTCGGTGACGCGCAGGCCGCTGGCGTACATCAGTTCCAGCATGGCGCGGTCGCGCAGGCCCAGTGGGGTGCTGGTGTCGGGGGCGTTCAGCAGCGCTTCCACCTGCGCTTCGCTCATGGTTTTGGGCACGCGCAGCGGCTGGCGGGCGGCCATCAGGCGCAGCGTGGGGTCGGTGGTGATGAGGCGCTCGCGCAGCGCCCAGCGAAAGTAGCGCTTGAACACGGTGAGCCGCCGGTTGGCGGTGGTGGCGCGGGTCTGGCTGTGCTGATCGGCAAAGTACTGGTTCAGATCGTGTTCGCGCGCGTCCACCAGGATTTTGCCCTGCCCCGCCAGCCACCGGCCCAGCAACACCAGGTCGCGGCGGTAGGCGTCGAGCGTGTTGCGCGAGAGCCCTTCTTCGAGCCAGAGCGCGTCGGCAAAGTCGTCGGCCGCTGCGCGGCTGGCCTCGACCCGTGCCGATTCGGATGGCATCAGTTCAGCGACAGCTTTTGCTTGGTGACAACGTCCTTGTAGACCTCGAACTCGGCCTTGATCTGGGCCGCAAATTGCTCAGGCGTATTGCCGACGACCAACGAACCCGTGTCTTCAATGCGCTTGCGAACCGCCGGATCGGCCAGTGCCTCTTTGGTGGCGTTGTAGATCTTCTCGGTCACGTCCTTGGGAAGTCCTTTGGGCCCAATAAAGCCATAAAAAGCCATGCGGTTGACCGGTTCCAATCCGATTTCTTTGAAGGTCGGAACGTGGGGCAACACCGCCAGGCGATCGGGCGCGGCCACCACAATGGGAATCAAACGACCGGACTTGATATGGGGCAATGCCGAGGGCAGGTTGTCAAAAATAATTTGCACCTGGCCGCCCACCGTGTCGTTCAGAGCGGGACCGGCACCGCGGTAGGGAATGTGGGTGATGAAGGCGCCCGTCAGGTTCTTGAACAACTCGGTCTGCAGATGGCCAATGCCCCCTGTTCCCGAGCTGGCGTAGCTGTATTTGCCGGGGTTCTTCTTGATCTCAGCCAGAAAGCCTTTGTAGTCTTTGGCCGGAAAACTGGGGTGTACCGCGATCACGTTGGGCGTGGCTGCGATGTTGATAATGGGCGTGAAATCCGTCAGCGTGTTGTAGGTGATCTTGGGGTTGATCGCAGGGTTGGCCGCCGTGGTGGAAACCGTCGCCATGCCGATGATGTAGCCATCCGCCGGGCTGCGTGCCAGTTCTGTGGCACCCACCACACCACCGCCACCGGCTTTGTTTTCGACAACCACGCCCTGACCCAGGATTTTGCCCAGCGGTTCGGACATGATCCGGGCAATGATGTCTGTGGTGCCGCCGGGAGCGAACGGCACCTGCACCCGAACCACCTTGTTGGGGTACGTCTGGGCCAGCGCAGCGCCAGCACACAACATCGAAACCGAGACCCAGCCGATCGCAAACAACTGTCGACGAGAAACCATATGTGTACTCCTGTGGTGTTTAAGAAAACGATAACGGCGGTGCATGTCTTGCCAACACTTGCTCTGGGTGTTGAGTGTAGAACCCCTCGTCAACTTGCATCATGGGGGCACTACATAAGTACAAACCCCCGAATCGACCCGTCGGCCAGCGCTATGCTCCCCGCGTGAACTTCGCCCAACTCCTCTTCCCCGACTTCTCGCTCATCCTCATCGGCTGCCTCCTGTGCCGTTTCACGGCTCTCAACCGCGGTGTGTGGTCGCAGGTGGAAAGCCTGGTGTATTACTTCCTGTTCCCGGTGCTGCTGTTTCACTCCATCGTGAAGAGCCCGCTGGATTTGTCCGCCGCCTCCAGCCTCATGGGAGCTGGCCTGTCGCTGGGCGTGGCGGCCATTGCGCTCAGCTATTCGTTGCCCTATTGGCCGTGGCTGGGCAACCAGCTGGACGTGCGGCTGCACGCGGCCAGCGCCCAGGTGGGATTTCGGTTCAATTCCTTCATTGCGCTGGCGCTGGCCGACAAGGTGGCCGGGCCGCAAGGGCTGCTGATGATTGCGGTGCTGATTGGCGTGTGCGTGCCGCTGTTCAATGTGGGCGCCGTGTGGCCCATGGCGCGGCACGCTGGCAAGGGCTTCGTGCGCGAGCTGGTGCGCAACCCGCTGATCATCGGCACCGCCTCAGGCCTGGCGGCCAACCTGCTCGGGTTTTCCATGCCGGTGTGGCTGGAGCCCACCGTGAACCGGATTGGCCAGGCGTCACTGGCGCTGGGCCTCATGGCGGCGGGTGCCGGCATGCAGTTTGGCACGCTAGCCGCCGCCAAAACCCTGGGTGTGATGGTGCTGTCGGTGAAACACCTGGCCATGCCGCTCATGGCGTTTGGCCTGGCCCTGCTTTTTCGGCTGGACGCCACCCAGACGACCGTGTTGCTGATGTTTTCGGCCGTGCCCACCGCCTCCAGCTGCTATGTGCTGGCGGCACGCATGGGCTACAACGGCCCGTATGTGGCGGGACTGGTCACGCTGTCCACCCTGCTGGGCATGGCCAGCTTGCCGTTTGCGCTGGGGGTGCTGGGGCCACTGAGGGGCTGAGCCTCAGCGGCCAGCGCAGTGAGCCGTGTGCGAAGTTGCCACCGCACCCGTTTACTTTTGGGCAGGCGCCACCAGGTCAATGCGCCGCTGAAGCCGCGCGACTTCTTCCACCGCACCACCGGCCTGTGCCCGCGCCTGCTGCACCTGCAGCCAGGCCAGCAGGGGTCGGCGCCAGCCCTGGGCTGAAGCGGTGTCAGCGGCCAGCACGGCCACGGCCGGGCTGGCCGCGCCGCGCTGCAACAGCACGCCAGCAGCCACCAGGCGCGAAAGCGGGTCTTTGATGCTGGCCAGGGCGCCCTCGGACACTGCGGCGGCACCGGCCAGCGGGCGGTGCGCCTCGGGCAACAGCGCCGCGTCGCCCGCCAGCGCCTGGCCCGCCAGGTAACGTGCGTAGGCCTGCTCAGCGGGTGCGGCGTCGGCGGCCAAGGCCTCAAAACCGGCGCAGGGCTCAAACACCAATGACGCCACACGCGTGGCGCAGCGCAGCAGCTCAACCCGGGACACCAACTCGGGCTGGCCTGTGCGCGCCACTTCGCTGCGGGCGCGGGCAAACTCCACCGCTTCAATGGCGCTGTTGCCGCTGAGCCAGGCGTCTGCGGCGCGCTCCAGGCTGGTCTTGGCGTTCATCTGCCAGTCGGGGGCTGGCGGGGTGTTGCTGCATGCGGCCAACCCCAGCGCCAGGCACAAAATCAACAAGCGTGTGTTCATGGCAGACGGATCTCGGTTTCGCGGGCAAACGGCCACTTGCGGTTGATGTCGTTCACCAGGCTGTCCACCTTGCGCAGACTGGCTTCCACCTCGGCGCGCAGTGAGCCCAAGTCCACCGTGGCTTCGCGGGTGTTGCTGGCAATGCCCTGGGCTTCCACCAGCACCGCGTCCACCCGCTGCAGGCTGCCGCGAGCTTCGCCCAGCAGGCTGTTGAGCTGCTGCACGGTGGCGCGGGCGTCGGTCACCAGGCCGCCCTGGCCGGGGGCAGCGCCCTCGCCAAACACCTGCCGGTCGGCGTTTTTCACCAGCCCGTCCAGGCGGGCCACCAGGGTGTCGGCGCGGGCCAGCAGGGCGTTGCTGCGGTCGAGCGCTTCGCTGATTTTTTTCGCGTCGGCTTCGTTGCCCAGCAGCACACCCAAGGCGCCTTGGGGTCCGTTGAGCTTGTCGGTCAGACTCTGGAAGTTGGTCAGGCTCTGCGCCAGGGCGGCATCGGACTTGGTGAGCGCATTCAGGTTGTCCAGCAGGTCTCTGATGGACGCGGTGAGCTTGGGAATTTCAGCCGCCGCGTCGCCGCGCAACACCGTGCGTTCGGCGCCGTCTTCCAGCGGCGGGTCTTCCAGCATGCCGCTGTAGGCGCGTATGCGGGTGTTGCCCACCAGGCTGCGTTCCATGGTGAAGATGCTGGACGTGCGCAGCCAGCGCGCGTCTTTGCTGGGCACGTCCACCAAAATGCGGGCGTTGCCATCGTCGCCCAGTTCCACCCGGGCCACGCGGCCAATGGCAAAGCCGGCAAAGGTCATGTCCATGCCCACCACCACACCCTCGATGTCGTCCGACACCAGCACCAGCCGCTGGGTGCGTTCAAACGCGCCGCGGGCGTACAACACATACAGTGCCGAGCCCACCACCAGCACCAGCATGAGCAACAACAGCAGCGCCGCCTTGACCTCCAGGTTTTTCACCGGCGGTGGCGGCTCCTGCGGCTCTGACGGCAAACGGGGTGGCACGTCGGGCTCGGGCATAGGTGGAGATGTGGTGTTCATGGCTTCAGTAATAGTTGCCGACCAGCGACAGCACTTCAATCAGCAGCACCACCGAAAACAGGCGGGCAAACTCTGAAATGTCGCTGCGCCGGCTGTAGCGGCCCGCGGCATCGCGCTGGGCGCTGGCGGCCAGCGGCACCACCGCCACGGCCAGGCTGAAAAACAGGGTCTTGAGGGTGAAGATGAGCGTGACGGCTGGCGTGAACACGCTGCCCACGCTGCGCGTGTAAGACGGAAAGCCCCAGGGCGAAAAACCATAAACCGTGAGGTAGGTCAACACCAGCGCCACCACACAGCTCACGGCCGCCAGCAACAGCACCGAAAACACCGTGGCCAGCGCACGCGGCAGCAATTCGGTGCGCAGCAGGGTCTGATCGGTGGTTTCAAAGCCGTTGCGCTGCTGCTCGGCCAGCAGCCTGCGAATACGCTGCGCGCCCGGCATGGCGTAACGCACCGCGACAAACATGGCGGCATAGAGCGGAATCAGTTCCAGCACCAGGGTGCGCACCAACACCTCCAGCGCGTATTGCGACAGGCCGTAGCTGTAGGCGGTGGCCACCACAATGCGGATCAGCACCACGCTGATGAGTGCCGAGAGCACCAGAAACCAGGTCAGCAGCGGCGCGGTGGCCTGGTACAGGTTGCGCAGCACTGCGGCACGCTGCGCACCGCGCTGGTAGCTCGACGGCAAAAACGCCAGCACCACGATTTGCGCACCCAGAAGGAACACCTGCCACCAGTTGGTCCAGGTGGCGCGCACCCGTTGGCCCCACTGGCTGAGCGTTTTCTGGGTGGTTGAGACTGGATCCATGGCGGCATGATAGCTCCCGCACCAAACGCCCGGTTGTGGCACGTCAAGGCGTCCGCACGCACCGGCCCCGTCTGCGCGCAGGTGACAGCAGGCTGGTGTAAACGAGCATGGCAGGTGGGGCCATTTCGTTTTCAATCGTGGCCTGACCAACATCCACCACCACATCACCAACCACCACAGCGCGCGGGTGGTTGTGCCGCCAAGAGAGGACATTTCACATGCCACACAGCGTTCACCCCGTGGTGCGCCGCCAGACCATTGCCGACGCCCTGCACCGCACCGCCGTTCGCCTGCCGGCCAAAGCCGCCATCGTCTGCGGGACCACCACCTGGACCTATGCCGAGTTTGACGCACTCGTGACCCGGCTCGCCGCCGGGCTGCACACCATCGGTGTGGTGGCCGGCGACAAGGTGGCCGTGCTGGCGCGCAATTCGCACGGCTTTGCCGCCTTGCGCTTTGCGCTGGCCCGCCGGGGCGCGGTGATGGTGCCCATCAACTTCATGCTCAAGGCCGAAGAAGTGGCTTACATCCTGCGCCACGCGGGTGCCCAAACGCTCGCCACCGACAGCGGCCTGGCCGCGCTGGCGCGCGAAGCCTCGGCGCTGGACACGCAGGTGCAGCAGTTCATCTGGCTGCCCAGCGAAGACCCCAGCGAACCCGCGCCCGGCATGCACGCCTTCGACGCACTGGCCGCCTGCCCGGAGCCTCTGCCCGACGTGACGCTGGGCAGCTTTGACCTGGCCCAGATTGTGTACACCAGTGGCACCGAGTCCACCCCCAAAGGCGCCATGCTCACGCACGACGCGGTGCTGTGGCAATACGTGAGCTGCGTGATCAACGCTGAAATTGCCGAGACCGACCGCACCCTGCACGCCCTGCCGCTGTACCACTGCGCCCAGCTCGACGTGTTTTTCGGCCCGGCCATTTACATCGGCAGCAGCAACGTCATCACCAGCAAGCCGGTGCCCGACAACCTGCTGGCACTGATTGAACAGCACCACATCACCAGCTTCTTCGCGCCGCCCACGGTGTGGATCGCGCTGCTGCGTTCACCGCTGTTTGACGCCGCCCAACTGGGCAGCCTGGCCAAGGGCTACTACGGCGCGTCCATCATGCCGGTAGAGGTGCTGAAAGAGCTGGCCACGCGCATGCCCAAGGTGCGGCTGTGGAACCTCTACGGCCAGACCGAAATTGCCCCGCTGGCCACCATGCTCGGCCCGGACGACCAGCTGCGCAAACCCGGCTCGTGCGGCAAGGCGGTGCTCAACGTGGAAACGCGCGTGGTCAACGACGCCATGCAGGACGTGGCCGTGGGCGAGGTGGGTGAAATCGTGCACCGCTCGCCGCACCTGATGCTGGGCTACTTCAACGACCCGGAGCGCACCGCCGCCAGCTTCGAAGGCGACTGGTTTCACAGCGGCGACCTGGCCGTGATCGACGACGAAGGCTTCATCACCGTGGTCGACCGCAAGAAAGACATGATCAAAACCGGCGGCGAAAACGTGGCAAGCCGTGAGGTAGAAGAAATGATTTACCGCCTGCCTGCCGTGAGCGAGGTGGCGGTGATTGGCCTGCCCGACCCGAAGTGGGTGGAAGCCGTGACAGCGGTGATTGTGGTGAAAGCCGGGCAAGCGCTGAGCGAAGCCGAGGTGCTGGCGCATTGCAACGCGCACATGGCGCACTTCAAGTGCCCGAAACGGGTGGTGTTCACCGACAGCCTGCCGAAGAACCCGAGTGGCAAGCTGCTGAAGCGGGAACTGCGGCACAGTCATGGCGGCTGATGGAACCCGGAAACGGCAGTTGACCGCGCTCATTCCGCTGGAGGTGCCCATGATCCTTGACGATGGGGACCACGGCGAGGCTGACCGTGTGGGTGAAAGCGCTACAAGCCCGAGTCACCGCGGAACACGGTGCGCACACCGGGCCACGGCGTGCGCAGCCGGCGCACCAGCGGCTTCAGGAGGGCGGCCGCATGGCGTGCGCCATCGATGCCGCCGGGCCGCAGGTAGGCGCCCAGCCGTTGCTGGGCACAGAGTACAGCGGGTTGTCGGTGGCGTCGATGTCCAGCACCAACGCCCTGGGCGCGGCATCGAAACGGGCCATGAACTGATCCACCAGCACCTCGTGCAGCCGCCAGGCCGTGGCGCGACCGGCCCACTTCTCCCGCCGGCACAGGGTGGGTGCGCTGGCCACTTCGCGCTCCACGCCCACGGCGGTCTGCAGGGCCACGTCCTGGCGCAGCGCGCCGTGATCGTTCAGGCCTTCCCAGCCCGGTGCCAGCCCGTATACCCGC
>JGI24120J20309_1000310_pt1 | contig 30055 bp, 35 predicted proteins | sample SubbioAug_CSW13A_FD_20309 | JGI IMG/M metagenome (IMG submission 20309) | reverse complement strand
TCGCACAGAAAGCCGTAGGAAACGATCCTGCGGCGGCGCGGCAGGCGAGCCGGCACGGCGAGCGCATGACGGACTTGATCGAGGCTTACCTCTCTCACATGCAGCGCCGTGTCCGTCCCAACACGCTCGATCACGTCACGCGCAATCTCAAGAAATATGCCGCGTCTCTTCATGGCGAGTCCGTGGTGGCGGTCGAGCGGGCGAGCGTGCATCGTCTGCACGTGTCGCTGACGAAGACAGTCGGACCGGTTCAGGCAAACCGGGTGCTGACAACGCTCGGCGCAATGTTTTCATGGGCGATGAAGGCGGGACTAGCGGAGAACAACCCTGCGGCGTTGGTGCCGAAGAATGCAGAGCGGACGCGCGAGAGGGTCTTAGGCGACGACGAACTAGCAGCGGTCTGGCGAGCGACGAATAGCGGGTCCGACTACGACCGAACTGTGCGCCTTCTTTTGCTCACCGGCTGCCGTCGCGAGGAGATCGGGGGCTTGCGCTGGGACGAGATCGACGGCGACAGGCTTGTGCTCCCAGCTGCGCGGACAAAGACAAAGGTCATGCACGAAGTCCCGCTTACCGCGCTCGCATCGGCTCAGTTGCCGTCGCGCGTCGATGGGCGGGAGTTCGTATTCGGCAGGGGGGAGGGTGGTTTCGCTGGATGGTCGCGCTGCAAGTCGCGACTTGACCGGGCGGTAGGGCAGGGTGAGCCGTGGGGACTACACGACCTGAGGCGGACACTGTCGACAAGGTTGAACGAGGCGGGCGTTGACCCCCACGTCGTCGAAGCGTTGCTCGCCCATGCGGGCGCGCGATCGGGCATTGCTGGCGTTTACAATCGTGCGAGCTACAGAGCCCAAAAGCGCGAGGCTGCGGAGCGCTGGACGGCGATCGTCGAAGCGATCATCCGCGAGCGCGCTGAGTAGTAGCAGCCTTTCCGTTGCTTTTGCGATTGGCTATTCAGAAGATAAGCTTGGTAAACACCTATGATACGTTGCTATAACTAAGTAGTAACGTTGACTTTATGTTTATGTTACAGTATTAGATGCGATCACAACTGATAGAGAGTGGTCGGGAGTCATATGGAAATCTCAGCTTCCGTGCGCGATCCCTCGCCGCTCTTGACTGAGCGCGAAGCGGCGAACTTTCTGAGAATTGGTCATTCGACACTGATGCGCTGGCGACGCGAGGGCTCTGGTCCGAAATCCATTCGCCTGTCAGCGCGCCGCCTTGCATACCGCATTTCGGACCTCGACAACTTCCTTCGCGAGCGTGAACAGCGCCCAAACGCCTAACCTACGAGGGTAAGCGCCATGTCTCTTGGCAGAGAAATTCACGAAGGCGTTTCAGCGTTTTTGGCGACCCGCAAACAAATTTCTGACGAGCAGGAACAGCATGCGCGGAGTCGATACTACAACGCGCTCACAAACAAAGCTGAAAAACCCGACGCGAGAGGCGGTTTTTCAGAGTCTGAGCAAGGGGTCTTCGACCAAGGGCGTGCGGCGTCGCCATTCAGCACAGGCGCGACAACCTCAGGCAACACGCTTCCGAAATTCGCGCAGGCTTCCGGCGAACCGGGCCGTTTCGGCGTGCCCGATGCGCTATGGTCAGCCCAAATCCATCAAGAGAGCAGGGGTAAACAGTTTGACGCGAACGGGCAGCCGCTAACGTCGACACGCGGGGCAACCGGCGTCGCGCAGGTCATGCCGGACACAGCCCCGGAAGCTGCGCGTCTTGCCGGCTTGCCATTTGACGCAAACAAGTATCGCACTGACCCGGAATATAATGGCACGTTGGGGCGCGCCTACATGGGGGCGCAGCTGAAAACGTTTGGCGACCCGGTCAAGGCGCTCGCCGCTTACAACGCCGGCCCGCAGATGGTTTCAAAGATCGTCGCGTCATACGGTGATAGGTGGCTGAATTATTTGCCCCCCGATACGCGCGACTACGTTGCGCGCATCACTTCCCGAGTTGGCGCGCCCTCACAACAAGCACTCGCGCTGGCTCGGGGCGGGCTGGTCGAGAGCGGGCTTGGCGATCCGAACGCCGCGAGCGCAATACCAGTTGGCCCGGTGCAAGAGACCGAATATGGAAGCGTCGGCAGTGCGCCGACGGAACAAGAGCCGGCAGGAAACGGCTATGCGCCCGACCCGCTTCGCGATCTTGCCGACGGCATTGGCGAGGCGCTACACGCGGGCCTTAGTTTTTTAGAAGATACCTTCGGGCTGAAGGGCAACCGCGCAATTCCAAGCTCGCCCGAACAAGTGAGCGGCGGCGAACGCTTTATGCGCGGTGAAGGGGCCATGAGCCCCGAAGATGTTGCGGCAGTGCGCTCCGCTGTCGATCCGACGGGCGAATTGCGCCACGGTCTCGCCGACGCCGCTGGGATGCGCGCGCTTTATAACCACTATGTCCAACTCGGTGACGTGGGCAGAGCGCGAGCCATGGCCGGGTCCATGCTTCAACACTTTTCAAATCTCTCGGCGCAGTATGGCGATGAGGCGTTGCAGTTGATGCGCACTGGCGACATGCGCGGGGGACTGGCGAAGCTTGAAGCGGGCTACGAAGCTGTGCTCGATGGACGCACTCTCGAAACCACCCCCAACGCCGACGGGACCTACAATCTGACGCATCGCGACGCGACCGGCCGAGTTCTAGAACGCGCCCGAGTTCCGCCCCAAGCTCTGATGAGCTTCGCCTTTTCGCTGAAGGATAAGGGGGCGTATTGGCGTGCATTGATCGATGCGGCGACGAACAAACACATGAATCAAAACGCCGAAGATCCGGCTTTTGATCGTTACGTCGGCGGTCTCGCCGAGCAAGAGGCGCAACGTGGCGCTGTGCCTGCGGCTCCAGGGGGAGCTGCCCTGCAATCAAGTGTTACCCAAGTGGGTAACGCCAGATCGGCGCTACCCCTCTCGCCAGAGCAGGATCAACGCTCGCAGGTGGTGAACTCTGCGATCCGAGAGTATTCGCAAGCGAGCCCCGAGCCGCGTCTTCCGGCAAAAGAACATCTGTTGCAGATGCAGCCGGAAAATCAGCGGCGCGTTCAGTCGGCGTTTATGGCGGAACACCGCGATTGGGTGAAGGGGCGCGATCAGGCCATTGCGTTGGCGAACAAGTCCTACGAAGACAGTATGAAGGCCGCCAAAACGCAGTCCAACATCCCCGCAATCGAAACGCGACGCCATCTTGACGAAACTGTGCGCGACGCAATCGAGAACTTCAAGTCGCGCCTCCCGGAAGGCGTCACGCTCTCATCGGCGCAAGAACGCGGCCTGCATGGGGCGGCCTATGGGATTGCGGCATCGAATAATATTCCGCCTTCGGACGCTGTTTTCATGGTCGACGAATTGGCGGGCGGGCGAAACAAAGCCATCGCCGAAGCGACGGAGTTGGGTGACGGGCGAATGCAGGCCCGACTGAAGAATGGCGCGACAATCATTCTCGATCCGCAAGCCTATGCCACTATTCGTCAGCTCAGAATTGACGAGGCCCGGAAAGTTAAGAGCAAGCAAGATGCGAATTGGGAGCGCACACGCGGCACTGATGCTGCGGGACAGCGAATGCAGCGGGGCGCAGAGGGGGTGTTGGACAACTCAGTGCTCCCACAGGCGGCGAAAGCATACGGCGAACTTCTTCCGGGCATGCTCGACTGGGCGAAACAGCAGTGGGCCGCCTATCAAAAAGCAAAACCTTCGCGAACTGTTTCGTTAGACGACTGATGCGGGCTTGCCATGATGACGTTCGAAGAATTCGAAGCACGGCTGATCCAAGCCGTAGACGAGCTGATTGACGAGGACCTTTCCGACGACGCGCTTGAATTGGCAAAGCGGCTTGGCGTCATCGCGGGACTAGTCGACCTGCACGGGGTGAGAGTCTACGAGCAGCTGGAAGGCGGCCCCTTCGATGGTCTCATATTCGCCAGCGCTGCGGGCGCGCTTGCTGATGAATGTCGAATTCTGCGGGCCGCGCAAGAGTCGGAAGGCGCGACTCGACACTGAATTGCTATTGAGCTTGATAGGAGAGCCGCTTGAAAATGACGCCAGCGCTTGCGCGCGCAGTGAAGCAAACGCTTCAGTTTTGGGCAGCGGAGGCGCGGGGCGACTTGCCACCGCTACTCGTATTCCGCAGGAGCGGGATCGATATCAAAAACCGCTTCAACTTCACAATCCGTCATCTTCCTTATGATGCTCCGCTGGCGACGCTACACGGCCTCGGATTTACGCTGGAAGAGCACTTCCTGTTCGGGAGGGGGGTCCGCGAAGGTCAACGCGCGCTGCGCTCGGCTAACCTACCCGTTCCAGTTGAACCCGTCGCCAATTGGAAAGCGCGGAGTGGCAATCTACAAGTGCGCGATCACGAGAGCCGCGAAATTGTCGTCGAGAATTGGATCGGTGCGCGCTACCTCGCCAGCGTTTGGCAAGGGGACGCACGCTTAAACTTTGCGGGAGTAGACGCAGCTTTCGCAGACAAACATATCGCACTGGCGATCGGCAACGAGCTTGCGCTTGGTCGCGCACCGCCGTCGGGATTTCACCTCGGCGAAGCGACATATCGCCCGACAGTGCTGACCCAGCGCGTAGAGATGTGTTTGGCCATCGGGCAAGATCGCATCCGCAGCCGAATTACAGATGATGAGGCACGGGAATGGGCAACGACGCGGGCATGGTGAGCGCCTACCGGCGATTAGTTGCGGAGCTTCTGACCGTGGCGCTCACGCAATCACCTTCCGATATCGCGAGGGCGAAGGCGGCAATGGCTGTATTCGTCGAACAGCATTATGAAGCGCGGCGGCTGGGGTCGTCTGTAAGCCACGTCATCGCAGACGCCAGAGAACAAATCATTCGCAATTTATCGTCCGAGCTTGGCGACGACAAAGCGCGCTTCTTTGCGGATGCGCCGCTGGAACTGCTCTGGCGTGCTGTGCACGAAGTGATGGACGAACTCAGAGAAGAGCGGCAAGCGGTCGCGGACGCGAGTGGCGAGCGGCTGACTCCTCAAGGGAGTGTGAGTTACCTGTCTAGGTAACACCGTTCAAATCCGCCCTTCACAAATTTTCGAGCGGGTGTAAGCTTGTTGTTTATGGGCAACCCGCCAAAGCGGGAAGCTCAATTAAGAAGTGCTGATTACGAAATGATTGAGTTTGGGAGGAAGCAATGAAACGTCGTTTCTCAGCCGCGTTTTTGCTCTGCAGCACTTTTTTGCTGCTGCAACATCAGGAAGCTTATGCGCAAGCCGCTCTATGGAGAGCTGTGGCCGCTGCAATTGCAGCTGGTTGGTCAACTGAGGCTATAGCTAAGCAATTTGGTTTCGGTAGTAATGATGAGGAAAGCGTTCAGAAAGCGAAAAGGTCACAGATCGATGCCTGTGTTAAAGCTTTCCGTAAGGCCACGGATGGAAGGGGCGACCTAGACTACATCGAGTTTATATGCAATAAGCCAGAAATATTGGCAGATTTTAAGAAAAAATGAGGCACAACTAGTGCTTGATATTATAGATGAGCTTCTCAATGCTGGGCAGATCGAGGTAAAAACTCGGTTTTACGAAGCAAAAATCGCGGTCCGTTTAGATTCTAAAGAGATTAAGTTATATGTTGATGGCAAATCAGTCGACACGGCAAAGGTTTCATTTTTTCCAAAGAGAAATGTTGCGCTGCTGAGGCATGAAATAAAACGCGACAACGTCGGCCATGAGGTTGAGGTTTTTGGGAAAAGTGGGTTTTTTCGTGCCAAAATAAAAATATGTGTTAATGGGATAAGGATCGCAGGCGACGATTTTTGAGGGGAGGGCCGCCTCCCGTACTAGACGTAGACTCATCATGACGTAGCCAGACGCGGACGGCAACAAGGCGGGCTTCTTTGCGGACGCGCCGCTGGAATTGCTTCGCCGTGCCGTGCTCGAAGTGATGGATGAAATTGCGGAAGAGCCGCGAGCGGTCGCCCATTCACTGTGCGGGCGAATGATCGCTCAGGAGGGCGAGGGTTACCTAGCCGGGTAACATCGGCCATGTCCGCTTTCTGTACTTAGTTGGGAATGCGCACGTCGCGGGCCGATTTCTAGGATGCGCCAGAAGCGGACTCCGACTTTTAGTGTCTTAGGCGACCGTGCAGCGCTTCCGAAGCTCCATTTCTAAGCCGTCCGTACTGGGTTCGGCGGACCACTCTTCCGCCGCCTTTCCGAGAATGCCAAAGGGCACAGAGACGGTGGCGAATGGATTGTGGACAACATGGGCGGGTAGACTTGGCCCCGAACACCCGGCTCCCCCCGAATAGCCCAACACGGCGCTGATGCCGGCGTAATTGCGATCAATAAATGGCGTCGTTGGAACCGGAGAGCCGTTTGCTTTTCGTATAAAGAATCTTTCTGACGTCACTGGCTTGCCGAGCTTCCTGGTTTCGACATCGATGGGAATTGCTAAGGGACCAATTGGGAAAACTGTTTCGAGCGCTAGCGGATACCGCGATATGCCGTGGTCGAGCGGAAACATGCCAAGTTGGCCGCCGTGGATGGCTATCACATAAGCATCGTCATCGCTGACAATCCCTTTTTGCCGATACTCCTTAAACTTTTCCCATTTCTCCTTGAACGCGGCGGTCCATCGGAGACCAATTTGCTCATGCGGCACATCTTCGACTCTTGATGGAGCATTTAGTTTTGGACCCTCCAGCCAATGGTCAGGCAAACCTCGTGGTTCAGGCGAAATAGCCTCAACCCAAATGACCCGACCTTCATACTTGAAGCGGAAGTCGGGACCATGGATTGGTGAAGTTAGGTCATGCCCTTGTGCATGCAGATGACGTGCGAGCAACATTTCCCAGAGACACTGAAAGAAGCGCTCTCGGATTCCGCCGGTGATTTCCTTGACGAAGGTCTTTTTTGGTAATCCAAGCGCAAGATGATGCTTCCACAAATCAATTACGAAGTCTCGATAATATGGCCATTCTCCGGGATATGATTCGAGAAAGTTCATCACCTCACGATCGAGCCGTTCAAGCTGAGATTGGGCAGTCATATCTCTCCTCGTCTCCATCAGTCCAAAAGTTTCCGATAAAACTGCCCCCACTAACTGCTCGACAGTTCCTCCAGCGCATCGAACGCCGCCTAGTCAACGCGGAGTGTTACGTAGGGGGCTGCATTGCGCCAACTGCCCGAGAGCAGGCTATGACTGACCCCGTTCGAATGCAAACCTTGCAGCGTCGTGCAACTCAAAGCCACGATGTCGCGATGAAGCAATCGTAGCTATATCGCACCGGATGCCATCGAAATGAAAGTCTCCCATCTTATTCTGAACGGCATCAATGGCCGCTATCTCCGCGAAATTCCTGATAATGCAGCCAAAGACTGCGATCGGGTCGAAGCGGCCGTCGCGTACGCCACGAAAGAAGATCTGCTCTTCGAGTGGTGCTGGAAGCACTCGATTCCTTTACGATTTTGGGGACGTTTCGATGAAAATGTGCCGGTTTCTCCGCGAATCTTGAAACAATTCCTTGACCGCCGTTCGCCAAATTTCGTTTGCAAATTGCTGCCGCATCTCCACGCCAAGGTCATCTGGTGGCACGGCGTCGGAGCTTACATCGGGTCAGCAAACCTCACAGATTCGGCGTGGCATAGTAATGTCGAAGCGGGGTGCTATTTCGATGAAGGAGTAATGTCAGCGTCAGGGATCGACGAGCAGCTTCACGCCTTCTTTCGGTTGATTGACGGTCACGCATCGCCGCTAACGGACGAGCTGTACCAAGCTATCGAAGCTAGGCATCGGGAACTGAATCGGTTGGACGAACAGGATCGCGAGAACAAGAAGCGTTTCTCAGCTGCAACAGGCATCAAGCAGTGGTCGGGACTCGTGCACGTTGCTGCAAAGACGGCGATGGAGAAACAGAAGCGCGCATTCATGGACGAATGGTTCTCAACCCTGCAGATTTTGAGAGATATTGGAGTGCGCATCTCAGCCGATCAATATAGGCCGGCTTGGATACCGAAGGATGTACCCTCCGGCGCGCAGGCCGACCAGTTTCTGCATGCCCACTATTACAACCGCGTGATTGGTTCAGACCGGCGCAGCCATTACGCGGAAATGTTCGAGATGAACAAAGATAACCCCGAAGGTGCACTGCAAGCAGCAATGCATTGGTGGAAGTCCCTCCCGGTTCCGCCAAGCAAGGAAGATCGCATGCTTTTTGAATGGGCACCGTTCCTCCGTAAAGAACTGGCGAATGAAAAAATTCTCGATCTTGCCGAGAAGGATTTTGAAGCAGTCTGTCAACGAGTATGGGCCATACAGGACCATGCTCGCCGGATGCCCAACGCGACACTGAATCTCCCTCAAAGCCGACCTTACACTAATGTTGAAAAGACCAAAGCTCTCGCGCATTATCTTTTTCAACGAAAGACGCCGAACGGAGCGAATGTCCTTCAGGCTTTGCACTACGTCCTATACGGCGGCGCTTCACAGGAACTGCCGAATCGTCTTTGGGAGACGACCACTGCAGGCCAATGGCGGATCGAGCATCTCGGTACAAGTGCTGTTGGCGAGCTCGTAGGCTGGGCGTTACCGGACCTGTTTCCTCCCCGAAACAATCGGACCAGCAAATCCTTGCGCTCGTTGGGCTTCGCGGTCGACGCACACGACTAAAATGCCTAAGCCGCGAAGGATGGTGGCGATGTTGAGCGATTGGTGTTTTGGCGATCCATCGCGCGAGCCGAGTAGAAGAATGCTGGTCTTCCCGGCGAACAGGTGAAAGTCGAGCTTGCCGTCCAAAATCTGCTGAATGAGCTGGGTGGGTGAGAAGAGTGTCCGCAATGGGTCAAACCGCGGCATGCGGCGCTTCATTTGATGTGACCGCTTTAGGGGTGGGATCGGACCGCTTACCTGGATAGGTAATCCAAATACATTCTGGCGCTGGCGCGGCTGGAGACGATCTTAACATCGTCCACTTGCCCGCATGAACGGTGTTCAGCATATAATTGGTATGCAGATAGTATAGATTCGATCTAACCGTCGCAAAGCTCACGTATACGTTTCGTAAATCCCGAAAAATACTTGACGTTTCCAAACAAATGACGAGAATAAAAGGTGCTGCCGGGCGATGGACCGACAGCACCTTAAATGTTGGCGGGGCGCGACCCCCTACAACGTGGTGGGAATTACCAGAAAGCACCGCGCTGATAGTCAAAATATGTAGCGTTCAATGACTATCTTGTCAAGACGCTCAGGTAGTTCCTACGATCAATACGTGGGAAACTACTATGACACTCGTCCAAAAGTCAGACCCCGCTCCGCACGCAAACCCGAGCGCCAACTTAGGCGAAGCTCGGCGGTTTCTCGCCCGCGCCGTGCCCTGGGGGGAGGACTATATCGGCGTCCATCGCGCCGAAGGCGAAGAGGGATGGAAGCGCTCTAAGAAGCCGCCGCGTTGGAAGGGCAAGCCCTGTAGGTCGCTCGAAGCAGCGATGGGGCACGTCACGTGGCAAATGACGAACGGCGCGCCAGCGGACTTTTATGTCTGTATGGGGGCGCAACGCGAGTGCGTCGAGCGCGCGGGTCAAGACGGCAAGCCGTTTAAAGTTGCGAACAAAGAAGCTGAAAACATCACTCAGCTCAAAGCGTATTTCATCGACATCGACGCAGGCGAGGAAGCCCATTCCGACAAGCCGGAGCGCGCCTACAAGTCGACGGTCGACGCGCTCGCAGCGCTCGATCAATTTCTAACCGCGTGCGACCTGCCGGAGCCGACAATCGTCGTGGGGAGCGGCAATGGCGGTCTCCATGTCTATTGGACGTTATCCGAGGCGGTGAGCGCCGACGACTGGCAAGTTTACGCAGACGCCCTCGTTGAAGCTGCAAATCGACATGGCCTTCTGTGTGACTCTGGATGCACCAGCGACAGGTCCCGGGTGCTTCGTATCCCCGGCACATTCAATTTCAAATATGGAAGGCGTGCGGTCAAAATCCTGCGCGACCGCGAGATAGACCTACCGCACGAACGAATGACTGAGGCGTTGTCGCCTCACATTTCGACGAGTGGACAGAAGCGACCATCTATCAGGCTGACGGCAAAGGACGGTCGAAGAGTTGACGACAACTTTTCGGCGCTTGGCCCGCCTGCAAAGGCTCTTCGAATTGCGGGCGCTGAACCGGATGAACTGGGAGCCGGGATTGCAGTCCAAAAAGGAGCGGAGCCACGGCGATTTGAGGACTTACGCCGCGAATGCGGCTTTGTCGAAAACGCCTTCGTCACCGGCGGCGTGACGCTCTCAAATCCTTTGTGGAACTTAACGACGCTGTTGGCGGCCTTCACCGACGAAGGGCGCGACGCTGCTCATTGGATGGCCGATCAGCATCCCGGCTATTCGATCGAAACGACGGACGAACTTTTTGAGCGCAAGCAACGAGAGATCGAACAGCGTGGCGTTGGTTGGCCGCGCTGCGACGCGATCAAAAAGGTCGGCTCGAAATTTTGCGACCAGTGCCCACACTTTGGTCAAGGCAGGGCGCCGCTGCATTTCGCTTTGCCCTTGCCCCCAGCGGACCGCCTGGACTCGCTCGCGACCTTGCCCGGTAGCGGGAACTACCAGTTAACATTCAACACACTCGCAACTTCCGGAAAAACGTTCACCTATGATGCTTTCCATGGCCGCATGTTCGTCGATTGGTTGGAGCTTTCCGACGAAATCTGCGGCGAGCTGCGCAACTACATCATCAGGGAGGCCCAGAAAGACCCCGGAAAGGATCACGTTTTTGAAGCAGCGCGGGCGCTCTGCGTGCTCGGCAAATTCAATCTCGTCGTCGACTATCTGCAGGGGGTCGAGTGGGACGGCCGATCGCGATTGGACACTTGGCTCATCGATTATGCGGGAGCGGAAGACACTCCGCTAAATCGCGCGATCGGTCGCAAGTTCCTCATCGGCATGTCGCGCCGGGCGCTATTTCCCGGCTCGAAATTCGATACAGCGCTCATACTCGAAGGCGTTCAAGGAAGCGGCAAGTCCTCGCTCGCTGCCGCGCTGGCAGGTTCTGAGGATAATTTCCTCGACCACGACATTACCCACCTCCCCGCAAAGGAGCAGATGGAGCAGCTCCGGGGGAGATGGATCGTCGAGTTGCCCGAACTTTCAGGAATGCGGCGCGCCGATGTGAATGCCGTTAAAGCGTTCATGTCCCGTCGTGTCGACCGTGGGCGTCCCGCCTATGGGCGCGCCGTCGTCGACCAGCCCCGCACATGCGTTTTCATCGGCACGGTGAATGAGGGTCAATATCTGCGTGACGAAACGGGCAATCGCCGCTTCTGGACCGTCGCCGTTGGGAAGATTGACGTGCGAGGCGTAGCGAACGACCGCGATCAGCTCCTAGCCGAAGCTGTCGCAGCGGTGCAGGCCGGCGAAGACGCGCTTCTGCCGTCTTCTCTATGGGCCGCCGCCGCGACCGAACAAGAGAAGCGCAAGATTGAGGACCCTTGGACAGAAATACTTGAAGGGCTCGCCGGTCAACCCGTCGTCCACAACGGCACGAACAAACTCTTCGTCGCCAACGATGATATTTGGAGCAAGCTCGCGCTGCCATTCGAGCGGCAGACGGGGAGCGCGGGCGAGCGCATTACTCGGATCATGACCGCCCTCGAATGGGAGCGTGCGCGGGTTTGGCGCGATGGGCGAGCGCGGCGCGGCTACTTGCGCGATGCGAACACGACGCCTTGAAAAGTCGTAAGAGCGAAGCCCCGGCAAGGGGGCTTTTCTTTTGTCCCTGACACCGTCTGACACACCGCCCCTGACACCCTAACCGCCTTATTTTTCAATTCACTGACACCTATGACAGAAATGACGTGCTTGCCTATAGAGGGGTATAGATGCCGTCGCGCCCCGCGCTTTTGTTGTGCTTGTGGGTGTTTGCGTTTGGCAGGATGCTTTGTCTGTTTCTATATTGGTGTCATAGGTGTCATGGGTGTCAGTCAATTGAAATTCAATGATTTTCTACCTGCCAGCTACTGACACCCATGACACCCCGTGCCGTAACACCATCGCACCCGAAGACCTCCGGCGCGACGAACGCCCGTGAGCCTGCAACGCTCGCGTGCGATGATGCTCAGGTTCAATAGGGTTATGTTATAACGTTACCTACTAGCGCGGACTTAAACGTTTCAGCAGTGTAACTATACTGTTGCTTGTTGCCGTGCATGGCGCGCGCATAATTCAACTCGCGGCTCGCGACAATCAGCGCGCCAAATACCACCACGAACCACCACAGGGCTGATGCGGGGCGATCTTGCCTCGCGTCAGCCTCTCCTGCCGAAGTTACCTACACGGGTAACACCGTCGCGCCATTGCATCGCGACGCAAGAGCTGAACAGCCCATGGAGACGTAATGGTGTGCAGGACGCTGCTCATTCTGACGGCCGCGCTATTAATTTCTACGGTCGCCCTGGCGTCCGACAAAGCTGCTCGGGACTATTCGCTAATGTTTTCCACTGCTCGGTTGGCCGGTGAAGCTTGCCCCCAGGTGGAATTCGACATGAGTGGCGCTGCAGAGGCCATCAAACTAATGGAACTCACGCCTGAGGATGTCCGCAAGGTTGCGGAATATTTCGCAGTCACGAAACCTCTTGCGCGGAAGCGCCTGGATGAGGATGGGGTTCGCACATTTTGCGAGAATGCAGTGCGCATCCTGGCGGGACAGCATTCGCGCATTAAAATGTTGCGCAGCAAAGATTAACCTGCCGATTGCGTTCACGACGAAAGCCCCAATGAAGCGCATCATTCTAGCCGTTCTTGTGTCGATGATTTCCAGCGCCGTGCTCGCCGAGATCATCGGGCGAGCATCGGTCATCGACGGCGACACGATAGAAATTCACGGGCAGCGCATCAGACTTCACGGCATAGATGCGCCTGAGAAGGGACAACCCTGTTTCAATGCATCCGGCAAGCTCTATCGATGCGGGCAAGTAGCTGCGATGGCGCTGGACGAATTCCTCGGCATGTCGCCTGTCCGCTGCAGCGAGCGCGACGTTGATCGCTACGGTCGAACGGTCGCTGTTTGCAGCGTCAGGGGTGAGGACATTGAGCGCTGGCTTGTTCGAAACGGCCACGCGATGGCTTACCGGCGATATTCTTCGGATTACATTGGTGCGGAGCAAGAGGCGAAGAACGCGAAGCGGGGCATTTGGGCGGGGAGCATTCGAACTCCCTGGGAGTGGCGAAAAAAACAACGAAGCGGCATTTAGTTCGAAGGGCTGCTCACCTGCTTAAAAAAAAACCTTCTAAACCCACCAGCTTTACTAGCCGAAGCGGCGCGACGGCTCTCGGTCATTAGAAGCGCGTGCGTATCATTGTTGACGCTGCGGAGGCACCGCGTGAATCCGCGCCTTGGAAAGCACGGGCCATCTCACTTCCTTCGTCTGCGAATGTTCTAAGCCGTCGTTGAAGACCGTCCAATCGTGTTGTGTCGAAAGAAATTCGCAAGGCCGTCCCCCAAAATTCCGGCAGGCTTATTTCTCTGCGCCATGCGGACGAAATGTGATAAGCGCGTCTTCCGCTTATGATCAAGAAATTTCCGCCCGAAAAAGCGAGCCTACTGGTCATGTAAAGACCATAGCCAGTATTCTGCCATACGTCGTTTTGTCGGCGTCTGATACCCTCGTACATCCGTCCAGAGACACCCGGCATCAAAGACAATTTGAGTGCATCGAGATCGGACGCTATCGTCAAATTTGGATTTTGAGAGAGGCTCGCTCTAATGCCTCGCCCCCGGTCTAGAATCGCCAAGTGAACGCGATTTTTCGTTGGCCAGTGCTGGGCACAAAACTGAAGCGCTTCGGACTCGCTATGTTCCACAACGTTTCGCATGACCTCGCGGAGCGAATACGCTAGCGTCTCATACAGGTCGCCACTCGATTGTCTTGATAAAACCTCGGCCATCTTCTGTGCATGTTCCTCGACGACATCGCCAACTTCTCGATAGCTTCGGCGCGCTTCTTCTTTCAGCTCCGCCACCGGCAAATGGGTGATTGGAAGATAATTGGGGCCACCAGTCGCCTGACCAGGTGCAGAGCCATAATCAAATCCACAGGCTCGGAAGAAGCCCATATGACTCTGATAGCCCATGCTTTGATGGTTGCGGCAGGTCGACCACCCCAACTCCTGGCGAGACTGAAATCTAGAAATCCCGTCGGATACGAAGAGCAGTCCAAACGGGTCCGTATGACCAACTGACCCAAAGTCAAAGACATAGTCTTCGTCCACATCAAGTTCATGCAGTTGAGTGTGAAAACGAATAGCGTTCGCAATATTTAACGTTGCCGGGACTGGAATCACTTTTGTCATGGGTGTTTCTATTTGAGTAGTGGAAAAGCACTGCCCCGCAGTTTGAGGCTCAGCGTCAGATAGATAGTTTGCTCGCCGAACGTTAGTTCGAGAAAGGCCTTTTGGCCAGCGGCGGAACTGGCCTTAGAGATTGGCAAGACAATGCAAACTCTCACTCCCGCAGCGCGTTGTAGCCATCCTTAAAACCGTCGAGAGTAAGTATGTGGCGAAGTCCCTCGCCGGGATTAAGGTAGATCGTTACCAGCATAGTTTTCCCCGTGAGCATCTTGCTTTCCAGGTCGTCGCTAATTCGGCCTTCGGCAGCACAGGTAATCTCTGTGCATCTGAAGAATGGCAGCCTCCCGAATTCATCGCCATCGATCTTAATTCCCGCTCCCTCCAGCAAGAACGTTTTCGGTGGAGCAAAAATTTGGATTACTCCGTTGGGCGCGCCGGGTGTTTTTGTGACGGCCACCATAAGGCCGACATTGGGTTGCTCCTCCGACATTGCCTTCTGGACCAAAGCGCATGCTTTTACGTTAGCTGTTGACAGCGCGCACTGAGTTTCCCAAGCGCCAAACCTCGACGCGTCAAGTTGCTGCGCTACTGCAGCTCCCGCTAAAAGGTGAGCGAACGGCAGTGACGCAAGAGCACAAGCCAATGACCATCTAACGCATTGCATTCGAACCTTCCGGAATCTCTTTGGCGTAGCGCATCAATCGTCACAACGCCATAAGGGGAATGCATCCGAGCGCGCTCCGCTGCCCATTGATAAGTGTGCCAATACTGATTGTATACAGAAGTGTTGCCGCGGTATTGCAATAATAAATTCTTGCATCTTCCGTAATTCTGTAGTATTGGCGCTCTCATGATCGGCAACGGCGTTCCTTCTGGAAAGCAACTGCGTGCAGCCCGCGCGCTTGTTGGGATGCGACAAGTTGAGCTTGCATCTGAAGTAGGAGTTCCGACGCCGCGCATCGTCGATATTGAGCGCGGACATGTGCCGCCGACGCCAGCCGAAGCTACAAAGCTCATCCAGGCGCTGCACAGGCGGGGCGTCGTGATCGTTGACGGCGGCGCCATGCCCGTCACGACGATGGAAAAAGGAGTGATGAATTGAGCTACGAAGACGATCTAGCGCGCGCTAAAGTCCGCCGCTTCATGTATCACCCGGAAGGACTTGTCGTGACCGACGCCGACCTTGCCGGTTACAGGCTGGCGGTGCTCTGGCTCACGGGGTCGGGCGATTCCGTCGAAGCGCATGGTCCAACAAGCCGATTTCAGACCACAGATCATGCGTCTGTAAGTGCGGAAAACGCCCTCGCCACCTTTAGCAGGCTGCTTGCCAAGCGAGGCCTCGCCCTCGACATTCCTCAAGTGGTTTTTAGCGCAGCGGCTCATGAGGCGAACGTCGTGCATCATGTCGATCCGGAAGGGCGCATGACGCTCAATCTTCGGTTCAGCGAGCTGAAAGTCGTCGAGGCATTTCTAGGAGGGCGGCGCGAGAACTATTGGTGCTACCCTCCAGTGAAGCGAACGCGCGACGCTGCTTGAGTTTAGGCCGCTAGCAGCTCCTTTCCCAAGCTATTCGATAAGCTGGCCAAGCGGGAAATCTGCAAAGGTGCGTCGAGGGTAGGGCCTAAACGCTGTGATTGTTCATCGCCCGTAAGCTTTAGGAAGAGCTCGGCAGTGATCATCAAATTCGATGCTCTGGCGTGCCCAATTCAAATAGTCTATCTTAGACTTGGCCACAAGGCCAGAGAACGACACTTTTCGGCTTGAAGGCCCGGTTTGAAAAAAACGCCTGCTATTGGCAGAGATATTACGGGAGTTTAAAATGCCTGACTTCTCGAAAATTCCCCCGATAATTGGGCTCTCGCTTGCGGTGTTGATGGCGCTTTCCTTTTGGAGTGGCACGAAGTTCGGTTATGAACAGAGTGATAAGGGAATTAGATTTGGCTTTTTCTATCAAGAAAACAAGCCCCTAGAAGTGCTTCAATACTATGGTTACTATAAGGATACGGCTGGTCCAAACTCAAAGGTAGTGGTTTCGCGAGAGGATGTAAAGCTATCCGAATATGAAAATGACCGTGTCGAAGCTTTTGCGGAAGGAGATGTCGTTACAGCTGACGGTCAGATGGTTCACAAGACATGGAAATTGCTAGGATTTAAGCAAGATGGTGTTTTTATGCTTAGTTATAGAACTGTGAAGGGGGGTAAAAGTGACACAGAGAAGAATGTTGGCACTTATGTATTAACAAAAGACCGAAGTTTTTATAGTGGCAAATGGTTTGGGACGGATAACAGTCACGGAACATATCTAAAGTGCCCGTATGTATTAAGCACAATTCAAATGAAGGAGTCAGACGCGCTGGAGAAATACAGGGATATTCTCGAACAGGAATGTGTCGTCTACGAAAATGACCAAAACCCTTTCCAAATAAATGATGTGGCGGCCAAGTCAGCTGAAAGTCAAATCTTGGGCAGGGATAGCGCGAAGTCTCAATCACGGGCAGGTCGATAGCCGTTTGGCCAATCGAGATTGCAGGCTGCAACTTTGACGCAGACATTCGCTTAAGTCCACGCCAGAGCGCTAGGCGTAGCCTGCTTTTGAACCCGCCGCCTACCGCCCGATGCCGTGCCAAGGCGACGCAACCCGAATATCGCCAGGGAGAGCGCCATCGCTACGTCATCGTGCTTGCCGGATGGGGCGCTGTAAGCGACGTAGCCAGACTGCCGAGCGACGCCCTCCATGTTCGCCAGCTCTTCGAACAACGTTTCGCAGTCGCCCGTCTCACCAATTTTGAGCGTCCCGCCGTCGACCTCCGCCGCAACACTCTCAACCAACTCCCTTTTTGAGAGTGTCCAACGCGGAATAGCAGCGCTAAGGCCGAAGAGTGAAAGCCTCATCTGGGTTGGCTGGGCGGAGTGGTCTAACGCATTGGTTATCACACCCGCAATCAATTGGTTCGCCGGATTAGCGCCGAACCGCACCGCCAGAGTCGATGCGAAAGCAGAATTATTGGATGCGTCGAACACCACTGGGCAGCGGAGAGCGCGGGCGATTTCGGCAGTGGCGTCGGCCACATCTTCAAGTGGAGTGCCAAGAGCAAACTGCTTGATGTCAAAGACACCTAAAACGGACTGCGACATGGTGCGCCATGCGCCGGCCGCGACGAGCGCGGAATGGTCTTGCATCAAACCAACGTCGAGCCCGATGCACATCGCATACGCGCTTCCGCGAGGCCATCGCGTTGGATCGCTGGGGTTCATCGTGTTGGCCTCGCAAGTTGCAATTTGGAAAACGCTTTTTTGGTGCTGACGATCGGGTCATCGTCCTTACCTGCTTGGGTAATTTCGGGCGCAGGCCCGACCTCTCTGCCAAAGGCTGCTGCCAGGGAGGCCAGCTTAAAGAGACGAGACTCCGTGCCGCTGAACTCATTGAGATACTCGCGCGCAAAGACGGAAGCCGGCATCGAGCGACGCTCGCGCTCGATATCATCCGAAGAAAGGTGCGTGCATTCGGTGATACGGGCCTCGACCTTCGTCCAATCGAGAGGGTCGCCTTCGGTCCATATGCGATAGAAAAAGCCATCCTGTGCCCATGCCGTCGATAACAACATCACACGCGCAGTTCGTGCGTGGCGTAAGACCATGGGCATGGCGGCTTGGAATAGCGCGTCACTGACGCGCGCTGCCTCATCAACCACCAAAACACCATCGACCGTGAGGCCGCGTATCGCCGCGTCGTCCTGCCCCGGCAGTCCGAGAACGCGAGAGCCGTTTTCGAGCTGCAAAGAAAACTCGTTATCGGTTTCGAGCTTTGCGCCCGCCTTGAGCAGCAGACTGCGAATGCGCCTGATGGCCTCGCCGGACTGGCGTTGGGTTGGCGCGAGCACGAGCGACGTGCTGCCTGGGGGTCCGAAGATGAGATGGTGTGATGTTGTTATTGCGGCGGCAGTCGTCTTGCCGGCCTGACGATGCACGAGACATATCGCTCGCGCGCCGGGCGGTGTCTTCACCAACTTGCGCTGCCAGGGGTCGAGAGCGATCCCCAGAGCCATGCGCGACCATGCTTCGATGTCTTGCCGATAGAGGATCAGGCGTAGCGCATCTTTCGCGGCTTTGCGGGCCGGGCCCGGTAACCCTTGCAGGTAATCTTTGAGGGCGGCTTCAGTCGTCATCGAGCGCAAGTCCCTCGATAACTTTCAGGTTTTCGCCGGTGAGGTGCTTCGCCAATTCGCTCGCGATATCTGCGGCGGTGATGTTGACCTGCACGCCGACGTTGATTTGAGTGTTGGGGCCAGTGTGCCCCGCGAGCTTCGCCAGCGAGTCCCAATTCTGTCGAAGGCTATTGAGCCCCTGCACCGCGACGGCGAGACTGCCGGCCTTCTTTGCGTCTTCTATGATCGCGTCTATGCGCTCGCCAAGCAGCTCGTATCGCGACCCCAGCTGATCGCGGGTCGGCAGGAGGGCGAGCGCAACCGTCCCCTGGCTGATCTCGCGCTGCGCCTCTCGCGCTTTCTTTGTGCCCACGGGGGCCAGCCCCGCGCACGTGAGTTTGTGACGGTGAATTGCTGTCTTGGACAGGCCGAATTCCTTGGCTAGCGCGCGTTCGGTCGCGCCTTTCACAAGCGCGCGATCTATCTCGGCGCGGCGAGCATTCGTGCAGACTGTGCAGAGTCGGGCCATGAGGTGGGATCATGATTTTTAGGTAACGTTATAACATAACATACTTGGTCCGTTTGGTCCAGCTTCCCGGACCAACTCTCTGCAAAGCCCTCAATGGCCCCCTGTGGGGTGGGTGGGGCCTGGTCCAGATACCCCCGGTCCCGGTCCGCCATAGAAACAAAACACATTAAAAATCAACTATGTAGACATTAATACCATCAAATCATCGCACCATCACAACCCCAGCTCCATGCGCATCGCAGCGCTAAAAGCGCGCCCCGCATCGCGCTTGGATGGTCCAGGAAGCCCGCCAGTAAACGGCTCAGTCTCCCCCTCCCTAGAGCGTCCCAATGGACAACCAAAGGAGCAAACCAATGCAAATCCATATCCGATTGAAGGACGTTTACGGGGAGACACGGGCCTATCCGGACTGCGAAACCTCACAAATCTTCGCCCGAATGCTCGGCACCAAGACGCTGACGCCGCACGTGCTGCAGCACATCAAAGCGCTTGGATATGAGATCGCGGTGGCGAACGCGCCAGCACTGCCGGTCGGCGGACTCGCGACGCTTCAACTTGTGACGGCGTGACAGGGCGAAAGCTCCTCACCTGCAGCATTCAATCACTCGGGGGATATCAGATGGATATCAACGTTCAAGTCATGCGCGTCGCTCTGGGCCTCACGCCTACGCAGGGGCGGTTTGTCATGATGCTACTGACAAAGCCGCTCGTCAGTCACAAGGACCTCAACGACGCCTTCGGCTATGGCAGCAACGCGAGGATCATGGCGGCGCGAACACGCGCGCGGCTGTTGGAGCGCGGCGCCGGGCTCATGTCGCAATATGCCACCGGCTACTACCTCAACGACTTACACCGCGCTCGAATTCTCGAAGCCGTGGCGAAGTTCGAAAGCCGGGCCGTTTAGATCGGCATGGGGAGAATAGCCGTCGCGCCTCATGGTGCGGCGGCCTTGCCGGCCTGGACGGTGATAGGTGAACGCAATGGCTTTGGGCGCAAGTGAACGCCGCTTCGAAAGCGCGGGCAGGGGAGGTTTTTGGAGGCTTGGCTTCCGGTATGCTTCCGGTATCGCGGCGCTCCGGAAGCATATGTTTATAAGTTATTGCATTTATTGGTCGGAGTGGCGGGATTCGAACCCACGACCCCTTGTCCCCCAGACAAGTGCGCTAACCGGGCTGCGCTACACTCCGACTGGCGCCGTTATAGTGAGGCGGCGCGGCGCTGGCAACGTCTGGGTCGCTATCGCCTGGTCAGTCTGAGCAGGCGTTTGCATTCCTCGATCTCGGCCAGAACCTCGCGCAGGATTCGCGTTTGCGGCGCGGCAAGGGTTTGCGCTTCATTGCGTCCCGCAGTCGGCGCAAGTGGCTCGTCAAGTTCGACGGCGGGAGCCGCGTCCTGGGCGTCGATTCCGGAAATATCGGGGTCTTGCGCGCGAAGAGCGGCCAGTTCCTCGGCCGAGAGGGCCGCGTCCGTCTCGTCTTCGTCTCGCGTTGACCCGCTCCGCCCGCCGCTCGCGCCGGGATGGAAAGAGGAGGGAGTCCCGGACAGATCCCCTTGGCGTCGCCCCGCGCCCGCCAGGACCGCCTCGACGCCAGCCTCTTTGAGGATGCGCTGCACGCCCCTGATCGTATAGCCTTCGTCGTAGAGCAGGCGGCGGATCGCGATCACGAGTTCAATGTCGCGCTCCCGGTAGAAGCGCCGCCCGCCTGCGCGCTTAAGAGGATTGATCTGCTTGAAACGGGTTTCCCAGAAGCGCAGCACATGCGCGGGAAGGTCGAGGCTCGCCGCGACCTCGCCGATCGTGCGCATCGCTTCATCGCTCTTGCCCGACACCTGATCCCTCGACTCAAGCCGCGCTATTCTAACATCCGCAGCGGCGCAGTTTTCAGCCAAATTGGCCCGACTCGCCAGAGACGGCCGCTGGGTGTGGACAAGCGAGGGCCGCATCCCTTAACTGGCCGCCGTCATCCGCCTCCCAACCCTCGGCGTCTCATGGAAGATTGGCTGCATTTTCCCCAACCGGTTCCGGCGATCAGACACCATGCAACCGAGGCGAACGCCCGGGCGGTGCGCAACTGGCTGTGGATCGTCGCGGGGCTGGTCTTTTTGATGGTCATCGTTGGCGGCGCGACCCGGTTGACCGAATCGGGCCTATCGATCGTGCAATGGAAGCCCGTCACCGGCGTGCTGCCGCCGCTGTCCCAGCAGGAGTGGCAGGAGGCGTTCGAGGCATACAAGCAGATTCCGCAATACAGGGAACTGTTCCCGGACATGGATGTCGCCGGGTTCAAATATATTTACGCCTGGGAATGGGCGCATCGTCTTCTCGGACGGGTGATCGGCGTCGTTTTCGCCGTTCCGCTCATATGGTTTTGGGCGACCGGCCGCCTGCCGCGTTCGGCGAAGCCGAAGCTTGTCGGCATTCTCGCGCTTGGGGCGCTGCAGGGCGGCGTCGGCTGGTGGATGGTCGCGTCCGGCCTCGTCAATCGCATCGAGGTCGCGCAGGAGCGCCTCGCGATTCATTTGCTGCTCGCCGCGCTGATCTTCTCCGCCTGTTTATGGGTGGCCGGCGGCCTCGGGCCACGCGCCGTCTCTCTCGTGCATGGGGGCGCGGGTCGGCTGAAGGCGGTCGCGCTGACGATCCTGGCTTTTGTCTTTCTGCAGATTTTTGTCGGCGGCCTTGTCGCCGGACTGCGGGCGGGCCTCGTCAATAACACTTGGCCGTTGATGGACGGCGTCTTCATTCCTCCTGCCGATGTCTTGTGGCGATTGGAGCCTTTCTGGACCAATCTCGTCGACAATCCGGTCACCGTCCAATTCTTCCACCGCATGATCGCCTATCTGATCTTCGCTCTGGCGCTCGGGCATCTCTTGGACGCGTGGATGAACGCGGAAGGACGCGCGCGCCGCGGCGCCATGATCCTGTTCGGCCATGTGCTCATGCAGATCGCGCTTGGCGTTGCGACGTTGGTGCTGGTCGAGCCGCCCTTCGCCGGCGACCCGCATCTCGCGCTGGCGCTGGCGCATCAGGCGATCGGCATGGCGGTGTTGGGCGTCGCGACGCTGCAGGCGCGACGGCTTGTGCAAGACGTGATTACGAACTGAGGCGGTTGGCGTGCAGAATATAGCGATCCTTAATCTTCCGGGGCCTGAATTCCTCAACGTCTTCGGCCTCGTCGTCATCCTCGTGCTGGCGGCCACCTACCTTTGCATTCGGCTCGCGGATCGCACCGATCGCCGCGCGCCGCCGCCCGTGCCGCAGAGCCCCGACGCGATGGAGGTCGCCTTCCTGCAGGGCGGCGTCAATCAGGTCATCCGAACGCTGATCTATGATCTTGCGCAGCGCGGCTTCGTCGTCCTCGCCGCGGAGGATCACGTGATTCCTGCAGACAAGCAGCCGGAGCCGGGCGAACTCAACGCCATGGAGACGCGGCTGCTCGAAGCCGTGCAGGCGAAGCCGAAGGCGCATGCGCTGTTCGAAGATCGCGGCTTGCGGCGCTGGCTGCTGGAACAGCTCGCGCCGCTGCGCGCCAAGCTCGCCGCGGAGGAGTTGATCAAGCCCAAGTCCGTGAAGGTTTGGCGCCGGCGCGCGCAGATCGGCGGAACGCTGATCATCGTCGGCCTGGCGCTTGCCAAGATCTATGTCGAATGGACGGCGGGCGCCGTGAACGTCGCCTATCTGGTCTTTCTTGCAGCTGCGTCGGTCGCGTCGCTTTTTGCGCTTGCCTATGTGTTGACCAGAACCCACGCGAGCCGTCGCGGCCACGCCTATCTTGACGCAATGCGGCTCGCCTATGGCGGCCGTCTGAAGGAGGCCGTCGGTCACATCGGATCGCCCGGACCCGAAGCGCGCGCGTTCCACGGCGCCGCGCTGTTTCTCATCGGCCTCTATGGATTCGCGCCGCTCAAAGGCACGACGGAGGCGATGTTCGCCGAAGCCTTCAGCCGCGGCTCGGGAAGCGATGGCTCCGATTGCGGAACAAGCTGCGGCGGCAGTTGCGGCGACGGCGGAGCGAGCGATGGTGGCGTCCTCGATTGACGCGCCGGCCCTCGGGTCCGGACTTGGCTATCGTCCGCAGTTTCGCGCCGATCTCTTCGCCCGACGGGATGATGTCGATTTTATCGAGGTCATCGCTGATCATTATCTCGAGTCATCGAAAGAAAAGCTCGCTGAACTCGAACTTTTAAGAGCGCATTTTCCGCTCGTCGCGCATGGTCTCGATCTCTCGGTCGGAAGCGCGGACGGCGTCGACTCATGCTATCTCGACAAAATCGCCGCGCTGATCGAACGCATCGATCCGCCCTGGTGGAGCGAACATCTTTGCTTCACGCGCGCCGGCGGAATCAGCATCGGCCATCTAGCGTCGCTGCCCTTTACGCAGGAAGCGATCGACGTCGTCGCGCGCAATGTGGAAATGGTGCGCAGGCGCATCAAGACGCCGCTGATTTTGGAAAACATCACTTGCGTGGTGCGCATTCCAGGCGGCGAAATGGACGAGCCTGAATTTTTGTGGCGCACGCTCGAAGCGACCGGATGCGGTTGGCTGTGCGACGTGGCCAACATGCATGTGAATGTAACGAATTTCGGCGCCGATCTCGAACGCGACTTCGAGCGCTGGCCATGGGACAGGCTCGTGCAAATCCACTACGCCGGCGGACGCGAGCGAGACGGCCTGTTGATCGACAGCCATGACGCCGCGACAAGCGACGCGGTTTGGCGGCTCTATGAGCGCGTCATCGCCCGCGCGCCGGTCAAGGCCGTCATTCTCGAGCGCGACGAAAAAATGCCGCCGTTCGGCGAACTCATCGATGAAGTGGCGCGCGCGCGCCGAATGCTCGTGGAGAACGGGCGATGGCGTTAGCGCAGACGCAGGCGCTGCTCGCGCGCCTGTTCACCGACGATGATCTGCGGCGGGAATTCTTCGAAGCGCCGATCGCTGTCGCGACGCATTTCGGCTTGAGCATGCATGACACGCAGCGCCTCGCCGGAATCAACCGTAGCGAAATCGAAGCCTTTGCGCAGAGCCTGATCGGCAAACGCGCGCTTTATGCGCGCAGGGCGCTGCCGCTCACAGCGCGTGCGTTGGGCGATCGATTCGATGCGCTTTTCCGGCAGGCGATCCACAGCGCTGCGCGAGAGGCGACAAATCGCTCGGACGCGGCGGCGCTCACTGCATTTCTTGCTAGGCGTGCCGGAAAGTGCGAATTGGAGCCGCGCTGGGTCGCCGACCTCGCGCGTTTCGAGTTAGCCTTCATCGATGCCGGGCGTTTCGGCGCGAGGCTTTTTTTCCGAGCGTTTGACTTCGATGTCGCATCGGTCGCCCAGGCTCTCGCCAGAGGCGAAGAGATCAGCGCCGTTCGCCGAAAAACGCTTGGCGTTTGGGTACGCGCGCCCGGAGGCAGACTACGCTGGCGGCTATTTCAGCCTTAAACCCTGCGCAAAACTTCCGGCATTTCGGCGTGGCGCCGCTCGGCGACGACATCAACCATGCGCTCGGCGCCGCGATCCCGCGCTTCCTGGCTTTGCGCCTTGGCGAAGTCTTCGCTGGCTTCCTTGAACTGCGCTTCGGCTTCTTCGAGTTGGCCGCGCAGTTCCGCGATCGAAGCAAGGATGTTGTCGCGTCGCGTGCGCGCCGCCCGCGCATAAGTTGGATAGGCGAAATGATTGGGATCGTCGATGTTGGCGCGCCGCTCTTCCTGACCGATTTCACGGTCGAGCTCATTGGCCATGCGCGTGAATTCGCCGATCATTGCATTCAATTGGACGACGCGCCGACGTTTTTCCTCGGCCTGGAACCGTTTGAGACGGACAAGCGTATCCCGCGACTTCATGCGACAAGCTCCATTACGCAACTTATGCGAAACAAATCCTTAACTCCGCGAGACAAGGCTTAATATGCTCTGTGGAAGTTGCTCTTTTGTTACCGAAATCGAATTTTTGAATTCTTCGTCCCTGTGTGTCTTCGGCGCACTATCTCAAGCAAGGGGCGCTTTGGAGGCCCAAGCTATGCGAAATCTTGCTGCAATTCTTGCGGGCGCGGCCATGAGCCTCGCAGCTCCCATCGCCGTAATGGCGGAAGCTCCAGGCTCCGCTTTTTCGCAAGATAAACTCGAATGGAAGGCGGGTCCGGCAGAACTGCCGAGGGGCGCGGAAGTCGCGATGCTGTTCGGCGATCCGACGCAGGGCGGACCTTACATTCTGAGAATGCGAGCGCCCAAGGGATATAAAATCGGGCTGCACAAGCACAGCGGGATGGAGACGATGACGGTGCTGTCGGGAGCCGTTCGTTACGGCGAAGGAGCCAAGCTCGATCCAAACGCCGAGAAAACGCTTGCCGCCGGCGGCTTTGCGGCGACGCCCGCGGAAGCGGGCCATTGGGTCACCTTCGAAGACGATACAGTGGTGCAAGTGACCGGCGTCGGCCCGTGGAACATCACCTATCTTGATCCGCGCGACGATCCTCGCGCAGCTCAGCGTTAGATCACGCCGGTTCCTTGGCGCGCGCCGTTGACGCCGCGGCGCCGCCATAGCGGCGATAGATAAAGTCCGGCGCCGTGATGTGCGATTCGACTTCCGCGTAAGCGGCGAAGCGCGCATGGTCCGGCGAGAGGTGGCAGGCGGGGTCTGTCGCCGCGGCGTCGCCGGCGATCGCGAACGCCTGGCAGCGGCAACCGCCGAAATCGATTTCGCGGCGATCGCAAGAACGGCAGGGCTCCTTCATCCACTCCGTGCCGCGGAAGGCGTTGAAGGCTGCGCCGTTCCGCCAGATGTCGGCGAGCGGTCGCTCGCGCACATTGTCGAAGGCTAATCCCGGCAATGTCTGCGCCGCGTGGCAGGGCAGGGCTTTGCCGGATGGCGTCACCGCGATGATCGATCGGCCCCAGCCGCCGGTGCAGGCCTTCGGCCGCGTCGCGTAATGGTCGTGGATGACAAAATCGAAATTGAGAACCCCGGCGAGGCGCTTCTTCGCCTCGTCGACGATGCCGACCGTTTCCATGAAGGCTTCGCGCGTCGGGATGAGCGCGGCGCGGTTCATCTGCGCCCAGGCGTAATATTGAATATGCGCGATCTCGATGCGTTGCGCGTCGACCTCAACGGCGAAGTCGATGATCTGTGGCAGATGCGCAATGTTCTGCCGGTGCATCGGCGCATTGATCGTTAACCCCAGGCCGAATTCGCGCGTCCATCGCGCGACGTCGCGCTTCTTGGCGACCCCGCCCTGATAGCCCGAGATTCGGTCGGCGCTTTCGGGAACGACATCCTGAATGGAGACCTGCACATGATCGAGGCCGATCTCGGCGAGACGCTGCAACCGCTCGCGCGTAAGCAGAACGGCGGAGGTGACGAGATTGGTGTAGAGCCCCGCGTCGACCGCCTGCGCAAGTATCTCTTCCAGATCGCGTCGCACGGTGGGTTCGCCGCCGGAAAGATGCAGCTGCAGCGCGCCGATCGACGCCGCCTGACGGAAGGTCTCGCCCCATTCGTCGGCGGTGAGTTCCGTATTCGAGCGCTCAAGCTCCAGCGGATTGGAGCAGTAAGGACATTGCAGCGGGCAGCGATGGGTAAGCTCGGCGAGCAGCCCCGCGGGCCCGCCCGCGAATGGCGTGATCGACGCGGCGAAGGCGGAAGGCGCGGGCGCCGCAAAATTTTCGGTTCCGTCGCGCAGCAGCCGCTTGTCGGCGAGGCCTTGCAGCAGCGCCGTGACGTCGCGCGTGATGATGTCGAGCGGCGCGGAATATTGCTGCGCGAGGCGCGCGCACAAATCGGCGAGGCGTGTTGCGCCGTCGATCGCGCGCAGAACGATCAGCCCAATCGGATCGAGTTCATAGGCGCGCTCGGGCGCCAGAATAACCGTTCGGGATCGCGCGCGGTCTTCATGCAGCCGCGCGTAGCGCGTGAAGGCCGGACGCGCGTCCGGGCCGATCACGAACCGCGCGGCATGCGCCTCAGACATTTGCTTCTCCTGGCCGCCATGCGCCGGGCGCGATCGGCCCGGGCGTGACGTAGGCGTGATGTAATGCGTCAAGCTGCGCCCACAAGACGTCGCATTTAAAACGCACGGCGCCGACGCAGGCTTCCTGTTCGGCGCGGGTTTTGGCGTTATCGAGCACATAGCCGAGCGCAAATTCGGAGTCGCGCGGCGCCTGGGTCAGCCGGCGCTTGAAATAGGCCATCACCTGGTCGTCGACGAAGTCGTAACTTTCAAGCATTCCGACGATGCGTTCGCGATGGATCGACGGCGCGAAGAGTTCGGTCAGCGAAGACGCGACCGCGACGACGAGCGGCTGCTCGACGACAAAGCGCACATAGGCTTCGACGGCGAATTTCGTCGCGGGCAGGGCGCCGCGCCGAGAGGTCACGTAATCGCGCGAGAAGCCGAGCGCGTCCGTCAGCACCAGCCAGCGCTCGATGCCGCCGCCTTCTTCACCGAGGCCGTCATGATCATGTATGCGATGTATCCACTCGCGGCGCAGCTCGCGATCATGGACGCGGCTCATGAAAGCGGCGTCCTTGCGCGGCACCGCCTCCTGGTAGCAGTAGCGATTCAGCGCCCAGGCGGCGACCTGATCCTTGTTGAGCTTGCCGCCGTGCAGCAGCTTATGAAACTCGTGCTTGTCGTGATAGCGCTCGGCGCCAACCGCACGGATCGCAGCTTCGAATTCGTCGCGGGCAAGAGGCGCGACTCCGCGCCAATCAATGGCTACGATCTCGTTCACAGGTCGACCTCCATGCCATCCTCGCCGATTTCCCAGCCGGCCGCTTGAGCGGTCGCATATGCGTCCGAGAATTCGTTGAGCAGAGGATTGGAATTGTTGATGTGCACATAGATTTTGCGGTTCACGTCGAGTGGCGCGAACGCGGCGATGGAGCCGTCAGCGCCGCTGACATTGATATGGCCCATGCGCGAGCCGGTCTTGCCGAGCAGGCCTTGCTCAATCATCTCGTTTTCGTGGAACAGCGTGCCATCGAAGAAGACAAGCTTGGCGCCTCGAAGCCGCTCGGCGAGGTCCGCGTCAACTTTGGCGCATCCCGGAATGTAAAAGAACGAGTCGCCAGTTTCGGCTTCGATGATTTCAAGCCCCAGCGTGTCGCCGGCGCTTGTTCCGAAATTCGGCGCATTGGCGTTTTCGAGGTAGAGCGCGATCTTGCCCGGAACCGGAAAGGCGCGGATCGCGAGACCTAGATCAATGCCCGCTCCGGTGACAGGCACGGCTTCTTCTATGCGCAGCTCAATGCGGGGCACGAGTTGCGTCTGCAGGATCGTGAAAATCGGATTGGCGCCGAGCGCATCGAGAACGCGTCCTGCGGCGTAGAGGCTGAACGGCTGCGCTTCTCGCATGTTGAGAAGACCGGCGACGTGATCCACGTCGCCATTTGTCAGCGCCACCGCCTTGATCGGGCTCGCGCGCAAACCGTCGTCGGGGCCAGGAGCAAGCTCGGGCGTGGCGGCGATTTGCTCGCGCAGATCAGGCGAGGCGTTGAGCAGCAGCCAGTCGGCGCCATTGGCGCTCACCGCCAATGAGGACTGTGTGCGCGGCAAAAAGCCAGGCGTGCCGGCGCGGACAGCCCGGCAATTCGCGCAGTTGCAGTTCCATTGCGGGAAGCCGCCGCCGGCGCCCGACCCCAAGATTCTGATCCGCATTGGCTTTTCGACACAGCGGTCGCGCCGCCGCATCGGACTCCCTGAATGATATTTTCTTGGCACTATGCGCAGGCGGTCCGCGTTCGCGCAAGTGCGACCGATTTGCGCGGGCTCCATGAAATGTCGAGATTTTTTCCCTACTGCGGCGGGCATCTCGCCCCGCTTTGGTCGCTTTCTTTCGTCAGAAACGACGGTGGAGAGGCGAAGCGCCTCAGTCGAAGCGCGCCGCTGCGGATTCAGTTCCGAGCAGGCGCTGGATCGAGCCAATCAATTTGCGCACTCATGGAAAAGAAACGCTGACGCGCTTATGCGCGCTCTTGATCGCGGCGTCGCTTGGCGGCTGCGTGTCGGACGGCATGCGCATGGTCGACGGCCACGTCGGCAACGCCGTTTCTCTTGTCTCTGGAGCCCAGGGGGAGCCGTCGGACGTCGCCATTTTCGTCGCTTCGACGCGGCGCTCCGAAGGCGCGACAGACGACGGCCGCGCGCATTTTTCACTGACGTCGATTGGCGTCCCGCTCAACCATCGCGCTGGAAGCCTCGAGCGTCCAAGCTTCGGCGGCGCCGATCGGCGTCGGCATTTTACAGTGCTGTCGAAGCGCAACATGGATGAGCGAGAGTTCTACGGCGAAGTCGCCTCGCACGTCTCGGGTCGCATCGGCAATTCGCGCGACGTGCTGCTTTACGTGCACGGCTTCAACACCGGAGTCGAGGAGGCGCGCTTTCGTTTGGCGCAGATTGTCGCTGACGGACGCTTCTCCGGCGTTCCCGCGCTCTTTACCTGGAATTCCCGAGGCGGGCTGTTCAACTATGAGTCCGACAAGGAGGCGGCGACAGTCTCACGCGACGCGCTTGAGAAGTTCGTCGTCGAACTGTCGCGCACGCCGGGCGTCGGCCGCATTCATGTGCTCGCACATTCGATGGGCGCTTGGCTGACCATGGAGACGCTGCGCGGCGTGGCGCAGTCCGGCCATCCGGATCTCGACGGTAAACTTGGCGAGGTCATGCTGGCGGCGCCGGACATCGATCTCAATGTTTTCCGCCAACAGGTCGCGCGCGTCGATCCTCGGCATGTGTCGATCTTCGTCGCCAATAATGATCGCGCGCTGTCGCTCGCGTCGCGCATCGCCGGCGACCGGCCGCGCCTCGGCGCGATGAACCCCACCAATCCTGAAGACAAGTCGGAGCTCGATCGATTGGGCGTCGCCGTGCACGATATTTCGTCGTTCTCGACGGACTTCGTCGGACACGGCGCCTTCGCCGAAGCGCCCGACGTGGTGCGAAAGATCGGCGCGCAGCTGACAGCCCCGCGCCCGGGCGAGGCCGAGACGCAAGCGGTGATTGACGCGAGCGGCGGAACCGCCCCCACCGGGCCGCCGCCGCTCAATCAGAAAGTCGAGGTCCAGCCGCTGGCGCCGCTCGCCGCCGCTCGG
>JGI24120J20309_1000288_pt1 | contig 32688 bp, 32 predicted proteins | sample SubbioAug_CSW13A_FD_20309 | JGI IMG/M metagenome (IMG submission 20309) | reverse complement strand
AGAGCTGTTCAAGTATTTCTAAACTAAGTATTCTAATCGTCCTATTATGCAAGGAGATTATCCCCCGTAGCTGCATATTCTTTAATTCTCTTGATAAAGTTAATATTGAAGCCCGGTATCCTACATTTAAAGACACTATACTTAAATCTTTGAATCAAACAAGATGCGAAATATTAATTAACGAGACAAAGGAGTTATTTCAATGGATAAAGAATCAGTTATAAGCTTAGCTAAAAAATACTCTGAATTGGTTAGTAAACATATGTTAGTAAAACAGGTCGTGTTATTTGGATCGTATGCAAAAGAGACAGCAGGCCCAGACTCAGATATTGACATAGCTGTTATCGTAGAAAAGTTAGAAGGCGATTATTTAGATACGCACGCCAGATTATTTAAGCTTCGCCGTGCAGTCGACTTCCGTATCGAGCCGGTGCTCATCGAGCAAAATGGGGATAAAAGTGGGTTTCTTAAGGAAATTCTGGCGAATGGCCATATAGTTTACTCATCAGCGATTCAGCAATAAGTTTGTTCATATGTTCTTATCTACTTGTTATCACCTTATGATTGTGATACTCATAATTAAAGGGCTAATGGCTGTTACAGTCCCATTAGCCCTTTAATTATGGATAAATGCTTTATCTTTCATTTGCAGCATCCCGATTGAATTTAAATTCTTTGGTTTTTAACTTAATTGAATTAAACGATGGTACTGCTTTTTTTTCATTTTCTTCTTTAGATACAATTATTACCTTAACTCTGCTACCAATTTTTTTCATAAATTCATCGGGTATTTTTATAATACCGTTGCGTCAGATTAATGATATACTATTCCCATGCCAGGCGGTCGACTGCAGACTGCAAGTCCTGCTCTGTTGCCTTTGTGTACCTCGCTGTCGTTTGAAGGTTACTGTGTCCAACCAGGCTGGTAACTCCGGTCCAGGCTTACATTTTCATCCACCAGGCTTTTACAGAACGTGTTCCTGAGAGTATGTGGTGTAACATTTTCAAGACGTGCTTCATAGGCGTAATTAGAGATTAAGTGCTCAACTGCCCTGGTAAGCCTCCCGCCTTTCTGGGAATTGAACCTCCCCCACTTCTAAGCAGTGAAAGTGGGGGAGGTTTAATCCTTCTATAGTGCGACTGCCAAATGCATATGGGGGTAGTGTGGTGGTCAGGCTAAAATTAATATATTTTTTTGAATACGTATGCTACAATACAAGCAACTACTTTCACATTGGAGATATATATGGACCTATACACAATAGCATTTAATAATCTGAAACGGCGTAAAGTTAAAGCCTTTCTCATTGCCTTTGGCCTTATTGTCGGGGTGTCATCCGTAGTGGCGCTGCTTGGTATCGTCCAGGGCATGCGCCTTGAACTGGGGGACAGGCTGGACGAATTTGGCGCCAATATTGTGATAATGCCCCGTGCTGAAGAGGCCCTGCTAACATATGGCGGGGGACATACAGTGGATGTGGCTTTCAACACTGAAATACTGACAGAAGACGATTTACTTAAAATAGATACTATCCCAGAGCGTCAGAGCATTAACATCATCCACCCCAAGTTGGTAGGCGCCGTAAATGTGGACAGCAGGAATGTACTCATAGCAGGTGGAGATACAAGGCTGGAATTTTCTTTGAAACCCTGGTTTTCTCTTGCAGAGCAAGCTGGTTCGACTGGAGGGAAGGTTGCAGATCTTGGTCTTTTTGAACTCCCTGAAAACGGTGTTCTGCTGGGTGCTGCCGCAGCCCGCAGCCTGAGAAAAAGCGCCGGCAATGAAATCTTATTAAATAATGAACGCTTCTTTGTCTATGGCGTGCTAAACCCTTCCGGTGCACAGGAGGACGGCCTAATTTTTATATCCCTGGCCTCGGCGCAACATCTTTTAGGACGACCCGGTGAATTATCAATGATTGAAATCGCTGCTTATTGCAATTTCTGCCCGATCGAAGAGGCGGTGGCGCAATTGTCCGACGTGCTGCCAGGCACCCGTGTCACTGCACTGCGCCAAGCTGCTCTGATCCGGGAAGAGACAATCGCACGCTTTTATTCCTTTGGCTTGGCACTCTGTGGTATTACACTTTTTGTTTCAGCTCTTACAGTATTGGTAACCACACTCACCTCTGTCAATGAACGGACGCGAGAGATCGGTATTTTCCGTGCCATAGGCTTTCGCAGCAGCCATATTGCAACAATTGTAATTTTAGAAACGGTTATTATCAGTTTTGCATCCGGTGTTATGGGAAATCTAGCCGGTTTCACCCTGGCAAGAGTGTTTGGCCCCTATTTGGTCAAAATGCAGGTAACAATACCGTGGAGCACTGATATGCTGGCGTTGTCCGTGTTGCTATCCGTAGCGTTGGCAATCCTTGCCTGCATTTATCCTGCCGTAAAAGCAGCAAAGCTTGACCCGGCCGTAGCCCTCAGGTTTATTTAGAACCATGAGTGCTGCATGCTTTTTAATAGGCTATCTCTAAGGCTATGGACGTTTCCGAGTATGTATAATATGATTACATGTAAAGGGGGAAGTTTATGCAAAAGAAGAATTTAATTTTATTCGCTTTGCTCATTACAATTGCCGGCATTTTTATTTACCCTCGGATTGTTAAACCAGCGCAGGCCATTTCAGTTTCACAGGTCACCGCCAACCCCGAAGCTTTTCTTGGTAAGCTCACCGTCTACGGCAGTGTAGGTACCATCTACAGTGAAGAGGGGTTATTCATGATTATCGATGAAGCCGGGTGTTGCGAATTGCCGGTGGTAGTCCCCTTTAAAAAGGATCAGCAGGCCGGACTGCAGGCTAATTACCTCTACAGCGGGACTATGCCTGCCTTGGGCGATTTCGTGGAGGTTAGAGGTTTGCTTAAAAAGCAGGACGGCTACTATCAATACGAAGTTGAAAGTGTTACGCGGGGGAACCAGGTAATCATTAAAAAGCTGTGATATTTTGTGACTGGCAATACCAACACTTGCTAGGCTTGGAAGCAATCGCTAATGGCACCAAGGGCGCACCGCTGTTGAAATAAAAAAGACAACCTTTTCGCCGACATTTTAATGCGCCTTTATCCTAGCAAACACAGATAGAGCATCTGGGATGCTTAATGATCATGCGCTTAGCACTTTAAAGCGTTGAGGGACAAGTCCCTATTTTCTGTGACCATATTTAATTTTGACAAAGTTATTACTCAGAGCGAGTGGTGACCGGCAAGACACTGATACTTACTGAAATCGGCAGGCTGAAGGAACTTCATCAGAATGCAATACGCTACGAGGGGGAGTTTGATGACTAAAAAAGTATTCCGTCCGTTTTGGAGTTATGATGTACAGGCAACGGATAAATGGCTTACAGCCATGGCAGCGAAGGGCTATCACTTACAGTCGCTGGTTAAAGGCAGTTTTTTTATTTTTACAGCAGGAAATTAGTTAAGCGTACCCATTTTTTACGTCCCTTCTGCGATATCTTGAATAATGACTTCTGTAAACACTACCTATGTTCGTCTTGGCAGGTGATTGCTATCTGAAAGCGTCTAGAATTTACAAGTATTGAGATTTTCAATAAATGTGAGCCCCTTTTTCTCTAGGATTGCGCTGTAGTGCTAACCGGCATGAAGAAAAATGAGGTTATTCACCAGGGGGTTCGGTTATTTTTGGAGACGTATGGAAATAGTTGCCGCCATGCTAAGGGTATGTTGAAATCTTTAAGTGTGGAGAAAAAAGTCCCCTATAAAAATCCCCATAAAAACTTTATTGATATTGTAAAGAAATTTTTGTATAATAATAGTAGAGTATTTGTATATTCTGCTTATATAGTTGAGAGGGGTATGCTAACCATGATAATTAAGTCTTCCTCCACATTGCGGAATGATTATGATAATCTCGTGAAACTATCAAACGAAAAGAATGAGCCGATTTATATTACGCGAAACGGTGAAGGCGAAATGGTTTTTTTGTCTATTGAGGCATATGAAAAACGTGAAGCAGAGCTTAAGCTGCTACAGCTCCTGCTGGCTGCGGAAAGGAACCGGCTTGCTGGAGTGTCAACCCATACGACCGATTCTCTACGCAGGGAGTTAGAGGATATCTACAATGCCTAAAATGAAAGTGGTTCTGTTGAATGAGGCGAGAATGGAACTCCGTGATATTGCAGTTTACCACAAGCTGAAAGTGGGAATTGACTCTGCCCGTAGAATAACAGACCGCATCTTAGGCGCCCTTGATCGTCTTATTGATTTCCCCGAGATGGGAAATGTTCCTCCAGCAAAGATGATTGCCGAGGCAGGCTTTCGTGTCTTGATCGTGGACGATTATCTTTGTTTCTATCAGGTGATTGATGACCAGATTCTCGTTTACCATATTGTTCATGGAAGTACCGACTATATTAAACGCATATTCTAATGTAGTATTCATTTTATAACTGAAAAGTGAGTGAGCAAAAGACAGTATGCCAAGCCCTCTAGAGGATCTAGTCAAAGGGGTTCAATCCCCTTGACTAGACAAAATGATTATAGGACGAGATGTGAACAAGTCCTTTATGCTGGAGTATATGTCCAAGGATGCAATAACCGCTGTTCTTCGCCAACAAGATCGGGACATCGGTATCGATATTTTGATGGATGCTACGCCTAAAAAAGGGCAGCCAGAGCTTTTATCGTTTTTGCGGAAAGCCAAAGGTTAAGTAAGCCGACAATTATCCGAGAAGTTTTTGGTCGGAAATGCGATAGTATTGACGTTTTGCTAAATCTTCTCGGATAACAAAACTACTCGGATAATTGTCATTATCCGAGATATAGGATAATGGCAACAATCAGGCTGAGAGGGATATCCGCATGACGAAGGTTAAACAGAAGATCCCCGGCGTTTTTCGTAGCAACCAGTGTGCCAAGATGTTTTGTCGTATCAGAGGCTATATTTCTACAGCCAGAAATAATTCTATTCCAGTATTTGTTGCAATTAAATCAGAGTTAGGCATTGTAGCCTAGTTCTATATTTTTAGGAAATACAGGCCAGTATTTTTTACCTGCACTTACAATGATTCCAAACAATGCTTGGCCTCCTCCTAATACTTTGTAATAGTATAAACAATAAATGTGGCAGTTTTATGGAGAGAATAAATTATTATTTTTACAGGCTAAAAAATATGTTGACCTTAAAGTATAGTTTAAGGTTTATAATTTACTTAAGCATAATTGCAAGGAGGTAATCGCATGTTTGAAGCATTTAAGAGATTTATCGACAAGCTGGCCAAGGCGAATGAGAAGGAGTTTCAGGGAGTAAACCCCGATTGCTGCACTATTAACCGTCCGGAACAGCCGCCTCAGAGGCACGATGAGAAAAATAGTCATTAAGATCAAAGATTAATAACATGAGGTGAAGATTATGACAGCCGAATCAGAAATTAAACCAAAGTCTACTAAAAAATCAACACTGCTGATCACCGGTATGACCTGCACAACCTGTTCACAGACGGTGGAAAAGGCATTGCAGAAAGCTAACGGAGTAAAATCAGCCAATGTTAATTTTGCCGTAGAAAAAGCTTTTGTTGAATATGACCCTGCCGCCATAAGTGAAGAAGGCCTGATTAAAGTAGTCGAAAATGCAGGTTACAAGGGAAAAATAAGTGATGAGGACTCCAGGACAATTACTCTTAAAATTTCCGGTATGACCTGTACTGCCTGTGCTCAGAGCATAGAAAGAAATCTGGCCAAAGTCGCCGGCGTGGTGGATGCTAATGTCAATTTTGCCACGGAGAAAGCCACAGTCAAATACCATCCCTCGGAAGCCGGTGTAACTCAGTTCAGGAAAGCCGTACAAAACGCCGGTTATGAAGTTGTGGAAGAAGAAAAAGGGACAGAAAAAGACGCTGACCTGGAAAAAATGAAGCAGGCTGCAAAAAGAATGTGGTTTGCCGTAGCTTTCGCCGGCACCATCATGATCTTAATGATGGTCCATATGTTTATTGTTCCAATACCTTACTATTTCACTATCGTTGTAATTCTAGGGTTCTTCCCCATCTGTATTGCCGGCTGGGAAACTCACGTGGCCTCCTGGAAGGCAGCAAAGAATTTAAGCCCTAACATGGACACCCTGGTTACCATGGGTTCCATAGTGCCCTATTTATTAAACTTTTTAGGATTCTGGCTGCCGGTAACTTCTTTTGTTGAGATGGCTGCCTCGATCATGACATTACACCTGGTAGGCAGGTTTTTAGAAGCCAAGGCCAAGGGCAGGGCTTCCCAAGCGATTAAAAAGCTGTTGGAAATGGAAGCTAAGTCCGCACGTATTATTGTAGACGGGGAAGAAGTAGAGATTCCCGTAGAAGAGTTGAATATCGGTGATATCATGATTATCCGCCCCGGCGATAAGATCCCCACCGACGGCATTGTTATCAGCGGAGCAAGCACCGTTGATGAATCCATGGCTACCGGTGAATCTCTGCCTGTGGAAAGAAAAGAGGGTGACCCGGTAATCGGTTCAACCATCAATAAACAAGGCATGCTGAAAGTCAAAGCAACAAAAGTCGGCAAGGACACTTTTTTATCCCAGGTTATTAAAATGGTGGAAGAATGCCAGGGCTCAAAAGTGCCTATCCAGGAGTTTGCTGACCGCATTACCGGTTTCTTTGTGCCGGCCGTAATTCTGATTGCCGGTTCTGCCTTTGCTTTATGGATGCTTTTCCCCAACTTTTTTATTCCAATAGTTGAATTCTTCAATTTCCCCTGGAGTACAACTGACTTACCCATATTCTCCTTAGCACTCCTGGCCACCATCGCCGTGCTGGTAATCTCCTGCCCCTGTGCTTTGGGTCTGGCAACACCGACAGCCATTATGGTGGGCAGTGGCCTGGGAGCTGAGAAGGGTATCTTAATCAGAAAAGGTGAAGCTATTCAAACCATGAAGGAAATTAAAATTGTTGCTTTTGATAAAACCGGCACCATTACCAAGGGCAAGCCGGAGGTTACAGACGTCCTGACCCTAAACGGCTTCAGCAAAAAAGAAGTTTTTTATTATGCCGGGAGCATCGAAGCTGCTTCAGAACATCCCCTGGGAGCGGCAATTGTGGAAGATGCCCGGAAACAAGAAATAAAACTGGATGAAATAAAAGACTTCACTTCCGTCACGGGGATGGGCGTTGAAGGAGAATTAAGCGGCAGGCAGGTGCTGGTGGGTAGTCGGAAGTTAATGGCTAAAAACACTATAGATTACTCTGCCATCGAAAAAGATCTGGAAAAGCTGGAAGACGAAGCAAAAACAGCGATGCTGCTGGCCGTTGATGGGAAAATGGCAGGCATTATAGCTGTGGCGGATACCCTGAAAGATGATTCCATTCAGGCCATTGCTGAAATTGAAAGCATGGGTATAAAGACAGCCATTATTACCGGGGATAACTGGAGGACGGCCAACGCTATCGGCAAAAAAGTCGGCATGAGCACCGTGCTGGCGGAAGTCCTGCCCGAAGGCAAGGTGGACGAAATTAAAAGGCTGCAGAAAGAATACGGTATGGTAGCCATGGTGGGTGATGGTATTAACGACGCCCCCGCCCTCAAACAGGCCAATGTGGGGATTGCCATCGGCACCGGGACGGACATTGCCATCGAAGCAGCTGACATTACACTGATACGCGGAGAGTTAAGTGCCGTCATTTCAGCCATCAAGCTGTCCCATGCCACATTCAAGAAAATAAAACAAAACTACTTCTGGGCCTGGTTTTATAACGCTATTTCCATCCCGGCGGCTTTCTTTGGACTTATACACCCCATTATCGGGGCAGCCGCCATGGCCACCAGTTCCCTCAACGTTGTCCTGAATTCGTCCCGACTGAGAAAAGTTAATATTGACCCATCGTATAAAGAAAGCGCAAAAAAAGAAGCACATTACGTCTCAGGCTCAAGCATAAAAGTCTAAATAGATTTCAAGTAAAGGTTGGTGACAGGGTCCCGGTAAGGTTGATTAATTCACCGTTATATTAAACGGCGCAGAGTGTGAGCCCTATTTAACCGCTGACCACAGGTTGATGGTGGAGCATCCTGGCAAGGTAATTTATGGCTTGAAGGCAATAATGAAAGTAGTAAATGTAAATAAGGGGATCATCGGTGTTGAGAATAATAAACCGGATGCTATTGAAGAATAGAAGTATAATAATCACTGAGCCTGATATTGAGCTGGCAGTACTGGAAACAAGGAACTGCATTAGTAAATAACTTTGTCCTCGTTAGATTCTTAGGTATTTGCCCATTCCTCGGGGTTTCAAAGACATGGTATTACCAGGTGCCAATTGTGGAGCCTGCGGGTATCCGGGATGTGAAGGTTTTGCTTTAGCTGTTGTCAATGGAGCGGCTCCTGCTGAAGGCTGTCCGGTAGGTGGAGCTGAAGTTGCTGAAAAGGCATGTTCCTTTGATGCAATACATGTTGAAAATAATCTGTGAGGCGCCGCGCCGAAGGGAATTACGGAACCAGAATAGGTAAGTGGTTTGGCGAGATGATGGGCGGCCAAGACAGATACAACCACTGCGATTACGGCAACGGACCCGGACTTTAATCCGACCGGCTCTTTAACCAATAATAGTCCTTTCCGGTGGCTTTAACTTGTCCCTTTGCAACATAATTGAAGTAGGAGTGCTGTTTGCTATTGATTTTTTACTAAGGGGTGAGTAATTGATGGATGAGGCTACAACAGAAAAAATAAAACGGCTATATAATCGCACTGCTGTTTACTATGACTGGATGGACCGCATGGTTAGTCCTAAATTGCGTAAAAAAGCATTGTCCCAAGCATATGGTAAAGTACTGGAAGTGGGAGTGGGCACGGGGAAAAATATACCATATTATCCAGAAGGATGTGAAGTAACTGCTATTGATTTTAGCCCGGGGATGCTATCTAAGGCAATGAAGAAACTTCATCTGGCAAAAGTCCCTGTATCATTACTGGAAATGGATGCTCAGGAGATGGACTTCCCGGATGGAATTTTTGATACTGTGGTAGCAACGTGTGTGTTTTGCTCCGTGCCTAATCCGATAAAGGGCTTAAAAGAAGTGCACCGTGTTTGTAAAGCAAATGGGCGAATTATTCTGCTGGAGCATGTACGAAGTAACCGTAGGATGATTGGCGTACTAATGGACATTTTGAATCCAATATCTCTACATGTTGTCGGATCCAATATCAATCGGCGGACGCTGGAAAATATTCAAATAGCCGGTATAAAAGTAGATGAGGTGGAAGAGTTTTTGGGTAAAATAGTAAAGTTGGTCATAGCCAGACCATAAGCTTATCAGAAGGCCTTTTTACGCAATCAATATTCTATTATACAATGTTGAAATTGTTATAAGAGAGCCGGGGATACTGTAAAAACAGTACTTTCGGCTCTTTATTTAATATGACTCCTTCATCATAGCAAACGGTGCAGCATCTATGGCTCACCTTCTTAATCACCTCCGGTTTCTGTAGGTGCAGTGATAATTATTCTCAAAATATTTAAGAAAGCAGTAACAATATGGATTCAGCGAGGTAATGGTTTCTAATAATACCTGCTCTATTCATGCCTTTCACAGCTCTAAAGGGTAATAATGCTGGAGCAGATGTTTTAGACCAAATCATTAGTAAAAGAATAATACTGCAAGAGGCAAAGAAACTCGGGATAACTATAAGTGATGACGAGATCGAAGCAGAAGTTGATAAGATTATTGTGGAAAAACTATGGTGGTTCGGCAGATTCCTTTCTGTCCCTTGCCCTTTTTATATCAACTCATCAATTCTGGAGTGAAAGTGTGGGATGTTCAATAGCATTTTGACGCTGCATGAATATGATATAGCAAATGCTATACGAGGGATGTATGCAGCATGTCATCACATGATGTTACGGCTAACGGAAAAGAGTTGGGCAGAGATGAATTATAAACTGGTAGCTTTCATATTATTAACAATAATTATGTATTATGCTGTATTTATTCGCCCCTATCTGTTTCCTAAAATTCTTATTAATGAGGAATTGGAAAAAATTATAGATTCGGCTTGTGAGCGCGGGGTTGAGTATGCAGAACAACTGTATAAGATTGACCTTTCCTTGGAGCGCATGGAAATATCTTTGTATTTAGCGTATTATGTTCTTAGGAAGACAAAGGTTGTTCCCGATGATTACCTAAAGATGATAAATGAAATTATTAAAGATAAGGTGCAGCTTTTACTCAATAGCAAGATTCAAACATCAATATAAAATATAAACATCTGTAAGTTCCGGGCATGTGGGGATGATATCGGCAAAGGTCCTAACATGTTCATCTATTAATAAAATCCCATATTGCGTAAAAACTATGGTTTCAGTCTTCCCTCCGCCGCCCAAGAGGCGGTTTTTTTTGCATTAGTCATCATAGTTTGCTAAATCTGCACCAAGATATAAATTAGTTAATATCATACCCGGAGCGGCAACCCTCCCTATTATTTTACTAACATCCCATACATCATAGGGCTTCTGTACCATAACTCTTAAATAGAGAGGTCTTTCTCCGATCTTGAGTACTTCGATCCGCTGCTGGATTAAAAGTTTAGCTTTAACCTTGACACACTATATTCATATATTCATATACTGGAGTATATAGTAAGAATATATACTGACGTACGTCATAAATTGCAGGATTAATAAAAGGAGACTCGGTATATGAAATTGTGTGTAATAGGTTTAGGCTATATTGGGCTGCCCTCAGCTGTTTTTTTTGCATCGCACGGATTACATGTTCACGGAGTTGATATAGATTTAGAGCGTATTGAGAAAATAAAGAAGAAAGAAATTTATGTTGAAGAAACGGGTTTAAAAGAAATGATGACAGCAGTACTTGATAACGGGAGCCTCACGGTTTCAGACAAACCCGTCGAAGCGGACTTTTTTTTGCTTGCCGTCCCCACACCCGTGTCACCGCTGAAGTCGGCAAACCTGGATTATGTTATAAGAGCTGCGGAGATGATAGTGCCATATATTAGAAAAGGGAATTTGGTCATTCTTGAATCAACTGTCCCGCCTCTCACTGTCAACAATGTACTGATACCAATCCTAAAACAGGCACGGTATATAATTGGAGAAGAAATATTTGTGTCTTATTCAGCTGAACGGGTTCTTCCAGGCAGTTTATTGGAAGAGCTCACTTGTAATGACCGTGTTTTACCGACTCGATAAACAGGATGAAGCCGCAGTGTGGCTGGAGAAAGGATTTATTGCCGGGAATGCGGATGCAGAGGACGCGGTGAAAATGGCAAGTATTATGCGTATACGTAAGGAATGGGAAAAAGCTGAGGAAGCGTGCCAATATGCGTTGCGTCTCGGTGAAGATGATCTGGAAGCATATGTGGAGGCAGCCTGCCTGGCGAGGGCCAGGGCAGAGGCTGCTGTCAGGGGTGTAGCAACCGCTCACCCGTTGATATGCGTGCTGAAAGAAAATAAAAAGCCGCGGCTCAGCCTCTGCATGATAGTAAAAGATGAGGCAGAAAATTTGCCGCGCTGCCTGGAGAGTGCCAGGGATACCGTGGACGAAATTATTGTTGTTGATACCGGCTCCACAGATAACACACCTGAAATCGCCCTGCGCTATGGTGCCCGTGTATTTCATTACACCTGGCAGGGAGATTTTGCCGCCGCCCGCAATTATTCTCTCGATCAGGCCACTGGGGAATGGATTCTTTGCCTGGATGCAGACGAGGAACTGCGAAAAGGAGACGGTGTAAAGCTCAGGTCGCTTCTCAATATTTCCGGGGTTGAGGGGTATTGTTTTCCGGTGGTAAATTTTTATGGCCGTCACCAGGGTTTTGATTATATGACCGACTTAGTCTGCCGCCTGTTTCGCAACCGACGTTCCTACCGTTTTCAACGTGCTATCCACGAACAAGTTGTGGACCTAATTGCTGCCTTTGCAGGTGAGGCGTCGCTTAAAACGGCTGATGTGCAGATCAGGCACTACGGTTATCTTCATTCCGCAATGTACTGAAGTTGCAGACATCCTCAGGTCTAGCTTCGAGTTTTCAGGTACTTTGCCCGAGCTTTTACTGGCAGATATCTTTATCCATACCGGCGACTACAGCCTGGCGCTGGACATTGTTGGGCAGGTAACGAAATCTGTTGAGAAAGAGCAGCAACCTACGGGACAATGCGCATACATGCAAGGGCTATGCATGATTAATCTTGGCCGTGAACACGAAGCTCTTAAAATTTGGGAAAAAGTACCACGTTGCAGCGTCTACTATCTACGCACTCTTACCTGGCTGTATTTTTTAGCCTGGAAGATTCGTAACCATGAGAAGGCAGAGGAGATATTGAAAAATATCTGCGAAACGGATACCGGTTTAGCTGAAGCTTATGTTGAGGTTCATGAGATTACTTTTAACAAGAAGGGAACCGAAGTAAGTGACAGGGCCAAGGAAGTATTAACAGAGCTGCAAAGGAGACTTAAATTATTAGTCCAGGTATCTTATTGACATAAATATATGTTTCCAGGATAGTTTTTGTATATTTTTGCCGAAGATTATATGCATAGTGGTTCTATTATTGTTCCTTGAATGCCAACTCCAACATCATCTAATCCCTTTACCATAACATAGATATATATATTATAAGCAGCACCAATATATATATCATTGCATATAAATATAAGCAGGGTGGCTGATTCATGTTAACAATTGTAATCGTTTTTCCCGTTCTGCTGCTATTAGGCTATTTTTATTGTTTGGATAGTAAAGAAAAGGAACCCCTCTTAACCTTAACGGAAGTTTTTTGTGCCGGTATAATGATTACCCTTCAAATTGAATACATGCAAGACAAACTCTTCTATTTAAGTAAGAATATTATTTTTCAAGCGTTTATTGTAACATCTTTTACTGAAGAATTGTTAAAGTTCTTTGCACTTAAATACATGGTCTACAGAGACCCCAACTTCAACGAACCAGTTGACGGAATCATTTACTCTGTAGTCTTAGCCTTGGGGCTTGCTTTAATGGAAAATATCCTTTATGTAAATCAACTAAATATCGGTTTTGTCAGAGCTTTTACAGCTATACCGGCACACGCTCTTTTTGCCTGTGTAATGGGCTACTATCTAGGCAAACACAAATTTATTAAAAATAGCTCTCTATTATTGAAGGCGCTGTTTATTCCTGTATTATTGCACGGAATGTATAATTTTCTTATCATGTCGGAAAAAAAATGGTCAATGCCGCTATTTATCATTTATCTGGTAGGTTTGTGGTTTTTCATTTTAAAAAATACAGAACTATCACCCAATATGTCTAAATTTAAGCTTGTAAGAAGCCTCAGTTTAAAATTAAGGTCGGTCAAAACCGGCCAATCCAGGAGGTGAAATAGATGAAAAAATGGATACTACAGCACAAAGTTCCCACCATGTTTATCATTTCTCTTCTTGTAGTGGCCCTAATTTTTGGCATCAGTAAAGGATTAAGCTACCTGTCTGCACAAAGGCAGGAGTTTATTGATCAGATAGCACCTGCAGCCATGGAAGGGTATAATCAATATGGTATACTGCCTTCACTTACAATCAGTCAGGCGATATTAGAAAGCGGCTGGGGCAAATACCATATATCAAACAACCTGTTTGGCATTAAAGCAACTTCTTCCTGGACCGGAGAAGTTGCTATAAGAACAACAAAAGAGTATATCAACGGTCAATGGGTAACCATAGAAGCAAAGTTCCGGGCCTATCCTTCCTTTGCAGAAAGTATTATAGACTATATAAGATTAATAGGAACTACAAGCAGATATAGCGGTGTTTTGACTGCAAGCGATTATAAGGAAGCGGCAATGAGAGTATGGCTGGCTGGCTATGCAACAGACCCCCAATATCCTCAAAAGCTAGTGAGTATTATTGAAAGCTATAATTTAGATCAGTATGACATTAAAACTAAAAATTATAAATATTTTGCTGATGTACCTGACGACAGATGGTACTCAGAAGCAATCAATAGATTATATGAAAGAGGAATTGTTGAAGGGGTTTTATCAGAAGATACACTGTTGGCGCTACCAAATGAAGGTATTACAAGAGCAGAACTCTTCGTTTTATTAGACCGCTTAGCTTCAATGTTCGAAGGGCAACACAACGCAAAATAGATAATAACAAAATAGCTGAAGAATTTAAAGAGTAATACCGGTAAACCGCAGGGTTTTTTATTGCTGAAGAATAAGCGGATCGTAAGGGCGCGAAGATAATACAGATATAGCTAGGGGAATTTTCATTGACAAATAACAGTAGAACGGGATAAGCTAAAGAAAATCCTGATCGATATGGCCCTTAAACTTAAAGAGGAAGGGATGAAAACTGGATGTTGAATAAGGATACAGTTATTGGATTCATTGGGACCGGCGTTATGGGTAAAAGTATGGTTCAGCACCTACTACGGCAAGGTTACCGGGTTCTAGTCTATAACAGGACGAAAGCCAAAACCGGGGATTTGCTGGAAGCAGGGGCAGTTTGGGAAGATACGCCGGCAGCAGTAGCCTCTAAGGCCACGGTAACCATAACGATGGTGGGTTTTCCGGCGGATGTCGAGGAGATCTATTTAAATGAGGAAGGGATTATAAATAACTGTCAGCCGGGCTCCTACTTAATTGACATGACCACATCAAGCCCCGCGTTGGCTGTAAAAATCTACGAAAAAGCCAAAGCCAAAGGGGTTTTTGCATTGGACGCCCCGGTCTCAGGGGGGGATGTGGGAGCCAGGAATGCTACTTTGACCATTATGGTGGGAGGGGACGAGGAAGCCTTCCATGATGTAGAGCCAATCCTAAGAATCCTTGGGAATAATGTGATTTTGCAAGGTGGGGCAGGGGCAGGGCATCATACTAAAATGTGCAATCAGATCGCCATCGCTTCCAATATGATGGGAGTGTGTGAAGCCATTGCCTACGCAAAAAAGGCCGGCCTGGACCCGTCCCGGGTTCTTCAGAGCATAGGGACAGGGGCAGCGGGGAGTTGGTCCTTAAATAATTTAGCTCCCAGAATGATGGCCGAAGACTTTGCACCGGGCTTTTACGTCAAGCACTTCATCAAGGATATGAAAATTGCCCTGGATGCGGCGAAAGAAATGGGCATACCCATGCCAGGGCTGGAGTTGGCAAAAAAACTTTACGATGAATTGGCATCCAGCGGTGGGAACGACAGCGGGACCCAGGCATTGTATAAATTATATTGCCAGGAGTAACCGCACAGGGCAAGGGACAGTGAGACTGTTCCCTTGCCCTTTTTATAATGCAGAACGGGCAGGATATTTCTAAAATTATGCAGAAACAATATGCAAGACAAACTGCATCTAATGCCTGTACTATAAACTGGAGGTAAAAAATCATGGAAAAGAGCGAAAACTGCCACAGCCCGCAGGGGCCAAAAGAAGCATCAAGTTTTACCAAAGAGGCCAACCGCGCCGTTTTTAACGACAAAGTCCTGCCTTGGGATGATAAGAGCGATTTTGAAAATGCCCGGCAGGGATTCGTGACTAAAGATTTTCCCCTTGTCATAACAGGGCAAAGCGGCAAGACGGTTTTTGACATGGAAAGATACACTGAGTTCATAAAACCGGCTTTCCCTGCTCCCGATACAGTAAACTCCAGCCTCTGGCGCCACGCCCGGCTTAATACCAACGCGGGCCTATTTAAAATAACTGATTGCCTCTATGAGGTGCGGGGCTACGATATGGCCAACATGGCAGTTATGGAAGGAGAGACCGGCTACATTATTCTGGACGCCCTTACCTACACCGAAGCATCCCGTGCTGCCATGGAACTTGTTTACACAACCCTTGGGAAAAAGCCCATAAAAGCTGTTGTCATCGGGCATTCTCACGCCGACCACTTCGGTGGAATCTGTGGTATTACCGGTGCCTCGGCTGTAAAAAGCGGTGAAGTGAAAGTGATTGCTCCCTGGGGCCTTGAAGCGTCTGCACTCAGTGAAAATGTGCTTGCCGGTCCGGTCATGCTCAGGCGCGCCGCTTACCAGTTTGGGGATACCCTGCCTGTGGGGCCCACAGGCGTGATTGACTGCGGCCTGGGCAAAAGAATGCCGGGGGGAGGAGGGACTGTGTCTTTTCTTAGTCCCAGCGACTCCATAACACATACCGGCCAGGAGATGACAATCGACGGCATAAAGTTTATCTTCCAGATGGCCCCCGACTCCGAGGCTCCTGCCTCCATACAGGCATACCTCCCCCGGTTTAAAGCTCTCTGGTTTGGTGAGAATGTAAACTACACAAACCACAACCTCTGCCCGATACGCGGAACACTGACACGGGACGCCAAGAAATGGGCCGGTTATATCAATGAAATGATTGAACTATTCCCCGAGGCCAAAATAGCCTTTGGCTCTCACTTCTGGCCTGTCTGGGGCAAAGATGAGGTTAGAAATCTACTGACAAAGCAGCGGGACCTTTACAAGTTCACTCACGACCAGACACTGCGCCTGGCATACAGGCGCGGAGATTGCAGAGATGCTCACCCTCCCCCACAGCCTTGCCTCAGAATGGTTTAACCGCGACTACTACGGAACGCTAAAATTTAACATCCGCTCCACCTACACCAGGTATTTGGGCTGGTATGACGGAAACCCGGCAAATCTTGACCCTCTGCCGCCGGAGGAGACATCCAGGCGGCTTGTTGCCAACATGGGTGGCCCACCAGCAGTAATAGCCAAGGCCAAAGAGGCTTTTGCCTCAGGAGATTATCGCTTGACAGCTCAACTTTTAAATTATGTTGTATTCGCCGAGCCGGACAATGCCGAGGCCACAAACCTCATGGCCGATGCCTTGGAGCAGCTTGGCTATCAACAGGAGTCCTCAACATGGAGGAATTCTTACCTGACAGGCGCCCAGGAACTGAGAAGCAGTAAAGAAATAAGAACCGGTCGCAATCCCCGGGCCATCTATTTTGGCATGAACGAGCAAGATCTGTTTGATTTCCTCGCAGTACGCCTGAATTGCTCCCAGGCTGACGGCAAGGTTATCAAATTAAACTGGACATTCCCCGACAGAAACTCAAACTACTTAATGACTGTTGAAAACTCAGTCCTTAACTATACAAAAGGGAAAGAAGCCCCTGATGCAGATGTTTCACTCACCCTTTGCCACGTTGATTTCATCAGGTTGATGTTCCTTGGCATATCTTTGGATCAACTCATCGATTCCGGCGAAGTTAAGCTTCTCGGGAGCAAAGATAAGCTCGATGAATTCCTTGGGCTGTTTGACACATTCGGGGGCAACTTCAATATAGTGCTTCCATAGCAGTATGCCATATAACGATAGCGGCTGTCTTGAAATTTTTGTGCAACAACTCAAAGAAAAAGCTCTTGCAGATTTAGCACACTAAAACAACTTTTACCTCAGAGCCTCATATGTTATAATAAGCGCAGACTTGCTTAGAGGTGAGATATGTTTAATAAGCTAAGGCCCGACCAAATGGTGGACTCCATCTATGATATCGACTATCTGAAGCTGGCGGAGCACGGAATCAAAGGCGTTATCGCTGACCTGGACAATACACTCATTCCCTGGGATACAGATGAAATCAGCCAGGACCTCCTCAACTGGGTAGACGCTCTAAAGTCAGCCGGCCTTAAACTGGCCATCCTCTCCAACAGCTTTTCGCTTTCACGCGTAGAGAACATGTCCGCAAAACTTGACATTTTTGCCGCTTCAAAAGCCATCAAACCCCGCCGTGGCGGTTTCCGCAACATAGCAGCACATTTTGGCCTTTCCCCCAACCAAATGGCTGTGATAGGAGACCAGCTGTTCACAGACATACTCGGCGGCAACCGGGCAGGCATGCACACCATCTTGGTTCTCCCTCTCAGCAAAGCAGAATTCATCGGCACCAAACTGATGAGGCTCCTGGAGAGGTTCTTTCTTTCCCGCCTCAAAATAGACCGTAAAAAAACAGGCACATAAAAAATTTCACCCGCGCCAATACTACCCATAAAGGGTGGTGTTGCCGTGGATACACTGGAAAGATTAAAAGAAGCCTACCAGGAAGCTAAAAAACAACTTGGCGACAACGCAAAGCTCAGCGACATCCGAGTCAACGTCCAAACAGGTGATTTCAGTTTCATCTGGGACAAGCCAGACAAAACTGTCAAAGAATAAGTCACATACACATGTGGCTTTTTTTATCGTCAAGCGAAATTATATCATTCCAAAAAAATTGGTAATTTCTGCAGGAAATCGCTAGAAATTTGGCGAAAGATTGTACTGATAACAAAAATTATATAGAATGCCGGAGGCGTAGCATGACTTTACGTAAACGGTTAATGCTGATAATTTCTATTACGTTCTTTTTACTGATGATAATTCATTATATTGTTTTTAATATTTTTATTGTGAGCAGTATGATTGAACCTAATTTTAGGCGCGACCTGATACTTACTATTTTTTTAATAGGCCTTATCTACTACCTGATTATGCTTGTATCAATCGATAGGGTGGTCCTGGCCAAACTGACAAGACTGATTGGAAGTATAAAAAAGGTTGCTGAGAGCGGTGACATAACAGAGTTCCTGGAAGTGAGCGACAGTGAAGACGAGCTATCTTATCTCGGCTACAACATAAACATAATGTTGGAAAAACTCGATTATTCCCGCTATCTCATAGTACAAAGAGAAGCAAGGATACGCTTGATTACCGATAACATGTCTGACATGATTTGCCAGATTGACATGGAAGGAGTACTTGAGTATGTGAGCCCTTCTCATAAAATTCAACTTGATTATGAACCTATGGATATGGTGGGGAAAAAAATAGTAGACTTTGTGCACAGTGATGACCGGGACAGGATTAAGGCTATACTGCAGGAAGCTATTACGACACTATCGCCGCAAAGATGCGAGTATAAGTGCAGGCACGCAGGTGGCCATTACATCTCGGTAGAGACCATAAGTAAACTTATCTTCAATGAGCAGGGCGACCCTGTGGGGATGATTTTAAGCAGCCGCGACATCACCGAGCGCAAACAAATGGAAGAGCAGCTAAAATACATGAGCCTTCATGACTCTCTTACAGGCCTGTTTAACCGCACCTATTTCGAACAGGAAATGCAACGTTTAAGTAAAAGCCGTTATGAACATGTTGGCTTAATTATCTGCGATGTGGACAACCTTAAATTTTATAACGATAGTCTTGGCCACAGCACTGGTGACAAAGTACTTAAGACCGCTGCAGACATAATTAAAAGAAGCTTCAGAGAGGGAGATGTGGTAGCACGCATTGGCGGAGACGAATTTGCCGTACTGCTGCCGGGAAGCTGTCACAAAATGGTTGAAAGTGCCTGCCAAAGAATACGTGAGACAATGGCAGAATACAATTCTACAAAGACCCAACTACCCCTTAGCATGTCAATGGGGTTTGCAGTATGCAATCCGCTGCATACTGACAGACTTTTTAAAGAAGCTGATAATTACATGTATAGTGAAAAACTTCATAATAGCCAGGATATACGCAGTGCCACTGTACAGATTATGATGAAATCTCTGATCACAAGAGGCCTTATTGACGAGGGGCACGCTGACCGCCTGCAGTCACTGGCAGCCAGTTTGGCAGAGGCAGTGGGCCTACCGGAGAATAGGGTTGCCAATCTTCGTCTTTTAGCGCAGTTTCACGACATCGGCAAGGTTGGCACTCCTGACCGAATCCTTCTTAAAAAAGGACGGCTCACCGAAGAAGAAGCAGCAGAAATGCGGCAGCACTGTGAAATCGGCTACCGTATCGCCCTTTCCACACCGGATCTTGTGCCCATAGCCGACTGGATCCTCAAGCAACATGAGTGGTGGAACGGCCAGGGCTATCCCAAAGGCCTGGCAGGCACAGATATCCCCCTGGAGTGCCGCATCCTCTCCATTGCCGATGCCTATGAAGCCATGGCCAGTATCCGTACTTACAGTGAGGCCATGTCACAGGAAACGGCCCTGGAAGAAATTAAAAGTTACTCAGGCAGCCAGTTTGACCCGGAGTTGGTGGAAAAATTCCTGCAGTTGTCGCAAGAAGGCCACCTGGAATAATGCTATGACTATGTAGCTTTTAATGTACAGTAAAAGCTACATATTTACTAAATTAAAAACCGACACAATTGGAAAAGTATTATAAAATACTGACAAAAAATTACTTTGCAAAGAAGGAATTCTCAGTTTTATGTAGAATCAAGAACTTAATATGAAAAAAAATAGGGTCCTAGTGAAAATGCGCGAAATATAAATAAGAATCATTTAGTACGAGGGGAGAAGCATTTTATGAATTCCCGCCTGCAGCCAAACCTAAATCCTAATAATGAACGCCTTAAAATTTTCACTTTGGGCAGATTTCTGGTGAGATGCGGTGAGAATTCGCTATCCGAGCAGGCCAATCGTTCATACAGGCTTTGGGATCTTTTTAAATACCTGATTACATACCGGGACAAAGATATTCTTCCCGAGGTGATTCTGGAAACTCTCTGGCATGAACAGGAGTATTCAGACCCCAAGCGTGCACTGCGCACTCCAATCTACCGCCTCCGACAGATTTTGTCTGAGGGGAACGATTGCTGTGCTAACAGCAGTTTTATTACCTTTTCCCAAGGCTGCTACAAATGGGATACCAGCACAAACTATTGGCTTGATGTGGAAGAATTTGAAGTGCTCTGCAACGAGGGAAACCTGCTGGCGGAAAAGAATCCCGACGAAGCGGTGGTTATTTTAAGAAGTGCAGTGTCACTGTATAAAGGTGAATATCTACCTGAATGCTCGTATCACGAGTGGGTATCTGCCGTTAGAAATTACTATCGCCGTATCTATCTGCAAAGTGCCCTTCTGCTTATTAAACTGCTTAAGGAAATGGGCAGGCATCCTGAAATTATAGAATTATGCGAAAGTGTTTTTTTGATAGAGCCCTTTGAAGAGGATTTTCATCTGAATTTTCTCTGGGCACTTCTGGCGGAAGAAAAAAAGAAAGAGGCTCGTACCCATTATGAATACGTAACATCTCTTTTTTACCGGGAACTCGGTGTTAAGCCATCGGCTTCAATGCGGGAAATTTACAGATCGCTAAAAAACGAAAATGAAACTGTCGAGCTCGATCTAACAGTCATCCAGGAAAGCCTAGCGGACAGGCAGGACTCAGGCAGTGCTTTTTTCTGCGACCGGGACATTTTCCGATACCTGTATAAAATTGAACGGAGAAGAATGGAAAGATCCGGTCAGGTTGTTTTTCTCTGCTTGCTCACACTGGCTACTGCCGAGTATATGACTCCTCATCAAAGACAGCTCAAAGAGGCAGCCGATATGCTGACCGACCAGCTCTTAAACAGCCTTCGTAAAGGAGATATCGTTACTCGTTGGAATGATTCTCAGTTTCTTCTTTTATTGCCTGGTCTAAGCCTGGAGCAGGGTGAAAAGGTAATGCAGCGCATAACTCATGAGTATAGTAGAAAATCTCCCACAGACGTAAAGCTGTACAACAAGCTTCAGCCACTGCTTCCCCTGGCCACTCAACTAAGAATTTATTAAGGAAAACCCACGGCTTCCCTGTTTAGTTTCACCCTGCAGACGATACAATCTGTACCGTTAATACTTTAAGTACAGAGTCACGTTTAAAAAATTGCCTTTGTTTAAAGCCGTTTACCCGTACACTTGTACCGGTGGCGGCTTTAAGTTTTTCATTAACTTCTTTGTTTGCCGGAACTACTCTAAACTGTTCTGCTGTTTCATTGTCTATACAGTACTCTAACTCATAATATTTGTTTTTTTCGTTTTCAGTGAGAATCCCGCTGATAGAGATGGCTGCACTGCGCTCATTTAATCTCAGTGCTATTATAGTTGCCACTACCTGCACAAATATCAATAGCACAACTGTTATTATTACAAGGCGCCCCCCCAGAAGTTTTAATTATGCTTTTTAACTCCATTATTAACCTCCCGCGAAATTTTCAGTTTTTAGTTTACCGTAAGTGCATGAAGTAATTTTATTTAATTCGCTAAAAAAGAAAATTATCCTTTGTCTCTGGCAAAAATGTTAAATTATTCTTGTGACTGAATTGTGACTTCAGTGTGACTCAAATGATACTCAAGGATGTTATTATAAATTATATTTTCTACCTTTATATAAGGGGAATGTGTATGTTTTATGCAAAAAAAAATACGCGCAACATATCTGCAGATTTTATAGTCCGTGTTAGTTCCGTACAGAATGCTACCTGGCAGGGAAAAATTGAACATATTCAGTCGGGGCAAGCCCAGCTTTTTCGTAGTTTTCTGGAAATGTTGTTTTTGGCGCAAGAGAAGCTTGACACGCTTGGCTACCCTCAGCCTGACACAGAATTACGTTCCTGGTCGAACAAAAAGTATAATTATCTTTCCAGGGGAGGAAAAACAGAAATGGCTAACTGTAATGAACAAGAAGTATCTCTTCCGGTTGGTGGGTTGTCTTTTTTAATCAGGGTTCAGTTTCGACAGAATTCTACCTGGCAGGGTACAGTTCAGTGGTTGGACAAAAAAAAGACCAGGCCTTTTCGCAGCCTGCTGGAGCTAGTTAATTTAGTCAACGAAGCAATAAATGATAATGCAGAAGTTACACCGGAACCTCGTATGTGGACTGAAAAGGAATTTGTTTCATAAGCTATCTACCTGCAATGAGAGCGGGGAATTGAAATGACCAAACTACAGCAACGCCTCAAAGTACACAGACGCAGGCACGTCCAAAAACTCAATAGACAAATAATGTACAGAAAATACCTTAGCTTTTTTAGGGGTATTATCAATATAGTTATGCCTGACTGCGAGCAAGGCTGCACCAAACTACAGCAACGGCTACAAGCACACAGACGCAGGCACGTCCGAAAACTCAATAGACAAATGATGTACAGAAAATACCTTAGCTTGGCTGAGGACTTTATCAATATAGTTGTGCTTAACAGGGGAAAAGGAAGCACCAAGCTGCAGCAACGCCTCTCAGCCTACAGATATCGCCGATCTATGACAAAAAAGGCAGACACATTGTATGAAAAATATCTTCGGGTAGTTTGCGTGTTCACCATTGTCTTTATTATTATCTTTTACCTCACGCTGCCCATAAACACTACCTCTTTCTTTACCGCTGCGGCCCATTCAGACCATCTTAATTTGATTACAGGAGAAAATTCTCAAACTGTGATGACTATGCAAACCCTTGGCTTAACTGACGAAGAAAGCATCAATGAAGAGGGCGCCGAAACAGAAGAGGGCGCCGAAACAGAAGAAGCTGCTGTCACAGAAGGCATGGATACAGAAGAAGGTGCCGGGGAGGATGGTACCCCAGAAGTAGCCGACGATACTCAAAAAGACAAGAACCCCGAAAATGATGGCAGTAGTGGTAAAGATGTCTACCAAAACGCCGATATACAGAACGGTGGAAAAAATGAAGAAAGTGATACCGGAGAAGAAACCGACACTAAAAATGAAAGCAGTACCGAAAATAGCGATGTTATCCAAGATACCTTAAATAATCAGAGCGGGCCTGTAGAACAGCAAGACGGGAGTATCTGATGACAGTGAAACATACTCTGCAGATAAAGTTTTGCATATGTAAAGGAGGGGGATCGTATGGAAGAAGAAGTCCAATTTAGCAGAAGATATGGCAGAAATTCGAGAAAGAGCGGCAGAAATTCAAGAAAAAAAAGTTCCGGCAATAGGCCAGTAGTTTCTGTTATAAAGATTTTGGGAAATATAATTTTTGCCTGCCTGACGATTGTAATAGCCTTTTTGGTATTTTTCCTGGTTCAAAGCAGGCTGTCCGGCCAACCGCCGGCAGTAGCCGGCCACCAGATGTATATCGTCCTCAGCGGCAGTATGAGTCCGGCTTTTGATACGGGAAGTCTTGTACTGGTAAAACCTGTAGATCCTGAGACTATTACTGAAGGCGATATTATTACATTCAGAGGTACCGGTACTAGCACCACCATGCTTACACACAGGGTTATAGGTGTTAATAAAGAAGGAGACCTCAGCTTTTATACACGGGGAGATGCCAACCAAGTCGACGATCCCATACCTGTAGCTGCGAGAAATGTAATCGGGAGAGTTTCCTTTGCTATCCCCTATGCCGGTTATGTCATGGATTTTGCCCGCACTAAGAAAGGGCTTCTCACTATCGTCATTATCCCCGGAATATTCGTCATTATTCTTGAGTTGCGCAACCTTTTCAGGTACGCCGTCAAGGAAGAAGCGAGGAAAAAAGCTGAGATACAAAAATGATAAAATCAGGTACAGTACTGAGCTTAATGATAATCGCACTTATGTCGGCCCTGGTTTCAGGGGCGACACTGGCCTGGTTTTCTGCAGAAGTACCCCTGCCCGGCACCACCTTTACTGCCGGGACCGTCGACATTATTGTCAGTGACGCATATGTAGACGGCAGCATTGATAACTGGACTACCGGCGAATGCATCACAGTGGATTGGACCATCAGCAACACAGGCTCAAAAGCAGTCTACCTCCGGGCAAAAGTTCAGGACCAATGGAGCCCTTATGAGTCTGATGGACAGACCCTTTACATCGCAGCACACGCGGCAATTACCGGGAATGAAACAGCCTGGGGGCTTGGCACCAGATTTGGCGGTGGCTTTGCAATGTATTTTGAGTATATAAACGGCAGTGGCACACCGCAATCACCGGTAACCGTCCCATTTGTATATGGATCCACTTACGAACCTGCCGGTTTGGTAAGTGTCTGGAATAATAACGACAAGCTTTATGTCAAAATACAGACTGACCCTCCAAGAGTACTGTATGATACACAGCTCTACGTAGGTCTGACCCCACCCACCAAACATTCTCCCGGCCAGTTGGGATTTTACATTGACGGGAATCAGCAAAACCAGGTTACATATGAGTTGGATTACGTTTTTAATGCGCAGACCTCCCCCATTAGCAAAAGGGAGACAACCCTGGTAACTGATCTATCCGCCGGCGGCCCTATGCCTGACCCGGTAGTAACCTGGACTCCAATCAGCCCTGGCTGGCAGTATAAAAATGGCTACTGGTATTACTGCAACGAGTCTGTACCAGCAGGAGGCAGCATCACACTCACCTTCCAGATCTGCCTTGAGGGAACAGTACCCGAAGGAAGAGAGTATTCTTTCCATCTTGAAGTGGACGCGGTCCAGTCTTCGCACAACGCAATCAGCGTTGTCTGGCCCGGCCACCCTTGTCAATAAGTAAGTAGAGTTTATCAGCACTAAGAGGTGATGGCAGCGGAGATAAATTACAGACGGTAAGGTAACTGTCCAAAGGCAGTACGTTAAGCTATAGGGCCTTTGCATGAGGCAACTTGGCCAACGGAAAGCCTATCCATGCGGATAGGAGGCGTAAGGACATCAAGAGAGCAATTACAAGCATAGCATTTATTGCCATTGCCGCCATGATAGTCAGCGGCGCCGCCATAGCCTGGTTTACGGCGGCGACAGAGGTGGAAAATACCTTCACCGCCGGAACGGTAAAAGTAAGCGCAGGCTACAGTGCAGATTTTTGGACCCAGCTTGGCGGCTATAACTACATTTTAGTGCAAGGTCCGCGTTTTGCGGACACCGTAGTATCCTTTCAGCAGGGCAAAAGAAAAAATCTTACCGATGTCCTGCCGGAAAGGAGCAATCCAAATGTGGTACTGCAAGATAATGCTGATTTCTTCAGCCTTGGCTTCAATTTTAACGAATTTGGTGTGGGAAGGCCGCGGAGGCGAGATTGTAGTTAAGTTTTACGACCCAATCGTCAACTTTGTTACAGTGGATGTGGTTGTCACAGAGGTGACCGGTGGGACGAACTATCCCGAAGAGAGCGCGGAGGTATTTGCCAGTCAGGACGGCTTAACATGGGTGTCGCTTGGCATCGCAACAGGTTATACAAACAGGGTTGGATTGTATGCCAGCAATGAGTTGCCACTCGGTTCTTTGCCTTGGGCCAGGTATATAAAAGTGGTCGATAAATCAGATCCCCAGATATTCGAAGCCACTGCGGACGGGTTTGATGTACTGAATATCAAAGCATTGCACGGCTATCTCAAAGGAAACAACATTAACCCCGGGGACTGCAGAGTACTAAAGTTTGATATCCAGAATGACGGTACCAAGGCGATGAGAGTTCGCGTGCTACCCCACTATATGTGGGAAGACCCGGGATTGAGCAGTGACAATGTATCAATAGCCTTGTGTGATGGGTATGAACTTATATGGGATATTCAGTCAGGACCCGGAGGATACGAAATCTACTACATAGGCTCTGCCGGTGTGGACAACCCAAATGGGACAATTCCGGCAGGCGACACAGTTGAACTTTGCCTGAAAGTATGCTTTGACGGTGAATTAACGGATAATGACTACCAGGGAAAATTTCTTATCTTCGGCATTACGGCAGAAGCCATCCAGGCGTCCCACGACGCCAGCGAGTATGAATGGGGATGGAAGCCGTAAAAATAAAAAAATAAGATAAAACTAAGAAATTTTAGAATGGAGGAAGAGAAAAATGAAAACGAGAATGTTAATCAGTGTAATGATTATCATCCTGGCAGCCTCCCTAATCGGCGGCGCCACAATAGCTTGGTTTACGGATGTAGCCACTGTGGATGATAACGTATTTACGGCGGGAACAGTTGCAATTTTAGCGGGTGAGACTATAACGGACGCACATGCATTGAAGATGCTAAACTGGAACCCGGGTGACTGCACCGATAAACTATTTGAAATTACAAACAACGGAACCAAAAGTATATACCTTCGTGGTAAGTTCACAGCAAATTGGCAAGATGTAGTAGACACATTTTTGGGAGAAAACTACGATTGGACTGCAAATCAAAATGTTACCTTCTCACTTGTTGCACCAGATGATAACTGGGAGTTCATTGCTGTTGATGAGAATGATATTCCAATAACACCACCTTATCCGGCAGGGGAATGGCATCTTACTGCTGCTAGCACGTGGTTTTCCGGATACTGGTATTATAAAGGAGCAATAGCTGGCACGTTTAATCAAGCTGATCCAAATACTCCACTCGCACCACAGACTGTAACGTTCAAGATTGAAATCTGCCTGAATGGTTCGGGTACAGGGAACCATTATCAGGGCGCCACATTTACTCTCGGCACAACATTTGAAGCCATTCAGAGTTCCAACGAAGCGTCAGACGCTGCCTGGGGCTATAAGTGGGATGGTTTAAACTGGGTAACCTCATAACAGTTAAATAATAGTATAGTCAGGTATATGGGGGACGGGAGTTACTCGTCCCCCAAACAAAATAACACCAACACTTTTCTTCAATCTTTATAATGTAACGCTGTGGAGATAGGTTAAATGCAGTATTTATCCACCAACTTATCCATCAATTATAAAGAATAGCCTCCAATGCAGGTTGTATCAAAGGATGGTGCCGGATGAGAAGGAGAACACTGGGTTCAGTTTCACTAATGATGGGTGTAATGCTGATTGTCAGCAGCTTTATAATGATGTTGCACCCTGGTTCTACCTTCGCCCTTGTTTTTGATGTGGCCGGGGATGATAGTTATCGTCTGCAGGTTGACCCGTCCGGCGAGTCTTTTTTTGATATCAAAAATATGAACCCCGGTGATACAGAGGAAGGTACCTTTATCCTGAAAAATGATGGGACTCAGCCTTTTCATCTCTGGATGGAAATGGAAAAGGTTGATAGCACTTGTGAGCCCGACCTTTATGACCAACTCCAGATGTGGGTAACTTACCGCAACGTTCAGTACTATTTCAAAAGCATGAGTGAATTCAGCGGTATGTATTTGGGCGAATTTCCTGCCGAGGCGAACAGAGACCTTCGTTTTGTAGTGCACCTGGATGGTCCCGGCGCAGGCAATGAGTTCCAAGGGTGTTCACTTACCGTCAGAATAGTCTTCAAAGCCAGATGGGACCTCATATCAGTTGACAGTGTTACACTTACTGTGGAAAAAAGAATCATTGATGAAGACGGTGTTGATATCAGTTTTTTAAGTCCTCATAACGAAGAGTTTTTTACCGTTACTGTAAACGGTGAACCTTTTACCATCAGTACTACTTCACCCGCAGTGCTTACTGGCCTGCCTTCCGGGGACTATACTGTGGTGGAAGAGCTGCCTCTGCAGGATAATTACAGCTATGTTAGTGGAAATGATACAGTCAACATTGCTTCGGGAAGCAGGACGGTGATTATTACCAATAAGTATGTGGAGCCTGTTGAAGATAAAGTAAATCTGATTATAAGGAAAAAGATTACTGATGCAGACGGAAACGATATCAGTAATACAAGTCCTCATAATTCAGAATCCTTTATTGTTACTGTAAACGATATCCCTTATACACTCAGCGTGTTGAGTCCGATAGATATTCGCGGGTTGGAACCGGGAACCTACACGGTCAGGGAGCAGCTGCCGCTGCAACAGGAAGAATACATTTATATCAGCGGCAACGACACTGTCACAATTTCCAGTGGTACCGCCACAGTAATTATCGCCAATGAATACCTGGTGCAAGAAATTGAAGTCCCCCCTGAACCCCCTGGCACACCGGATCTGCCGAAGACCGGCGGAGTGGACCAGTTGTTGCTCTTGCTTGGTCTGATACTTGTATGTTTAGGCCATCTGCTGCGGAGAAACTCAGTTGCAATGAAAAATTAAACTTACAAAGAGCAAAAAAAGCCCCTATCGAATACGGATAGAGGCTTTCCGACTTTAGAGCATTAGGATTTTGGGTTAGTGTCGTTAGTTATGATTTATTTTAGTAAAATTTAATTTATTCTTAGAAGGAGATTCTATTGGAACTGTAGAATATTAAACCTTGATTAGCAATTTTTGCTATATTTGTTTTTGTAACCATTTGATACCGGCAAGTGATTCTGCCATGTACCATGGAGCATCTCCTCTATACTAAACATTCGTTCTGTTGAAGGGATGCGCCTGAGCAAAATAAATAGTCATATTATTTTTAATCAACTACCCCTGAAAAAGGCAAACCCTCCCAAAGGAGGGGACGCAAAGCCCACGGGCCTAAAGCTGTTACAAGCAATGGCGGCCGGGTTGCCGGGATTATTTGTCCCAGCAATTCCGGCCGTTTTACATTTTTCAAAAAAAGACCATTAATTAGCTCAGGGTAGGTAGTACGCAGGCATTTGTTCCATAACCTTTTGTAGTAAGCATCGTCCAGGCAACAACATAGCAAACATCCAGTCGCTCGGAAACCAGGCGGGCGGAGACCCTTAGTTTATCTTGGGTGACTAGAAAAATAGCCAAGAAATTTAAATGAAAAACAAGGAGGAGTTATTTTGGGCAGGAATATTTTGAAGAACAGTACTCAAAGAACTACTTTATTGCTTGCGAGTTTGATTGTGTTAGCAATAATTTTCTCTGGTACGGTTTTCGCCGAAGACAGTTCAGTTTCAAGAATAGCCGGGACGGATCGGTATGAAACTTCTGCCAGGGTGGCTATGTCGGCATTTAGCAGTGCTGATACCGTTATTATTGCCAGAGGGGATGCAGCAGGCAATTATGCTGACGGTTTAGCCGCCAGTGTCCTGGCCGGAGCCATCAAAGCCCCTGTTCTTCTTACCAGCCCAGGATCTCTCCCCGCCTCTATACGCCTGGCAATTACCACACTCGGCGCCACCAAGGCAATTGTTCTTGGCGGCGAGAATGCCGTATCACCCGCAGTGGTCACAGCCCTGCAGGGGCTTGGCCTTGAGGTAAAGAGGCTTGACGGTGCCACCCGCTTTGAGACGGCGGCAAAGATAGCCACCGAGGCCAAAAAGGCCGGAGCTGTTGCAGATTATGCCTTTATAGTCAATGGCTATGCACCTGCGGATTCGCTTGTTGCCGGCCCTGCCTCTTTTAAGAGTAATGTTCCCATACTTCAGGTAACCAGAGACAGAATTCCCGCGGAAACCTTAAACGCCCTCAGCGCACTTGGTATCACAAAAGTATATATAATCGGAGGCAGTGCTGTTATCAGCAATGCCGTGGAGGCTGAACTTGCCAAATCCTATCAGGTAGAGGCACGCTTGTCCGGCCAAAATCGGTTTGAAACCAGCGTTGCTTTTGCTAAAGCAATGTTTCCCGATATACATAATTTCGGTTTGGTACGCGGAGCTGACAACAACCTGGCCGATGCAATAGGGGCCTCTGTTTTCGGTGTACCCATACTTTATGTAGAGCAGAACTTAATTCCGGCATCAGTAAGTACATACATGGACAGTGTTGTTACTCCTGATTCAAGAATAAAGGTTATTGGCGGTGCTGCTGTGGTTAACACATCCGTTCGGGCAGCAGCCCACAGGAAAATCTTTGTTGCCGCCAATGCAACCATTTTTGAAACACCTGGTATCTATGGCCCGGAAGTAGGAACGCAGACAATATCAGGTGACGTTGCGATTAATGCATCGAATGTAACGCTGCAAAATACCATCATTACCGGAGATCTTTATTTGGCAGCCGGAATCGGTGACGGCACCGCCAAATTGAGAAAAGTAACGGTCATGGGCAAAACCTTTATTTCAGGGGGAGGCCCCAATAGTGTTATTTTTGAGGATTCAGAACTCGGTATAGTTGTAACTCAGGAACAGGACAACAGGGCAAGGGTGGTTTTTACCGGAAGTACAGCGGTAGTTAATGTACGTATGCTGGCAGGAGGAATCCTGCAGATTCTTGATAATGAAGGTAATGAACTATTCCGTGTTGGCATTGAAACAAGCAGTCAGGTAGACTTGGAAGGTAACTTTGGTACAGTTACGGTAGAAGCCGAGGGCGCCAATGTAAATCTTGCAAGCGGGAGTATTGAGACCCTTGAGCTTAATTCCAGCGCCACAGTTACCGGTTCAGGAACTATACAGCAAGCCGTAGTTAATGTTTCAGGATCTACAATTCAACAGAGACCCGCTTCTATCCAACTGGCATCCAGTGTCTCTGTCACAGTAGATAATGAATTGGTTACCGAATCGGTTACTATTATAAATGCTAACCTCGAGTCTGCAAAGGCTGCCGCTGCAGCGTTAACAGAATCAACCTACACGGCTGCCAGCTGGTCGGTATTGACTGCCGCGCTGGCCATGCCGGAAACCAGTGGAACTGAGAAGATCGCCAAGACAGTTGCAATCAATGATGCCATCGCAGCCTTGGTTGCTGCAACACCCGCAATACCTTTTGTACCTGGACCAACTATAACCAATGCCACCATAAACCCGACAACGGGAACGTTTGACAAGCAGGTGTTAGAGCAAACTGATGTAACCTCTACCATCACCTGGGGTTCGGCCACAGCAGTTACTGATGTAACGATTGCCACTACTATAGGCACAGAGTCTTATGTAGTAGACGGAAATACTCTGACAATCAAAAAAGAATTCTTAGCTAACCAGGCAGTAGGTGAACTTACACTTACAGTTGTATTTAATGCCGGCTCATCTGCTACACTGACAGTTACAATCAGTGATACAACGGTGGATGCAAACCTGCAGTCAGCGAAGGATGCTGCGGCAGCGTTAACAGAGGCCGACTATACGGCAGCCAGCTGGACGGTATTAACAGATGCGCTGGCTTTGCCTGAGACTGATGACGCAGCGAAGGTAGCGAAGATAACCGCGATTAATGATGCCATAGACGCCCTGGTCACTGTGGTGGATGCAAATCTGCAGTCAGCCAAATCCACAGCCGCGGCGTTAGCAGAGTCAACCTACACGGCAGCCAGCTGGACGGTATTAACAGATGCGCTGGCTTTGCCTGAGACTGATGACGCAGCTAAGGCTGCAAAGACAACCGCGATCATTGATGCCATAGACACCCTGGTCACTGTGGTGGATGCGGACCTGCAGTCAGCCAAATCCGCAGCCGCGGCGTTAACAGAGTCAACCTACACGGCAGCCAGCTGGGCAGTCTTAACAGATGCGCTGGCTTTGCCTGAGACTGATGACGCAGCTAAGGCTGCAAAGACAACCGCGATCAATGATGCCATCGCAGCGCTGGTTGTGCACCCCGACTTAGTAGCAGCGACAGCAGCGGTTGAAGCTGCAGAAACAGCAGCAGCCGGCGACATGTCGACAGTGACACTGGCGAAAGCTGCCAAGACAGCGCTGGATGAAGCCCAGGCGCTGGTGACAGTCTTGACGGACGGCGCTAAAAAGGCCGCCCTGCAAGACAGGCTGGATGCCATAGCCGCTGAAGTAAATGCCAAGAACGACACGGCTCTGCTGCTGGAACAACTGGCCTTTGTATCCATCAATCCCGATTTTGACAACACAAACCCTGTAGTATGGGACGGAGTGGACTATGTCCATGAAGTAATGAGAATATCCTACAACAGGCCGGTGGCGGGCGACGTCAGGCTTAGCGTGACCGCTCTTGACGGCACACCCTATACCGACCAGAGGTTTGCAGCTGCGACAACGGGCGAGAGGGGCTTTGAATGGTCGTACCGCAACGAAATGGCTGCGATCACGCTTGATCCCTACGCGGTAGACAGTGATATCTTAAATGCCATCTGGTTCTCCGACGATACCATAGTACCGGCCGGAGAAGTGACAATAACCATAGAACTTACAACAAACGGCATCACGCACAGCATAACACAGACTTACACGGTAACGGCCCAAGACATAATTGACGCCTCCCACCCCGACTTAGTAGCAGCGACAGCAGCGGTTGAAGCTGCAGAAACAGCAGCAGCCGGCGACATGTCGAC
>JGI24120J20309_1000269_pt1 | contig 34368 bp, 42 predicted proteins | sample SubbioAug_CSW13A_FD_20309 | JGI IMG/M metagenome (IMG submission 20309) | reverse complement strand
GCCGTATTCCATCCTTCACCGCGTCAGCGACCTGGCGCAGGTTAAAATGTCCGGGAACCAGAGTGTTCCAGGAATTAGCCACACCAATCAGCGGCCTCGCCAGGTCATAATTTGTATAACCCATGGACTTAAACAGGGCGCGCCTGCTTGGCCCTTTTTCTATTAACTCTTTACTCCGCCAGAACAAATAATCATCTCCTTAAGAACAGTGCTTTTTTAAGGCTTCTTTAATTGCTGCAGCATCAATCATTCGATGTGAAACACTCCACACACAGTTGCCGTCTCGAATCAGCAGGACCTGTGGCGACTCGTGTTTGATACCTGTCTTTTGCGCCACAGCAGCGGAGACATCCCGGGCCAGCTGTACAACAACCAGGCAGGCATCTGCATTGGCTGCCTCTTCCAGTTGCAATAACTTGTCCACCTCCTGGTGGGCACGTGCACTCACCGGTCAGGTCGCGCTGTGTTTAAAAATCAGCACCGGCCTCTCTCCTGACACTGCCAGGACGCCATCCAGCATACTCACATCCCTGAGATTAGTCAGTTCGGACAAACTATCCCCTCCCACAGAATCTTTAATTAATAATTCCCTCTCCGTCTTTTGTTTCCCTGCCGCAAAGCGAAATTATATCAGCAATTGTCGCCCGCATGTTTTTCCCAAAAAAAAACAGCGCCGGCTGTTTGTTTAGAAAGCATCTTTAAAGATTTCAATTGTCCCAAGCCGCAGGTCAACAGACGCCACATCAAAACGATAGGCTGCAGCGCTGTGGCCTGTGGTGTGAATGTAGCTTAACGCAAGCAGGCGAAGCCTCTCCTGCTTGCGGGTGTCTACAGCTTCCGTGGGCGGGCCGAACCTGTCTGAGCGGCGGGTTTTAACCTCCACAAAGACCAGAGTCCCGCCGTCCCTGGCAATGATGTCAATCTCGCCGCGTTCGCAGCGCCAGTTGCGCGCGATTACTTCATAGCCCAGTCCGCACAGGTATGCGGCCGCCTGTTCTTCGCCGAGCTGACCGGTACTGCCCATTTTACGCTCAGTGAGATGCAGAAAAGATTTGCGGTGCATGGGGCATGCACCCAGCTTCTGCAGTGCCGCGAGGTGTTCAGCCGTGGCATATCCCTTGTTTTGCGCAAAACCGTAGCCGCCAAAGACCTTATCCATCTCACGCATCCACCTGTCACGGGTGACCTTGGCCACAATGGAAGCAGCCGCTATGGAGGCGGAAAGCCTGTCCCCGCTTATTATGGCCCGCTGGGGGCAGTGAAGGCCGTCGAGCTTCAGTGCATCTACCAGCACAAAGTCCGGCTGTACGGCAAGTGAGTCAACGGCACGCATCATTGCCATTTTATTGGCATTCAGTATATTTACTGTATCGATTTCAACCACTTCTCCCACGCCCACAGACCAAGCCACGGCCTTTTCAATGATTATACTGTAAAGCTGCTCGCGCTTTTGGGCGCTTAACAGCTTTGAATCATTTATCCCTTTAATATAAGCATCCTCAGGCAGGATCACAGCGGCTGCCACCACCGGCCCGGCCAGCGGCCCCCTGCCGACCTCATCAATTCCCGCTATATATGTATAACCGCTGCACCGGGCTTCTGATTCATAAGCAAAGAGCGCATGCAGGCGCTTCTGTTCCCTGCTGTCTGCCTGGCGGCGGGCCAGGAAGCGTTCCACGCACTTTCTGACTCCCGTTCTGCTGTCGTTTTGCAGAAGTTCAATTTCCACCGGGCCAATCTGATTTTCAGCCAGGTGGAAGGCTATTTGATCCACCGTCATCTTCCGGAAATCCACTCTCGTCATCCCCTCTCCACTCCCCGGCGCTTTCAAGGGTGATACGTCCAAGGCGCCCCTCACGGAAGTCTTTTATCAACAGTCGGGCAGATGCCTCCATGTCTACTACGCCCCCGGCTATAAGGCAGCCCCTGTGTCTGCCGATTTCTTCAAGGATAGCGGCTCTTTCAACATCCAGCGCTTCAATTTTATAACGCTCCTGCAGCTTTACCGGCACGTTTTCCCTGAGAAAATCCACAAGCTCAATTCCCAGCTCATAAGAGTCAATAATTTCATCTTTCACTGCACCTACTGCGGCCAGGACAAAGGCCTGGCGTGCAGTCTTAATCTTTGGCCACAGCATGCCCGGCGTGTCCAGGATTTCCAGGCCCTCACGGACACGAACCCACTGCTTGCCGCGCGTAATGCCCGGCTTATCACCGGTGGCGGCAGCACTGCGGCCGGTCAGGCGGTTGATAAGTGAAGACTTGCCCACATTGGGAATGCCGACTACTATGAGCCGCAAAGGGTGCGGAACCTCTTTTTTGCGTTTCGGCAGTGCTTCCAACTGACGGAGAAGGTATTTTACTCCCTCACCGCTGTTGGCGTTAACCGCCGCAACGGCGCTATACTGCAGCTGCAGCCTCTCCTGCCAGGCGGAAGTGGCAGCAGTATCTGCCAGGTCCGGCCGCGTCAGCACTGCCACTACAGGCTTTGCTGCGAGGATGCCACGCAGATCGGGGTTGCGGCTGCTGCCGGGAATGCGCGCATCCAATACCTCAATTACGGCATCGACCAGCTTCAGGTTTTCCCGTAGCAGCCTTTTTGCTTTGGCCATTTGACCGGGGTACCATTGTATTTCCATTTTAACTCCTCAAGGTTCAGGGATGCTGTATGAGCCGCATACTGCCTGGGGGCCAGAACACAAACATCGCCTTGCCTTTGAGCAGTTCAAGCGAGACAAACCCAACCGAGGGATGCCTGCTGTCCATACTGTTATTGCGGTTATCTCCCATCACAAATATGGCGCCGTCAGGGATAACCACCGGCCCGTATGCTTCCCTGGCCCTTTCCATGATATAAGGTTCGTCGAGTAATCTACCGTTGACATAGACTCCGTCCCGGTCCACACGGACCTCATCGCCTGCAACCGCGATTACGCGTTTGATAAAATCCCTGTCTTCTGTTGCTTTAAACACAATAATCTCGCCATGCTGTGGATCACGGTAATAAAGCTGCACCTTGCTTACAATCAGGCGTTCCCTGTCATGAAGCGTAGGCAGCATGGACTCTCCCTGCACCATAAACACTTCTACGACAAAGGCCCGGATGACCAGCGCCAGCAGGATTGCAATGATTATTGACTTGGCCCATTCCCAGACCTCGTTTTTTTCTCTGGCATCCATTTACAGTTCATCGCCCTTCTCTCCGGCATACCACAATCAAAATATACAAAAAGGGACTGTGGTTACAGTCCTTTTTTTCTTAGCGCTTTTCCCTGATGCGGGCTGCCTTGCCCGTAAGTTTGCGCAGGTAATAGAGTTTCGCCCTGCGTACACGGCCGTGCCGCATTACTTCAAGCTTTTCAATTTTAGGTGAATGAAGCGGGAAAGTCCTTTCCACTCCTACGCCATATGTGACACGGCGGACGGTAAAAGTTTCCCTTAACCCGCCCCCCTGGCGCTTAATAACCACGCCCTCATAAACCTGGGTTCTTTCACGGTTTCCTTCAATAACTTTAACGTGCACACGCACAGTATCTCCCGGTGAAATTCTTGGCAGATCCTTTTTCATTTGTTCTTCTTCAATATTACGGATGATATCCATGTCAGTCCTCCTTTCCATCCCGCCTTTAATATGTCCAAAAAATTGCCAGTGAAATTATAACATACAGAGTACAGTTTTACAACTCCAGCGTCATCCCGTGGCGAAGCGCCGCATCTTTTAGCATTTGCTTTTCTTTGTCTGACAAATCTGCGCCGCTTAGCAGATCCGGCCGCCGATAAAGAGTTCGCAGCAAAGACTGTTCCCTGCGCCACTCTCTGATAAGCTTGTGGTTTCCCGATATCAGCACATCAGGCACTCCCATACCGCGAAATTCAGGAGGGCGGGTGTACTGCGGATATTCCAGGAGCCCAGTGGCAAATGATTCATCCTCCACCGATTGCTCGGGAAGAACTCCGGGCAGCAGCCTCACTACGGCGTCTGTAAGCGCCATGGCGGCTATCTCGCCACCTGTAAGCACAAAGTCGCCAATCGAGACCTCTTCATCCACCAGTTTCTCACGTACACGCTCGTCCACACCCTCGTAATGGCCGCAGAGCAAAATCAGCCGCTCTGTGCGGGAAAGTTCTTCAGCTTTACGCTGGGTGAACTTTTCCCCCTGGGGGCAAAGCAGTATCACTTTTCCCACGGTGGCATCAACTTCACGCAGACGCTCCACCGCCAAAAAAAAAGGTTCGGGCTGCATAACCATACCGGGGCCTCCGCCATACGGATAATCATCTACACTGCGATGCTTGCCTGTGGCATGGTCACGCAGGTCGGTAACACTGATTTGGACGTGGCCCTCAAGGACAGCACGCCTGACAATACTCTCCTCCAGAGCTGAAAACATCCCGGGGAAAATAGTGATGATATCAATCAGCACAGTTACTCACCTCATAACAATCCCTCAGGCAGATCCACATCTATTCGCCCTGCCTGCATATCAATGTTGATTACTACTTTTTTCAGCGCAGGGATTAAAACCTCCTGCACGCCGCCATCACTCTCTGTGCGCACCACATAGACGTCATTGCCGCCAGTCTGGATTATGTCTGCCACCTCGCCAAGGAACCGGCCCTCTACCGTATAGACTTTAAGCCCGATAATCTGGTCCAGGTAGTAGGTGTGCTCAGGCAGTTTGCGGCGCTCCGAGAGCGGTATCTGCAGCAAGGCGCCCACACAGGCTTCCGCCTCACTGATACCGGAGACGCCCTTGAGGTGAAGCACCCAAAAGCGGCCGTGGACAAAAGCCTTATCCACGCTGTACGCTTTCATTTCCTGGTCTTTGTGCAAAAACACGCGGGACAGCTCTTTTACACGTTCAGGGAAGTCGCTGTAAGGGAATACCTTTAAGCCGCCTACAACACCCTGTGTATTAATGACTTTGCCAATTGTGGCCATCTGTTCCACAGCCATCACCTACTTACTGCACAATTTCAACCAGGACACGTTTCTTTTCACCGGTAGCCGCAGCGTTGACGACAGTACGGATGGCCTTGGCTATACGGCCCTGCTTTCCGATCACTTTTCCCATATCTTCGGCAGCAACATGAAGCTCTATAGTTATAGTACGTTCATCCTCAAAACGCTCCACGCTAACTTGCTCCGGGTGATCAACAAGGGCCTTGGCAATTAATTCAACAAGATCCTTCACTTTTGTCACCACCCATCATTAATCTCCACCTATTTGCTGATGCCCGCCTTACCCAACAGCGCTTTTACTGTCTCTGAGGGTTGTGCTCCTTTTTGCAGCCAATCTACAGCCTTTTCGCTGTTGATGTTCAACGTGGTCGGTTCAGTGGTTGGATTATAGTAACCTATCTCATCAATAAAAGCGCCGTCTCGCGGCGAACGTGAATCTGCCACCACAATGCGGTAAAAAGGCCTTTTCTTTGCCCCTACCCTCTTTAAACGTATCCTTACTGCCATTTGATGTCACCTCCTCCCAATGAAACCAATATTTACATAAAAGGAAAACCTTTTTTGCCTTTAACTTTGCCCTTACCCAGCTGCTTCATCATTTTTTGCATCATCTCAAACTGCTTGAGCAGGTTATTTACATCCTGGATGCGTGTACCGCTTCCGGCCGCAATTCTCTTTCGTCGGCTGCTGTTTAGGATGTCTGGGTTTATTCTTTCTTTTCTTGTCATGGAGTTGATTATTGCTTCCACCTTAACCAGCTCCCTATCGTCCACAGACATCCCTTTTAACTGCTTGCCAAGGTTGCCCATGCCGGGCATCATCTCCAGCAGTTGATTGATTGGCCCCATCTTCTTTATCTGCTGCAGCTGGTCAAGGAAGTCTTCCAGCGTGAATTGCTGGCTGCGCAGTTTTTTCTCCAATTCCCTGGCTTTTTTCTCATCAATGGAAGTCTGCGCCTTCTCAATCAGGGAGAGCACATCCCCCATGCCAAGAATCCGTGAGGCCATTCTTTCCGGGTAAAAAGGTTCAAAAGCATCTGTTTTCTCACCCAAGCCGGCAAACTTCACAGGGCACCCTGTAACAGCCTTCACTGACAGCGCTGCGCCGCCGCGGGTGTCTCCGTCCAGCTTAGTCAGCACCACTCCTGTCAGTCCCAGTTTTTCATGAAAAGAATGTGCCACATTAACAGCATCCTGTCCTGTCATGGCGTCAACCACCAGCAGCGTCTCATGGGGTGAAGCCACTTTTTCCATGCGCTGCAGCTCACCCATCAATTCCTCGTCAATATGCAGCCTGCCTGCTGTATCAATGATTACGTAATCATTGCGGTTTCTTTTAGCCTGCTCCAGCGCCGCGCGCGCTATTGCTACCGGGTCCTGCTGCCCCAGTTGGAAGACAGGGATTGATAGCTGTTCACCGAGCACCTGCAGCTGCTTAATAGCCGCCGGGCGGTAAATGTCAGCGGCCACCAAGAGTGGTGTATGCTGCTTTTTTTTCAGAAAATTAGCCAGCTTTGCGGCGGAGGTGGTCTTGCCGGAACCCTGCAGCCCCACCATCATCACCACTGTGGGCGGGTTTTGCGCCTGTTTCAGCTTGGCGGCAGATTCGCCCATCAGCCGTGTCAACTCATCGTTTACAATTTTAATAACCTGCTGGCCCGGAGTCAGGCTTTCCAGCACCTCTTTGCCGAGGCAGCGCTCCCTGATCTGTGCCACAAAGTCTTTAACAACCTTGAAGTTTACATCAGCCTCCAGCAATGCCAAGCGAACTTCCCGCAGCGCGGCATCCACGTCTTTTTCTGTCAGCTTGCCTTTGCCCTTTAGGCGGCGCAAAGTATCCTGGAGCTTGTTGGAGAGACTCTCAAAAACCATCTAAAACCCTCCCTGCGAGGACTTAGTCAAGCATTTCATCGAGCAGGGCCAGCGCCTCCTGCCTCGCTTGGCCGGTTAAATCATCGGCCAATAAAAGCCGCTTCAGCTTGCGCAGCGCTTTCTCCTGTTTTGCAAAGCGGGCCACCAGCCCCAGTTTTTCTTCAGCACTCTCCAGTGTACGCACCGCTCTTTTAAGCAGGTCGTGTACGGCCTGCCTGGAAATGCCGCTCTCAGCGGCCACTTCGGCAAGGCTAAGGTCATGCTGGTAATAAAGTTCCAGGAACTCACGCTGCTTCCCAGTCAGCAGGCTGCTGTAAAAATCATACAGCATATTTATCCTGGTAGTATCCTCTAGCATTTTATCACATCCAAATAAAGCTGTAAAGGTTTTATACTTTACAGCTTTATTATATATTACTGTTTTTTTTTTGCAAGTATTTTTACCAAAGAGTGTGTTTATCAAGTTTTACATTTGCTCAATCTGCGGCAAACAGCCCGTCAACATACTCTACGGGGTCGAAGGGCTGCAGGTCGTCGATGGACTCCCCGACACCGACAAACTTAACAGGCACCGACAATTCACGGGCTACAGCTACCACTATGCCGCCTTTGGCGGTACCGTCAAGCTTGGTCAGTACTACTCCGGTCAGTGGTGCTGACTCATTAAATACCCGCGCCTGCACCAGCGCATTTTGGCCGGTGCTGGCATCAAGCACCAGCAATATTTCATGCGGCGCCCCGGGCATGGCTTTCTCAACCACGCGTCTCACTTTTTTCAGCTCTTCCATGAGGTTGGCTTTATTATGCAACCTGCCGGCTGTATCGCAGATAACAACATCTGCTGCGCGTGACCTGGCGGCGTTGACAGCATCAAAGAGCACCGCTGCCGGGTCTCCTCCCTGCTGGTGTTTGATTATCTCAGCCCCCGAACGTTCTGACCATACTTCCAGCTGTTCAATGGCGGCTGCACGAAAGGTATCACCTGCTGCAAGTACCACTTTCTTCCCTTCATTGCGCAACCGTGCTGCCAACTTGCCGATGGTGGTGGTTTTACCAACGCCGTTGACTCCCAGCACAAGCACAACTGACGGTTTGTCTGTATCAATATTCAGGCCTGTTTTATCAGTGCCCAGGATTTCAAGCAGCAGCCCTTTCAGGACTTCCATCACCCGGTCAGGTTCTTTCAGCTTATCGGTTTTAATCCTCTCGCGCAGCTTTTGCACAAGTTCCAGCGTTGTCTCTACACCAACATCGGCTCCGATCAGTATTTCTTCCAGCTCCCCGTAAAAATCCTCATCAAAAGCGCTGCGGGCAAACAGGTTCTCCATGCGGCCCATAATACCGCTTCTTGTTTTTTTCAGTCCATCCCTGATCCGACTGATAAAACCCATTGTGTCAATCCCTTTCCCTGGTACATTCTTTTATTAGCTTTAGCATTGCCTTTTTCCTGGACATTGATGAAATCAGCATTCATTATGCAGTGTTCTCTGCAGTGGTGTTCAGGCGAACTGAAATCAGCTTCGATATGCCTGACTCTTCCATCGTCACGCCATAAAGGATGTCGGCTTTTTCCATAGTTTTTTTACGGTGTGTGATGAGCACGAATTGTGTCTGTGCGGTCAATCTCTGCAGGTAGTTGCAGAACTTGACAAGATTGGCCTCATCAAGGGCGGTTTCAATCTCATCAAGGATGCAAAAGGGCGCCGGCTTTACTTTTAAGAAAGCAAAGAGCAGGGCGATGGCGGTTAGCGCTTTCTCGCCGCCGGAGAGAAGTGAAAGGTGCTGCAGCTTTTTCCCGGGAGGCTGAGCAACAATCTCAATCCCTGTCTCAAGCATATTTTCAGGTTCAGTGAGCTTGAGTTGAGAACGTCCCCCGCCAAAGAGTTCTTTGAAGACAAGATTAAAGTTTTCGTTGATAACTTCAAAGGAAGCGGAGAATTTTTCTCCCATGCGCCCGTCAATCTCGCGGATAATACGCTGCAGGTCTTTTTCACCTTCCTCGAGGTCGGCCCTCTGGGCAGTAAGAAAATCCATTCTTTCAAAAATACGTTTGTATTCTTCTATGGCGCCCAAGTTGACTGTGCCAAGAGCGGCCATTTCTTTTTTAAGGGAAGCAACATCCTGCAGCAGAGCGGCCTTGTCCTCAAGCGGCTTGGCCAGTTTTTCTGCCTCCTCAAATTTAAGCTGCCAGCTGTCCTGTAGCCGTCCAAGCACAGCGTCCAGTTCAATCTCCAGTTTTTCTCTTTCAATCTCCAGGCGGTTCTGCCGTCTTTCCACACCAGCCAGGGCTTTTTCAGCCTGTCGAAGCAGTTCGGCTTCCTCACGCAGGCCGGTGACAAGTTCTTTGTAGGCCTTTTCTCTTGCCATAAAATTGTCAAGCAGCTGACTGCGGGAATGTTCCAGTTCAGTTATCTTTTCCCTGTCATCCTCCACCCGGTCTTCCTGCTCCAGGCGGGCTGACCTGAGGCTTTTTATTTCCTCTTCCCTGAACTTTCTTTTTTCTTTTAACACCGAGAGTTCCCTGTCAAATCGCTCAAGCTCGCCCTCGGTGTATTCATGCTGTTTCTGCTGCCCCGCCAGCCGCACCCTGTACTCTGTGCAGCGGTCGCGCAGACTTCTTTTTTCCTGTTCCCTGGCATCGAGCAGCCCCTGCAGCCGCGCCAGTTCACTTTGCAGTTCACGTTCCTTGTCCTGCTGGTTGTAAAGGGCTTGCTCCGTCCCCGACAGCGCGCTTAACTTTGCTTCATGCTGAAGGGAAATTTCTTCTGCTTCCCTGCCCAGCCCTGCCAGTGATACTTCAAGCGAGTCAAGTTGGGCCGCCATGAAAGCAGACTCGTTTTCCTTCAGTGACAGGTCGCGTTCTGCCTGTCGCCGCTTCTCTTCAACTGACTCGAGCTCATCTGCTAACGCTGAGATTTCATCTGCCGCTTTTTCCACAGCCCCAACCAAAGTGGCTAATCCTGCCTCCTGGGACTGCAGCGTCTGCTGCAGCGACTCTGCCTCTTTGCGGCGTGAAAGCACGCCGGCCTGTTTTTTTTCAGCGCCGCCGGTTATGGCGCCTCCGGGGAGGATTACGTCGCCGTCCAGGGTTACCACGCGTTCACGGAACTGCAGAGCCTTTGCCACAGGTACCGCTGCCTCCAGATTATTCACAAGGTGGATGCGGGAAAATAGCATTGTCACCACATTGTGGAAGCGCTCCGGCGCATTAATAAAATCAGAAGCCAATCCTATATAGCCGTCAATGCCTGTAATCTCAGGGGACGGCCCTTTTGCTGCCTTAGCTTCAATCAGATTAAGTGGGAGGAAGGTGGCACGCCCGCCCCGTGTCCTTTTTAAAAAAGCAATTGCTCTTTTTGCCACGCTGTCATTCTCGGCAATCAGGTTCTGCAGAGCCGGCCCAAGAACAGCCTCCACAGCTGTTACATATCCGGCAGGGACGTTAATCAGGTCGGCAACAGTGCCAAAAATTCCGCTCAGGCCTTGTTCGCCCTGTTTTTTAGCGGAGAGGACTGTTTTTACCCCCTGGTAGTAGCCGGCCATGGCAGCATCCAGTTCTTGCAGCAGGCGAAGCCTGCCCCGCGTATCTGATACGCGTTTTTCTTCCTGCTCCTTTTGCCCTGTAAGCCCTCTGTTCTTTAATATAAGTGCTTCTGATATGGCCTTTTTCTGACTCTGAACGTTGGCTATTCCGGCAAGAGCCTGCTGCAGCTCTTCTTTTTCACCGTAGAGCCTATGGTTTTTTGCTTTAAGTGCAAGGATCTCTTCTACCCTTTTTTTTCTTTCATCCTGCAGGCGTACTATCCTCTCGCTGTATTGCTCCGTTTCAACAAAGAGGCGGTCATACTCTGACTGCAGACGCTTCATAGCCTGCTGCACTGTCACAATCCCATCCCGGCAGGAGGCAGCCTGCAGTGCCTCCGGCAGCGCTTCCAACTGCGCCAACTCACGCTCCGCACCAGACTGCTCCTCTTTGGCGGACTGCAGGCCTTGAGCTGTCCGTACCATAGTCAGGCGGGAATTCTCCCTTTCAGCTTCAATTTTCGCCTGCTGCGCGTCCAGTTCACTTAAATTGTGTGCGGCATCGGCTGCCTGCCTTTCTACGCTGCGTATTTTTTCCAGGGTGACTGCGACCTTGCCCTGCATCTTTTCCAGTTCTGAAGATACCTGCTGAATTTCTTTTTGCATACCTGCAATGGCAGTTTGCTCCACGTCGGCGTTCATTTGTTTTTCCGACAGTTCTATTTCTTTTCTTGAGATAGCAGTCTGCTGTTTAAACAAATCGTCACCGGCTGTGGAAAAACGCTCATCAACTTCATGCCGGCGGCGGCGCAGTTCACCTGCTTCATGGACACCCAAGTCGATTTCCCCTGATTTTAACCGGTCACGGAGCACCAGATACCGCCGTGCTGTCTCGGCCTGCTCTTCCAGGGGGCCAAGCTGTGATGACAGCTCATGAATTATATCGCCAATGCGCAGCAGGTTTTCTGCTGTTTCAGCCAGGCGCCTCTCAGCTTCCCGCTTTCTGTTCTTGTATTTAAGTATGCCGGCGGCCTCTTCAAAAATCTGGCGACGTTCTTCAGGGCGCGCATTTAAAATTTCATCCACCCTGCCTTGGCCAATAAAGGAGTATGCTTCTTTGCCGATACCTGTGTCCATAAATATTTCCAGAATATCTTTGAGACGGCACTGGCGCTTGTTAATGAGATACTCGCTTTCACCGTTGCGGTAGATGCGCCGTGTGACAGAAACTTCACGGTAGTCAAGGCCAAGGGTACCGTCATTGTTGTCAAGGGTGACTGTGACTTCAGCAAAGCTAAGCGGCTTGCGGCTTGAAGTACCGCTGAAAATAATATCGTCCATACGCGTTCCGCGCAGGTATCTGGCGCTTTGTTCACCCAGTACCCAGCGTAAAGCATCTGAGATATTGCTTTTGCCGCAGCCGTTTGGCCCCACCACCACGGTAATTCCGGGATTCAGTTCCAGTACAGTTTTGTCCGGAAAAGACTTAAAACCGTGTATTTCCAGCTTTTTGACATACAACGCGAAGTCCCCCTATATATCGGCATATTTATAAATGTACGTAAAAATGCCTGCTTGCTGCCAAGCAGGCATAAAATCTTGTTACCGCTGTTCTACGATAAATTTTATGGCAGTCCTTTGTTCATTGTCGATTACTATTTCCGTAAAAGCCGGCACAGCCACAAGGTCTATACCGTTAGGGGCAACAAAGCCCCGGCAAATAGCAATTGCCTTGACTGCCTGGTTCACGGCGCCTGCACCTACTGCCTGCACTTCGGCGACCCCCTTTTCACGAATTACAGCAGCCAGCGCACCTGCCACCGATTTTGGATTGGAGTGAGCAGATACTTTGAGTACTTCCATCAAGAGTGCCTCCTTATCTGAGCTTCAACTATAACTGCGTCTTTATAAATTAATTAATAGATAATTTCGTGATTGGGAAAAAAATTCCTGCCGCTTTATAATTTATTATTTTTTGTGGCTAATAAGTTGCTCATAGGCACTCCGGGCCGCTTCCTGTTCGGCCTCTTTTTTGGTACGCCCGCTTCCCTCACCGTAAACACGGTCATTGATGATAAAGTTGGCAACAAATGTTTTAAAATGGTCAGGTCCTTCTTCCGATACGATACGGTACTCCGGGGTTGTGGCCAGACGTCCCTGGGCATATTCCTGCATCAGTGTCTTGTAATCCTTGCTCAGTGTGCCATTCTCCAGACATGTGAGCAATTCTTCATAGATTTCTCTTGCAACTCTTTGTACCTCAGTAAAACCAAGATCAAGATAAATGGCAGCAATCAATGCTTCAAGCGCATCTGCCAGGATAGACGCGCGCTGCCTCCCGCCACTGGCAGCCTCCCCCTTGCTAAGGCGTAAATTGACGCCAAGCCCCAGTTCCTGTGCAAGGCGGGCTAAAGTTTCTTCTCTCACCAACTGGGAGCGAATTCGAGTCAGCTTACCCTCCGGAAACTCTTTAAACCGCGAATACAGCATTTCAGAAACAACCAATCCAAGCACGGCATCGCCCAGGAATTCCAATCTTTCATTGTGGGCATATCCTGCCAGACCCCGCTCGTTGGCATACGAGGAATGAGTCAGCGCCTGGATATAATATTTATTTTTTTTTGGCTCGATTCTCAGTCTTTCCAATAGCAGTGCCAAGTCTTTTTTTTGCATCTGATCTCCACAAGAATATTAACCGTTATATTTTTTAAAAATTAATGAGGCATTTGTCCCGCCAAACCCGAAAGAATTAGACATTGCCACAGATACCGGGCTGGCCTTAGCTTTATTTGGTGTATAGTCAAGATCACACTCGGAGTCAGGATTTTCATAATTGATTGTGGGAGGGATAAGGCTGTTCTCAATGGCCAGTACACTGGCTACTGCCTCTACCCCGCCTGCCGCTCCCAGTAAATGGCCCATCATCGATTTTGTAGAACTTATAACCAATTTGTAAGCATGTTCGCCGAAGACTTCCTTGATTGCTGCGGTCTCTGTTTTATCATTGAGGTCGGTAGACGTGCCGTGGGCGTTAATGTAATCCATCTCGGTACTTGGAATGCCAGCGTCCTTCAGGGCCATAGCCATGCAGCGGCGCGCGCCGGATCCGGTGGGATCAGGTGCAGTTATGTGGTAAGCATCGCTGGATGTGCCATAGCCGATTATTTCGCCATAAATATGTGCTCCACGTGAGAGGGCGTGCTCCAGGGACTCAAGAATAACAATACCGGCGCCTTCTCCCATCACAAAGCCGTCCCTGTCCCTGTCAAACGGGCGGGAGGCACGCTCGGGCTCATCATTTCTGGTTGACAGTGCGCGCATGGCGCAAAAGCCCGCAAAAGCCACAGGGGTAAAGGCGGCCTCGCTGCCTCCTGCCACCATTACGTCCGCTTCATCACGCTGAATAACCCTGACCGCCTCACCGATAGAGTGAGTCCCTGTGGCACAGGCTGTTACCAGAGTGGTGTTTGGGCCTTTAAGCCCAAATTCTATAGAAATATAGCCCGATGCCATGTTGGCAATCAGCATTGGCACAAAGAAAGGACTTACTCGGCGCGGCCCTTTTGCATACAGTACTTTCATCTGTTCTTCAAGGGTCTGTATCCCGCCGATACCTGAACCCACTGACACGCCTGCACGCTCCCAATCAAGAGCTGATGTGTCAAGGCGTGCATCATTGACTGCCAACCTTGCCGCTGCCACGGCAAACTGCCCGAAGCGATCCATACGGCGAGCCTCTTTTTTATCTATATAATCAAGAGGATTAAAATTTTTAACTTCTGCCCCTATCTGAGTCGGGTAGTCGGTTACGTCAAAATGGCTAACCTTGGCGGCGCCGGATTTACCGGCACAAAGGTTCTGCCAGAATATTTCCCTGCCTATTCCAAGCGGGGTGACCACACCAAGTCCGGTTATGACCACACGTCGCTTCATCCTCTCACCTCTTTATCAAAGTAGGAATGTGTTAAAGAAGCCCCGCAGTGCGCAGGGCTTTTTCGTCTTCTACACATGGGCCTCTATGTATCGCACGACATCTCCCACGGTTTTAATTTTTTCAACTTCCTCGTCGGAGATTTCAAGATTAAATTCTTCCTCAAGTGACATCACCAACTCCACTATATCAAGTGAGTCGGCATCTAAGTCTTCGAATGAGGACTCCAGGGTCAGTTCCTCCACATCCACGCCCAATTGCTCACTAATAAGTCCTTTAACTTTACTTAAGATATCCATTTTCTCACCTCCTCCCGTTTTTGTAAAAGCTAACGGCTGTTACGCCATAATCAAACCTCCGTCAACCGAAATTACCTGACCTGTGATGTAACTGCTGCCGCCGCCTGCCAGAAAAGCAGCCAACTCAGCGATATCCTGCGGTTTGCCCACATGCCCGAGCGGAATCTGGGCCAACATGGCTTCCTTTAAGTTCTCCGGCAGTACAGCTGTCATCTCGGTATCAATAAAACCGGGAGCAATGGCATTAACCGTTATCTGCCTTCCTGCCAGCTCACGGGCCAATGATTTTGTTAACCCAATCAAACCGGCTTTTGCTGCTGCGTAATTGGCTTGTCCGCTGCCGCCGGCAAGACCAACCACGGATGAAATATTAATGATTCTGCCCCCGCTCTTTTGCTTAAGCAGCGTCCGCATCACTGCCTTTACACAGTTAAAGGCCCCTGTAAGATTGGTATCAATAACCTCTTGCCACTCCTGCTGTTTCATACGGGCCACAATGTTGTCCCTGGTAACACCGGCATTATTAACTAGTATATCAATTCTGCCGAAATTATCAAGAGCAGAGCGCACCATCTCCTCACAGTCATCCGGTTTGCCCACATCAGCCCTGCACAGTATCCCGCGTCCGCCTGCTGCAATTACTGCCTCAAGTGTTTCCCGGGCAGCCTGCTCGCTGGAAGAGAAGTTAATCACCACAGCAGCGCCATCCTCAGCCAGACGCACAGCCACAGCGCGTCCGATACCCCTGGAAGCACCGGTCACAATGGCCACTTTATCCACCAAAACCAAAGTTTTCGCCCTCCTTTCCATCCAGAGAAGAAAGAACTTTTTCCAGGCTCTTCCTATCCTCAACCTGGTGAACCCAAACATTGGGATTTATTTTCTTCATCAGCCCGGTCAGAGCTTTTCCCGGCCCCACTTCTATAAATGTATTGTAGCCGTCTCTAATAAGTTTTTCCATGGAATCCTGCCATAAGACTGCGTTGCTGACCTGGAAAATAAGGGCCGTACGTATCTGGGAAGGTGATGTTATATAATCGGCACTGATATTGGCAACAACCGGCATCTTGGCTGTCAGCACATCCACTGCCTCCAGGTCCCTGGCGAGCCTTGGTTCCACACTCTTAAGCAGGCTGCAGTGAAAGGAGACGCTGACAGGAAGTTCCACTGCCCTTTTGGCGCCCATTCCTTTGGCAATTTCACAGGCACGGCGCACAGCTGTAATTTCCCCCGATATCACTATCTGGTCCGGAGAATTATAATTTGCCGGTTCCACTACACCCGTATCCGATGCCAAAAGGCATGACTCAATAACTTTAGATCTCTCTAGCCCAAGCAAAGCAGCCATGCCGCCTACTCCGGGTGGAACGGCTTCCTGCATATACCTTCCCCGCTTTTGCACAAGCGGCAGCGCATCTGAAACAGACATGGAGCCTGCACTGATTAAAGCGGAATATTCTCCCAGGCTGAGCCCTGCCGCAGCACTTGCCTCCAGGCCATGCTCGCGCAGCACTTCCAGGCATGCTATACTCACAGCCACTATGGCCGGTTGTGTGTTCTCAGTAAGCCTGAGTTCATCCTCTGTGCCTGAAAATATTATATCTGAAAGCTTTCTGCCAAGCGCCTCATCCGCCATTTCAAACACACGCCGGGCTGAACTGAAATTATAGGCCAATTCCTTACCCATGCCAACGTATTGGGAACCCTGGCCCGGAAATATAAAGACATTATTTTCCATATTTCTACCTCATAATAATAAAATTATCGTTAAGTTCGCCTATTACTCTCAAAGTACCTGCTATCAGGTCGGCAACTATTTCAGAAGCAGTCTCCTCGCGCTTTATCATACCCGCAGACTGTCCGGCCATTACAGAACCGTTAACCACGTCGCCCTCCCTGACGGCAGCTGCAAGTCTGCCTGCGCCAAACTTTTCCAGTTCAAGGGCGGTGGCACCCCCTTTTTCCATACGCTCAAACTCACGCGTCAGCTTGTTATGGAGGACGCGTACGGGGTGCCCCGTGGAACGGCCTGTGACTACGGTGTCCCTGTCTCCTGCCTTGATTACCATTTGCTTGTAGTTGGAATGAACAGTACATTCCCGGGCGCAGATAAAGCGTGTGCCCAGCTGCACACCCTGAGCGCCAAGGGCAAGGGCTGCCACTACTCCCCTTCCGTCAGCAATACCGCCGGCAGCGATTACAGGCACACTTACCGCATCAACTATCTGGGGTACAAGCACCATGGTAGTCAACTGGCCGATATGCCCGCCACCTTCTTTACCTTCTGCAATCATGGCATCCACGCCCTGCCGCTCCAACCGTTTTGCCAGAGCCACCGCGGATACCACAGGGATCACCTTTGTCCCCCTGGCTTTAAATCTGTCCACATACTTACCCGGGTTTCCGGCGCCCGTGGTTACAACGCGTACTTCCTCGCGGCAGACCAGGTCTACGACCTCGTCTACAAAAGGTGACAGCAGCATTATGTTTACACCAAACGGTTTTTTTGTCAGTTCCTTTGCTTTTCTGATTTCAGCCTCAAGCACTGATGCCGGCGCATTGCCCGAACCAATAATACCCAAGCCTCCGGCTTCTGATACTGCGGCAGCCAACTCGCCTGTGGCTACCCAAGCCATCCCGCCCTGCAGGATAGGAACCTCAATGCCAAGCAGATCACACAAACTAGTGTATAAAGCCATTGTTGTCTTCCTCCTTACAAACTGCTGCAATCATTTTAATATGTCAAAAAGGCTGAGTAGTTACTAATATCTCATAATGACGGCGCCCCAGGTCAGACCGGCGCCGAACCCTACCAGTGATACCAGGTCTCCACGCTTTAAGCGTCCTGTGCTGACTGCATCTTCCAGCGCTACTGGAATGGAAGCAGACGACATATTGCCATAGCGGTCAATATTAACCATTACACGCTCCTCAGGCAATTCAAACCGCTTGCGTGCTGCCTCAATAATACGCAGGTTGGCCTGGTGGGGAATTAAAAAATCAAGATCATCCTTTGTCAGTCCTAATTCGTCAAGAGCCTGGGACGTCACATCGCCCATGACACGGACGGCGAACTTAAAAGTCTCATTGCCGGACATCCTGACATAATGCTGGCGCCCCTCTACAGACTCGGGACAGGCTGGCATGCGGGTGCCACCGGCGGGTACGCACAACATGTCAGCTAAACTGCCGTCAGCTCCCAGTTTAAAACTGAGCAGCCCCTGTCCGGCTGGAACGGGCCCAAGCACCACAGCTCCGGCGCCATCCCCAAAGAGGACACAAGTGCTGCGGTCAGTCCAATCTAAAATACGGGAAAGAATTTCTGCACCTATCACTAAAACATTTTTATAAATTCCACTTTTAATGAACTGGCTGCCAACCGCCAGGGCATAGATAAAACCTGTGCAGCCTGCAGCAATATCAAAGGCGGCAGCCTTAAAGGCGCCCATTTTGGCCTGCACATAACAGGCAGTGGCAGGCAGCGGAGAATCAGGAGTAACAGTGGCTACAATGATTAAATCTATTTCATCAACGGTAATACCAGCGTTTTCTAAAGCTTTATGGGCGGCCTCAGTGCACAAATCAGATGTTACAATGCCTTCTTCAGCTATGCGCCGCTCCCTGATGCCGGTACGTGACTGTATCCATTCGTCACTTGTGTCCAGAGTTTTTTCAAGGTCTGTATTAGTTACAATTCTACCGGGGAGCGCTGAGCCAACCCCGAGAATGCCAACCCCTTTATCTGTCATTCAGATTCATCCTCTCTTGGCTGCAGGGTTGATAATTGGCTGCATATCTGGTCATTAACGTTTTGCCGGACAAAAAGATAAGCCTGATTGATGATGGAACTGCGGATTGTGCGCGCGTTGGACGAGCCATGGCTCTTTACATATACGCCGTCCACACCAAGAAGAGGTGCGCCGCCATACTCCGAGTAGTCCATACTTTTCTTAAATAACTTCATCTGCGGAAGAAGAAGCGCCGCACCCAGCTTGCTGCGCAAATCACGTCTGAAAACCTCCCGCAAAGACGAGAAAATCCCGGCAACCATTCCTTCCATCGCCTTAAGTAGAATATTTCCAACAAAGCCGTCACATATTACTACATCTGCAGCACCGGACAATATGTCTCTGGCCTCCACATTTCCTATAAAACCGTCCAATCTGTTTTTTAAGCCAAGATATGCCTGCTTCACCTGCTCGTTGCCTTTATTATCTTCTGTGCCCACATTAAGCAAAGCTATGCGCGGTTTTTCTTTGCCAAGAATCTCCCGGGCATAAATCTTACCCATCAGTGCGTACTGCATTAAATGCTCCGGTGTGGCATCCATATTAGCGCCCACATCCATCAGCACAACATTGTCCCCAGTAAAAGATGTTAAAACTATTGAAAGGGCAGGCCTGTCAATACCCTTCATACGGCCGGCTGTGAGCAGGCTTCCAGCCATCAGAGCGCCTGTGTTGCCCGCCGATACCATGGCATCGGCACTGCCCTCATTTACGAGGCGGATTGCTGTCATCAGTGAAGAGTCTTTTTTTCTGCGCACAGCCTGCACCGGAGGGTCGTCCGAGCCAATAACTTCAGGCGCATGAATAACTTTAACTCTGTCTTGCGGGTAGTTTTGCCCGGCAAGGCATTCTGCCACTTTATCTTGGTGGCCGACTAAAATCAGGCTGATATCCTTAATTTCTTTTACCGCGAGCAGGCCCCCCTCCACAATCTCCCGGGGAGCATGGTCGCCGCCCATGGCATCAAGTGCGATAGTGATCAACAGGTTCACCTCACGGAATTTTTTTGCCACAGGCAAGCTTTTCCTGTGGCAATCTTATCCCTGATAACAAAAACCCTCCCTGTAACAGGAGAGCAAAATTGAATATACTTCTTCGCCGGAGCTACTGTATTTCTACAGCCTCCCGGCCTTTATAGTGTCCACAGTGAACACATACTCTGTGGGGGAGCTTGGGTTCATGACACTGGGGGCAGGAAATCAGTCCGGGAACAGTGAGTTTCCAGTGAGTTCTCCTTTTATGTTTTCTGGCCTTGGAAGTTCTCCCCTTTGGGACCGCCATTGTTACACCTCCTACTAATCCTGATCAAGTAGTTTTTTCAGCACCAACATGCGATAATCTACGTGGTCTGATCTGCAGTCACACTGCTGCTCGTTAAGGTTGGCGCCGCAAGCGGCACAAAGGCCTTTACAGAATATATGGCACAGTGGCTTAAGAGGAAAGTCTGTATAGAAAGCTTCTCTCACTAAATCTGCCACTTCCAGAACTGCTTTGTCCTCAACCTCTATTTCTTCTTCAAAACTACCGTCAAATGGGTAGCAAAAGCTTTGCAGACAGCGACTGCACTCAAGATTCACTTTTGTGCGCAGGGTTCCTTTTAATAATACTTTTCCGTTGTTATATATTGCTGTCAGCCAAAGTGACAACGGCTCAGCAAACTCTACCCCTTCCTCAATCAGGTCAAGGGAGCCGGCGGACATCGTAAACGTGTATTCCTGCTGTTCACCGGGCTTGTTTATCAGTTGGTCAACGGAAATGTGTACCAAAATGATACGCACCTCGCTTGCGCTAAGCTTTATTATACAGACCATTAACTTTTTTGTCAACATTTAACGGGACCGGCCAAAAGCGAGCTATTGCGGGCTCTTATGCCCTATTCTTGCTTAATTGATTTTATGAAGATCGGACAGAAACTCCAGTGCCTGACTAAGGGTTGAGACAGGGACAGCCACAATTTTCCTGGCTGAAGCCTTAGCCTCATTATAGTTTTCCTGCGGGACAAGAAAGTACTCTGCGCCGGCTCTTTCCGCCGCTACAATCTTTTGCCGCACACTACCGATGGCGCCTATCTCTTCTTTTAGGTTAATTGTGCCCGTTCCGGCAATCAAGCGGCCGGCTGTTAAGTCACGTGAATCAAGCTGGTTTAAAATCTCAAGCACAAACATCATTCCAGCTGAAGGGCCTATTATCTCACCGGTGTCAATGGCGATCTCCACCGGCAAGACTGGCTGCCAGTTAAGCGTGCGAATTGTGACACGGATGGCAGCTTTTTCAGGTGCTTCAATATGACCTGCAGTCGGAATTGTTACCTCTTTCTCTTCACCCGCGCGCTGTATAACCAATGTTACAGGATCACCAACAGGCCGCAATTGAACACTGCTCACCAGTTCATCCGCCAGAAAGACTCTTTGACCGTCAACTGCCAAAATTACATCTCCAGGCTGAAGTATGCCTCTGGCCGGACTGTCTTTGCCGATTTCAACAACACTGACTCCGTCACTTTCAATGGGGACTTCATAGCCAAGCCTTCTGAGGGCAACCACTTTGGCCAGTTCCTGTGTCTCCTCCATCCAGCGCAGCAGGAATTCATTATACTCCTTGATATCCATGTCCGGCGGGACTACCTGCTGCCTCGGCAGCAGATCGGTATTGGGATTGAGCAGGCCATAGACAAAAAGCAGCGGGGAGGCGACCATCTGTGTGGCGGTAACCAGGAAGAAACTGCCTTTATCGTCTTCGTCGCTGTCTTTAACAGTTACAAAACGCGACATATCTTCAGCGCTACCCGGCCCCACAAGCTGATAAGGCGTCTTGGTCGCTACCAGCAAAACTCCAATCACAATTAGCACAAGAAACTTACGTATTTGCCGCATCCTGCTCATAACAACCCTCCCTCCGTAGTAATTCCCTGATTTTAGGCAGCATAACAAGCGCAGCTTCTTCTCCTGCACGGATGGCTTCGGCGGCCTTGTGGAACTGGCCGGGAAGCACATGATGCAACTGGGGGCTTATTAGCAAATCTGCCTGAGATATCCCCTGCCGACAGAGATCTCTGGACATTATATCAAGGCACTGCAAGACCACGTCAAAAATATGACTAACCTTTACTTCTTGCGTATAGACCCCTACATCCACTGCAATCACAATCTCAGCACCCAATTCCCGTGCAGTAATTGCAGGCACTCTTTCCACCACAGCGCCGTCCACCAGTGTCCTGCCTTCATACTCTACAGGGCAGAAAATTGCCGGTATGGCCGCTGTTGCACGCACCGCAGGAGCTACCAGGCCTTTATTGATTACAACCTTTTCTCCGGTACCCAAATCTGTTGCCACCACGGCAAATGGTTTTTTCAATTGGGCAAAAGTAGCGCTCTTGGTGAACATCAGAATAAATTGCTCGAGTTTTTCACCAGAAATCAAGCCCATGCGCGGAAAGGTCAGATCCATCCATAGATTGCGCTGGGTGGCGCCGGCGAGCCGTTCCATCATGCGCAGACTCATTCCGGAACAGTAAAGCGCACCGACCACGCCTCCCATACTGGTACCCACCACCAAATCGATGGGGACCTTAGCCTGCTCCAGTGTTTTTAGCACACCTATATGGGCAAAGCCTCTTGCCGCCCCGCTGCCAAGAGCGAGGCCCACCTTTTTCCTCTGTGCATTCATTAGCCAGCACTCCTAAACGGTATAATCCCTCACTGACATATATATATATTATTATCACCGTAATTTTTCTCATGGGGAGGATTTATGAAAAATAAAAAATGGCTAAATTATACGCCTACCTACCTAATGGCAGTCCTGGCAGTAGCCCTCACAATTTCCATGGTTTTTTATCCCGAGGATGCCTTCTCCGCCGCTGTCAAAGGACTTGATGTCTGGTGGAACATAGTTTTTCCTGCCCTGCTGCCCTTTTTTATCGGCTCTGAACTTCTAATGGGTCTTGGCGTGGTCCACTTCATGGGTGTGATGCTCGAACCCCTGATGAGGCCTTTATTTAATGTACCCGGTGTCGGTTCTTTTGTTATGGCCATGGGCCTGGCCTCCGGCTTTCCCATTGGTTCCATACTGACTTCGCGCCTGCGGCGTGAGGAACTGTGCAGCAAGGTAGAGGGTGAACGACTGATGAGCTTTACCAACACAGCCGATCCTCTATTTATGTTCGGCGCTGTGGCGGTAGGTATGTTCGGTTATCCACAGGTAGGTGTAACCATTGCCGCGGCACACTACCTGTCCAGTATCACAACAGGAATCCTGCTTCGTTTTTATGGCAGGTCGCAGCCCAACACCCCCGAGGCGTCTACGCGCGGCAGCATAATATTTAAAGCACTTTCCGCCCTCTACGAGGCAAGAAAAAAAGATGGCCGTCCCATGGGCCAATTGCTGGGGGACGCCGTCCGCAACTCAGTCAATACACTGCTGTTGATTGGCGGATTTATTATACTCTTTTCAGTAATCATCCGCATCATGTCTATTGTAGGTGTGGTAGCAATACTGGCCCGGGGGATTATGTTTATCCTGTCACCGCTGGGACTTGACCCCTTGCTCACACCGGCGCTCATCAGCGGGATTTTTGAAGTTACCCTGGGCTGTCAGTTGGCAGGCCAGGCCGCCTCCTCAGCACCTCTGGTGCAAACAGTGATGGTGGCAGGCGCTATTATCGCCTGGAGCGGCCTTTCCGTCCATGCCCAGGTAGCAAGCATAATCAGCGGTACCGGCATGAAGATTACGCCATTTGTAATTGCGCGCTTTATCCACGCCGTTCTTGCCGCAGCATATACATATATATTATGGGGACCCCTGGCGCCGGTAATTTCGCGCTATGCTGTCCCCGTTTTCCTAAATACTGAACCCTACGGCAGCGCAGCCTTTATCTGGCTGCGCACCATCTACATGGGCCGGAGATTCCTGCTTGTTTGCGTATTGCTGATAACCCTCGGCCTTTTTGCCGGGACACTGCGCAGAATTAAAATTATAATATTTCGCCGCTAGGATTGAGCTGTTCGTGTTTCCCGTATTCTGCGCATAATTATATTGTAAACCTCATTGGGCACCAGTTCACAGATATCACCGCCAAATAAGCCCACTTCCTTGACAATACTGCTGGAAAGATAAGAATAGCGGCTGTTTGTCATCATAAACATTGTTTCTACGCGTGAGTCCAGTTTGCGGTTAATCAGCGCCATTTGAAACTCAAACTCAAAATCAGAAATAGCACGCAGTCCTTTGACGATGATCTTGGCGTTCTTTTGCCTTGCATATTCAATTAGAAGCCCCTGAAATGAATCAACCTCTACATTGTCATAATTTTGAGAAACAATCTTCAGCATCTCGACACGCTCTTCAATGCTGAAAAGAGGCACTTTACGCGGGTTTTCCAGGACAGAAACTACAACCTTGTCAAAAACCCGGCTGGCGCGGTCTATTATATCTTTGTGCCCGTTGGTGATAGGATCAAAGCTTCCCGGATAAATTGCTATAGACATGGTTACTACTCCTCCCCATTAGGTAAAATTTCTCTCCCGCCTTTATCAGCGGGTGTAAGAAAAGACACTCCCGTATCGCCATATCTTTTCTCGCGCATTATCTCCCAAGCCTGGCTCATCCAGAATGTGTCTTTAAAATGATGTTCAACCACCAGCAGTCCACCCGGTTTAAGCAACCCCTCCCGGCAAACTTGGTTAATCACAGGCAGCAATTCCGGGCTATGATATGGCGGATCAAGAAAAATAATATCAAACGGCTTGTCCCCCGCTGCCAATTCTGACAGCGCAATTCTTACCTCCTGTGGGATAACCCGGGTACTGTCTGCAAAACCTGTAAGTGACAAATTTTCTTTTATTATTTTAACACACTGCAAGTTTTTTTCAATAAAAACACAGCAGGCAGCACCCCGGCTGAGAGCCTCGATACCAATCCCGCCTGTTCCGGCAAAAACATCGAGAAAGCTGCAACCCATAAGGCGTGGAGCTAGTATATTGAACAATGATTCTTTAACTCTGTCTGCCGTTGGCCTTGTCTCCGTACCCCTGCGCGTCTTAAGTTTACGGCCGCGGGCACTACCGGCAATTACACGCAAGTAAACACCCCCACGACTAGATTGTGTCAATATTTAATTTATATACCAAATATTACCTCGTTCTATTATGTATGATAATCAAAAAAGCTGTGCATAATAGGTGTACAACATATTCCCCATAAGCTCTTCCTCCGGTTTCTCCTCTCCCACCCTTCGGGACTCCCCGCCCGAAGGGCCTTTTTTTAACTTTCGCTCCCGAAGGCAATTATCCTTTAAAAAGAAAAAAGCGGAAGTTATGTACCTTCCGCTTTCTTTATAGAACCAACTACTGGGCTCCGCCTGACATTTGGCTTTCAGCCTGAGCGATCATCTTACGAACCATCAGACCGCCGACATAACCATTCTGACGAGAGGTCAGGTTACCTTTATCGCCGCTGTAGTCAAGACCCAATTCACTAGCAATCTCTTGCTTAAACTGATTAAGAGCCTGCTCGGCGCCTGATACCAAAATACGGTTACGACCTGTTTGACTAGTTATGTTACCTGCTGTTACCAAGCAACTCACCTCCTTTTCTCTTTAGTGTTTTTATTATCTCTCGCAGTTGTTCTTATATACTAGTATTGTTTTCCTTGGAAATTTTATAGAATCTCAGTAAAATAAAAAAATACCTGGAAAATACCAGGTATTTTTTCTAGTTTTACTCTGGGAGCACGCACACACCTAGCACACCGGGACCGGTATGAGTGCCAATAACCGCGCCAAGTGAGGAAATTATTACCTCGCTGAAATTATATTTCTCGTCAATTTTTTCCTTTAGTTTAAGTGCTTCATCCAAAGCGTTGCCATGCATAATTACAGCTGTGCCTAAAACATCGCTGCCCAACTCCTCGGCGATAGTATCAACCAGACGCCCAATCAGCTTGGCCCGCCCGCGCACTTTCTCTTTGGGAAGAATTTCCCCGTCTTTGAGCGTCAACAGCGGCTTGATACTGAGCAGGCCGCCAACCAGAGCAGCAGCTTTGCCAATTCTGCCATTTTTCTGCAAATACTCCAGAGTATCTACTCCAAAAAACACTCTGACCTTCCCATTATTTTCCGCTATTTGGGCCAGAATCTCTTCTTTTGATTTCCCCTGCCTGGCAGCCCTGGCTGCTTCTACAACCACAATACCCAGGGCCATTGATGCCACCTTGGTATCAATGACTTCAATGTCAGAACTCTCCAACATCGATTTGGCAATCACTGCTGATTGATATGTACCGCTAAGCTTGGCGGAAATATGCAAAGAAATTATTGCAGCACCGTTTTCAAGCAGAGGTTTATATGCGGCTTCGAAATCTGCCGGCGAAGGTTGTGACGTCCTTGGCATAATATCACTGGTTTTTAATTTAGCATAAAAAGAATCCGAATCAAGGTCAATCCAATCCAGGTACTCCTCATCTCCAAAATGAATTTTTAACGGTACAACTGTTATGTCCAGTGTTTGTACAAGCCCCTGCGGCAAATCGGCAGTACTGTCGGTAACAATCATAATTTTTGACAAAATATTCATCCCTTCCTTTTTGTTATTCAACTGAAATTATATAATAATAGAGAGGTTGTCCTCCTGCATACAGCTCCACTTCCCTGTCGCTGAAAAGTGACGACAGTTCTCCCTGCAGAAGGCCGGCAGTCACACTGTCGACCGGTTCTCCACTGTAAAGGGTTATAATCTCGTCACCTTCTTTTACCATTTTAAAAACTAAATCTTTTACTACCTGGTTTACGTCTTTCCCCACCACAGCAAGCTCATCGTCATAAATAGCTATGATGTCATTTTGGCAGATCTCCCTGCCATTAATTTTGCTGTCACAGATTGCATAAGTAACCTGGCCCGATTTCACTTTGTTTACTGCGCCACCCATGTTTTTAATATTTTCTGACATGTCATCCTCGGGATTAAAGGCCAGCATGGCGGCAATACCCTGTGGAATAGACCTGGTTTTAATCACCCCTACCTCTTTTTCGCTCAGTTCCCTGGCCTGCTCAGCAGCAAGGATAATATTTTTATTATTAGGCAGTATAATTATCTTTTTATAAGGCATTGCTTTTATTGCCTGCAGAAAATCTTCAGTGCTGGGGTTCATCGTCTGCCCACCTTGGATGACTCGTTTAACACCAAGGCTCTGCAGTATTTTGGCCAGTCCTTCTCCCGCTGAAACAGCAATTACTGCTATACCATCTACAAGCTCCGGCAGTGAGTCATTATCAAAAAGGATTTCGGCATGCTGGTCCTTCATATTATCTACTTTAATACCGTGCAGGCTGCCGTGTAAAAGGCATCTCTCCAATACCTGGCCGGGATTATTGGTATGAATATGTATCTTTACTATATTCTCATCGCCTACTGCCAGCACTGAATCACCAAAACCGACGATCATGTCACGGACAGCGTCTGGATTGAGATGCTCGCCACGTACCATTAACTCTGTACAATAGGAAAATTTAATATCCTCAGTACGAAAGTGCTCCTGCGGCTTTAGAACAGCAGTCCCCGCCACGGGAGTTTCTTCTATTATTACTTCCTCGCCACGAAGGTAAAGTAAAAAACCCTCATAAATATGTAATAGTCCTTTGCCCCCTGCATCCACCACACCTGCTTCTTTTAATACGGGGAGCATGTCCGGTGTCTTTTCCAGGATTACAGCCGCGTGACTGACAACTTCCTGCATAAGCCAGGTAAAGTCCGAATCGCGAGCAGCGCAGGCAGTAGCTATTTTTGCACTTTCCCTGGCCACAGTGAGTATGGTCCCCTCCACCGGTTTCATCACCGCTTTATAGGCAGTGTTGACACCTTCCTGCAGAGCATTGGCAAAGTCACGCGTCTTCATTTCACGCTTTCCTTCCAATGCCTTGGCAAATCCGCGGAACAATTGAGAGAGAATAACCCCGGAGTTGCCCCTTGCGCCGAGAAGGGAACCCATAGCAATTGCGCCCGCTACCAAGGAGACGGAATCTTCAGGCACTTTTTCCAGTTCCGCCAGAGCAGAGCGCAGTGTCAGATCCATATTAGTACCGGTGTCGCCATCTGGAACAGGAAAGGTGTTAAGGACGTTAATGGCCTCACGGTTATTTTTCACAATACGTGCTCCGGCAATTAACATTTTCTTTAAATCGGTTCCTGTTAGCTGCTGCATACTTTTGGGCCTCCTATTTATCTGTCACCCTGACGCCCTGCACATTAACATTGACTCCCGCAACGGTTAGCCCTGTCAATTTCTCCAATGTGTACTTGACCTTTTCCATAACATTGACAGCTACCTCCGGAATCTTTGTGCCGTAGGAGACAATAATATACAGATCTATAGTAAGCTGATCGTCTCCCACCTTAACTTCCACACCGCGGCTCAGATTGTCACGACCAAGCAGTTCTGCAATACCATCTTTAACTTTACGCGAAGCCATACCCACCAGGCCGTAGCATTCCACAGCAGCTACGCCTGCCAGATTGGCAAGAAGCTCCTCAGAAATAACTACCTTGCCAAGTTCATTTTCCATCTCGCTGCTCATTTACATCACCCCTCGTGTACTTCAGAAAAAAGAGAGTTTAAATCTTTAAGCAATTTATCCAAGTTAACGCCATGGCGCCGCGCCCCTTTTTCAACGCTTTCGTCCATAACGGCCAGACAGCCGCCACACCCCATTTCATGCGCTTTGAATACTTCAATGGCTTTTGGGTGCGAACGGATAATTTCGAAGATTGTCATATCCTTTGTAATCATCACATCTAACCTCCCTCTACCGGGAATTTCCTTTGCATAGTTATTCCATAATATCAGACAGAAATCCTGCTTAATTTAAATTAATTACTTGCATCACCCAACCCTATGTGTTAGAATTTAAAAAGTGATTTTTATTAGCATATGCTCTGCATCTACCATTCATACTGCGTCCAGGACAGGAGGTGTCAAAGTTGGCGAGAAAGTGTACCGTTTGCGGCAAAGGAACTGAAACCGGCCATCATGTAAGCCATTCAAACATTAAGACAAAAAGAACCTGGAAAGCCAACGTCCAGAAAGTTAAAGCACTCGTTGACGGAACACCAAGACGTGTTGCCGTTTGCACCCGCTGCCTTAAAGCAGGCAAAGTAAAAAGGGTAGTATAAAAAAAACCAAACAAAAAAAGCGCGCAAGCGCTTTTTTTTATTTTTGCCAGATCCCAAGGATACCTTTTAAAATTTTACCAAGAAATTTAGGTACACGCACGGTATAAAAACGCATTCCTTTTCCCCCTTTCTAGTAAATCCTTTCCATGCGAAAAACAGACCAGCCTGCCCAAATCAGAGCGCCGCCAAGCAGTAAAATCCATATGTACCCCGGCAGGGAATCAATGACGATAGCGATGCCTGCCACCGCCAGAGCCAGGCCGATGACTTTACGGAACAGGGCCCTTACCCCATACGGCCGCAAAACATCACCCCCTTATTTATTCACATTCCAGTATATTCACCTCCTGCCGGTTTGGTGATTATTAAGCAAGCTCAACAATCTTTAAAGCAAGCTCGGTAATTTTTACCATATCACTCGCCCTGATATACTCTTCAACAGTATGAACTTCCTCATTTCCGACGGCCAGATTAACAGCAGTAACACCCTTACCGTTTATTATATTGGCGTCACTGCCGCCCCCGGTCGGCTTAACCTCTATTTTAAGGCCGGCGCTCTCACCTGCTCTGTGCACCAATTTCAGCAGTTCATCATCCTCTTGTACATAATATGCGGGATAAAGACGTTTTACGTCCAATTCCACCCTCGTATTTTCTTCTTCCGCTGCCCTGATAAACTCCCGGCAGATACCCTCGGTCGCCGCCACCAGCTTTTCTTCAACCCGGCTCCTCGCTTCTCCCCTCACTTCTACAAAATCAGGCACAATATTAGTAGCTTTACCACCCTCGATAATCCCGATATTTGATGTGGTTTCCTCGTCGATTCTTCCAATTTTCATACGGCTAATTGCTTTTGCCGCCACCACTATGGCATTTATTCCTTTCTCCGGCGATACCCCGGCATGTGAAGCCTTTCCAAAGACCCTGGCCACAATTTCATCCTGAGCCGGCGCCCGGTTAATCACCGTACCCACTTCGCCGGTACTGTCCAGCACAATTCCTTTCCTGGCCTTGAGCTTCTCCACATCAAGGCCCTTGGCCCCAAAGAGGCCTCCTTCCTCAGCAATGGTAAAGACCACCTCCAGTCTCCCGTGTGCCACATTATTCTCTTTTATCACTCTCAACATTTCCAAAATAGCGGCAATGCCCGCACCGTCATCAGAGCCAAGTACAGTTTTGCCGTCACTCTTGATAACATCGCCTTCCAGTACAGGCTGCACGCCTTCTCCGGGTTTCACCCTGTCCATATGAGCCAGAAACATAAGCGCCGTCTTGCCTTCATCACCGTCCAGCACTCCAATCACATTGCCGGCTTCACCTCCACAGGCCTCTCCCGCCTGGTCTTCACTGACTTCCAGACCAAGCTCTCCCAGCTTTCCTTTTAAGAAGTCTGCCATCGTGCGCTCTTTCTTTGTCAGGCTGTCAATACGCACAATATCCATAAATTCATTTACAAGCCTGTCCCTGTTAATCATCTAAAAACCTCCCTGAGTTATAATTTTAACTAAATGCTTCTGCAGGGATTTTCTGCAGTTTTGGCGAAAATCCTTTAAAAAGCAAAAGAAGGTGAAAATAATGCTTACTCCGGAAATTCTTCTGCAAAAAATGGAAGATCTGGTCATGACTGATCAGGACAATCGCTTAGATGGGCAAACCCGTTACTATGACCCGCCGCTTCTGGCCTTTGCCGCTGCCAACGATCCGCTTTTCACTGAAATGAAGAAAGAGGAAATCATTGGTGATATCTATCGCCTCCCCCATCAGTGGCTTCCCGAAGCAGTCACCGTAATTGTATATTTTTTGCCTTTTAGCAAAGAAATACGCAGCTCCAATTATTCTTCAGGGCTTGCCTCCCCTCAGTGGATTCATTCCAGATTCAAGGGAGAAGCTTTTAACAACAATATGCGCAGTCTCGTTGTCTCAGAAACAGAAAAAGCCGGCGGCCGCTCTCTTGCCCCTTTGCTGGATAAGAACTTCATAACAGACATGGTTAACTTTACAAGCAACTGGTCAGAACGGCACGCTGCTTACATCGCCGGCCTTGGCACCTTCTCCCTGAACCGCGGCCTCATAACCGCCAAAGGAATGGCAGGCCGTTTCGGCAGCGTAATCACCAGCCTCCCCTTCCCCGCCACCCCCCGTCCATACAACAACAACCCCTTCCAGTACTGCCCCTTCCTCCAGGACGATTCCTGTGGCATCTGCATAGACCGCTGCCCCAGCATCGCCATCTCAGAGAAAGGTAAGGACAAATATACCTGCCATCAGTACCTCTTTATTCAAAATCCGATGAAAGATTTTAACGAAAATTATAACTACCCTTACAGCTCCTGCGGCAAATGCCAAACCAAAGTCCCCTGTGAAGACAGAATCCCTTAACCTAGAAACAAAACTTATGAAACGAGACACCTGCAAAGGTGTCTTTTTCATAAAAATCGGTAAGATGAACAAAATATGATAGTAAGCCTTTAAAAAGGGGGAAATCAACAGGTGGACGAAAATCCCGTAATAAACCAATAACAGCATACCTCTTATAATTTGACAGTTCTCAGGTCTAAACAAAAGTAGTGCCTAACATCATTAGATACAGGCGCTCTTTTTTTCTCACTTACCTTTTATTGGAGTATTAGTATCCTAACAATTTAACCTTTCATATGCAGTCGTTCCTATTCCCGACTTAAACAGGAACGGTATTTGAACACTGCCAGGTAAGGCTGTAAAACGGCGTTAACCATATAAGCGCAGCACTATAAGGTTATTTAGGTCTTTCAAGATTTTCCCGACCGCCAGCAATTTTAATCATGAAATATGCAGTTGCAACAGAGTAAAGCAGGCTTTGGTTCAGGAGAACTAAGTTAGTTTGCAGGTCTCCTGACAAGTACATAGCCACGTTAAGAAAATTGCGTCCCAAACCAACCCAGAGAAACCACATAACAGCACCGTATCCTAACGCTTTGTACCAGATACCATCAGAGCCTGTCCATTCAATAAGCAGTTTAAAGCCCAATGCCAAAGCCCCACCGACAATAAGACCTGTTATAAATCCCGCGATAAATCCTGGAGTTGACCTGGCAATTTCCGGTGTTACAAATAACTCAATTGAATAAATAAGATCACTAGAGTTGCATAAATTGAATTTTAATTTGTCAAGCATGGAAATAGGAAGATAATTTGAGATAATAGGTGTAATCAGGAGAATATCAAGCAAAATAGGCATAAAACCCTTGCATATATAGAAAAAATCCTTTATAATAGAGATATGGGGTAGTCCTTGCCCAAATCTCCAATATAAAGGAGTCAAAATATGCAAGGCAAGGATACCACAAAATCCACATTTTTTCAATTGTTTGAGCCAATATTTCAGGGAGGAGTTTTTAAATGGCTAAATGAACAGTTAAATGTAGACAGGTATGTTAAGAAATTTACTACTGCCAAGTTCTTCATGCTGATAGTCCTGGCACAGCTTGAGCAGCATCGCGGCCTGAGAGACATCAGCAGCAGCTTAAACGACAGTAATCTCAGTCAATCCCTTGGTCTAAACTCAATCAGCCACTCGCAGATCTCCCGTAAACTTTGCAACTTACCAACTAAAGCAGTTCACGTATTATTCCAGCACATTATCCGTAAGGCCGGTATACAAATGGGTTTTGAAAACGTACGTAAAATACTTGGCCAGATCTACCTCATCGACTCATCTACCATCAGCCTCAGCCTGACCCGCTACCGCTGGGCAGAGTTTCGAAAGACTACAAGCGGAATCAAGCTTCACTTACGCCTTAGGTTTTTCGGACAGGGATTTTTGCCCGACGAGGCCATCGTTACTTCGGCGAAGCCGGCGGATAAAACCCAAATGGACAACCTGGTGGTTGAGGAAAAAGGAGCCTTAAATGTCTTTGACAGGGCTTACGTGGACTATGAGAAGTTCGATCTCTACTGTGAAAAGGACATCCGGTTCGTCACCCGACTGAAAAGCAATGCAGTACTGGAAGCAGTAAGCGAGCTTTCGGTAATGCCTGGGAACAATATTAAGCGAGACCGGATCGTCATTTTGGGGAAAAGGCCGAAAGAAGATGAAGCATCCTCTGAGGTTGATTGAGACGGAAGACACCGAGGGGAAGCCTGTCGTTATACTGACTAACGACTTTGTAATGTCAGCTGAAGAAATTGGCGAAATCTACCGCTGCCGCTGGCAAATCGGCGTGTCCAGCTAAGGGCACAGCGTCTAGTCGGTGAAAGTCCGACCGGGAGAAAAAGACTGCCCTCCCGTAGCCTGAGAGGCACCGTGGAGCGAAAGCAAGATGGTGAAGCCCTCTGACAACGTACTCTATAGGGGTACTGGCAAAACTCCAGGTCGTAACGTGCAGTGAACGCAGATGTAGCCTCGTTACACGCAAATCCGGTGGCTGAGACGTCTATAACGCGCGAAAGCTACAAGGACTGACCGAAAGAGTCTGAAACGGCAGTTCTCACCGGCGGGGTATCAGCGGCGACATGGAGTGAAAGACGTTGTGGAAACAACCTTATCTACCGCAAACCAATCGTAAAGTAGAGATTCCGAAGACAAACGGAAAAATGCGAATTCTGCAAATACCGAGCATCCGGGATCGAGTGGTACAAGGAGCGCTGAAACTTATACTGGAAGCCGTTTTTGAAGCTGACTTCTGTCAGAACTCATATGGTTTCCGGCCGAAGCGCTCCCCTCATCAGGCATTGGCAGAAGTGCGACGCAGCGTACAGTTACTGCGACGCATGACAACCGTGATTGATGTTGACTTGTCGCGCTACTTTGACACGATACGGCACAGCATCCTGCTAGAGAAAATCGCAAAGCGAATCCAGGATCCACAAGTGATGCATCTTGTAAAACAGGTAATCAAAGCGGCCGGGAAAATCGGCGTACCGCAAGGCGGACCATTTTCTCCCTTGGCTTCTAACATTTACCTAAATGAAGTAGACTGGGTATTCGATGCCATTCGCCGTAAAACAACGGATGGTAACTATGAGGCGGTGAACTATCATCGTTTTGCAGATGATATAGTAATTACCGTAAGCGGACACTCTAGCAAACAAGGATGGGCTGAGCTTGCACTGCAGCGGTTGAAGGAGCATCTGGAGCCCTTGGGCGTGGAACTCAACATGGAGAAGACTCAGATGGTGAACACCCTCAAAGGGGAGTCATTTGCATTTCTGGGATTTGACCTAAGACGAGTTCCTAACCGAAGTGGAACGAAATATTTCATTCTCATGACGCCGAGGAAGAAAGCCCGAACGATGGTCAAAACCCGAGTTCGTGAGGTTATCCAAAACGGAGGAGCAAAACCTGCCAAAGACATAGTTGCACAAGTAAACCAGGTCTTGGCGGGATGGGTGAACTACTTTCGTGTCGGAAACTCCAGCCGTGCATTCAGCGAAGTGCGTGACTACACGGAGATGAAAATTCGTACCCTGCTGACAAGAAGGAAACGGAGACAAAAGCGTAGCATCGGATGGCGGAGATGGAGTAACGAGTATCTCTATAACGTACTGGGGTTGTATTGGGACTGGAAAGTCCACCCCCTGAAAAATGTAGAGGGATATCGATGAAAGTGTCCGACATTTTGATAAGCCACATAACCCTTCTGATGAAGATTACGGGGTGAGCTGCTTGAGGGAAAACCTCACGAGCAGTTCTTATGGGGAGGGGCTGGAAACGGAGCCTAGGCGCTACCGCGCCAGTCCTTTACCCGACAGTTGTTTTTAAATGGCTCAAGCAGCATATGCATGTCAAGCATTTTTACGGTCTCAGTGAACAAGCAGTAGAAAACCAGCTCTTTATCGCACTTATTACATA
>JGI24120J20309_1000241_pt1 | contig 37939 bp, 30 predicted proteins | sample SubbioAug_CSW13A_FD_20309 | JGI IMG/M metagenome (IMG submission 20309) | reverse complement strand
TAGCCAGCTATATCAAGAACTGATTTATCTTATATATATATATTCTTAAAAACGTTTTTCCTTAAATATGGAATTATATGGGTTCATGAATTCGCCGTGCCGCTTTAACCTTTTTCCCTTCCACTGCCAGGATGTATGTGGTATAATCAACTGAGTAAAATATTTATACAGGATAGCTGTGCTTAAATATGTCAGAAAATTTTAGATATTAAGCTATTTTATATTTTTCTGTTTGAGAGTTCCTTAGGTCAATTATCACCCGTTTTACAGTTTTTTATAACCAGGGTTAAATGCAGGAAAAGGGGGCGGCGTGCCATTTTAACAGTTAAACAGGTGATGACCAAGGATTACCTGGCCATTTGCAATGATGCCTCGATTGAAGATGCTGCCACACTGTTCCTCAAGCGCGGGTTGCAGCGTGTACCGGTGGTGGACAGCGAGGGGAAAACGGTAGGTATGATAGCAACTAACAGTTTTTTGATTGCCATGGTGGCCGGAATCGACATGAATACCCCTGTGCGGGAGGTAATGACTAAGACATTCTCCACCATCGATGAGTCAGCTCCTTTGAAAAAACTCTACAGCTACCCGGTGGAGCCGCTTCTTGTCGTCACAGCGGAAGGAAAACTGGCAGGCGTTCTGACTAAAGCTGATATGGACCGCATCGTCGGTGAAAAATGCTGGCTCCACAATCAACAGCTTAAAGAGATCTTTAACGCAATCCCCACTGGGCTGCTTGTTGTTAATACCGAGGGAGTGGTAACTCTCTGTAATAGTTTCACCGAAAAGCTGCTGGGATGCCAGTACGAGGATGCTCTGGGTCGTCACCTGTCTGAGATTGTGGATAAACCGCTGCTGCTTGGGGTCTTGGAGACCGGAAAGCCGGAAAAAGGCGGCAAGGAAGTAATAAACGGGATAACAGTTTTACGAAACCGTTTCCCTGTCAATAAAGACGGGGTAGTGGCCGGCGCCATTGAAGTCTTCCAGAACATCTCCGACCTGGAGACGATAGCCCATGAACTTCATTGTGTCAAAGCGCTTTCCCATGAACTGGAGGGAATTATTGAGTCCTCCTACGACGGTATTGTGGTTACAGACAATGAGGGGAAGCTGCTGCGTATCAGCAGAAGCTACAGCCGGATAGCAGGAATTCCCTGGGAGGATCTAATCAGGTATATTGGCTGCAATATGCGGGATATTGAGTCAGGTGGTAAAGTTTCCAATTCAGTAAGCTTGCTTGTCCTGGATCAGAAAAAAACTGTGACTATAAATCAGCGGATTTTAAACGGTAAGGAACTGATGGTAACCGGAAATCCCATCTTTGACGAAGAGGGAAAGATTGTCCGGGTTGTATGCAACATTCGCGATATCTCCATGCTCAATAAACTAAAGCGTGAAATTGAAGAGAACAAAGAAGCAGCAGCACGCTACTGTGGAGAGCTGGAAGAACTAAGGGCACGCAACCTGCAGCTTGACGGCATAGTGGCGCAAAGCCCGGAAATGAAACGCGCAGTGGATTTGGCTGTCCGCGTGGCGTCTGTTAATTCTACTGTGCTGATTACCGGCGAGACAGGTACGGGTAAAGAAGTAATAGCCAAAATCATTCATAAGGCCGGCAGGAGGAACGACCAGCCGTTTATTACTGTAAACTGCGGCGCCATACCTGAAACACTGCTTGAATCCGAACTCTTCGGCTATGATAAAGGCGCCTTTACAGGCGCCAACCGTGAGGGAAAGTTGGGCTTGCTGGAAGTAGCCAACAACGGAACTGTTTTCCTAGATGAGATTGGCGACCTTCCTTTACTGCTCCAGGTTAAACTGTTAAGAGTACTGCAGGAACAGGAAATCTCCAGGGTTGGCGGCACTAAAACAATCAAATTAAATCTGCGTATTCTTGCTGCAACCAATAAAGATTTGTCGCAGATGGTAAAAGAGAAAACATTCCGGGAAGACTTTTTCTACAGGTTAAATGTTATCCCGATTCATATGCCTCCCTTAAGAGAGAGGAGGGAGGATATTCTGCCGCTGGTACTTTACTTTTTGGACAAGTATAGCGAGAAGTATAACATGAAAAAAAGATTTTCAGCTGAAGTGCTGGATACTTTTGAACAGTATATGTGGCCGGGCAATGTGCGTGAACTGGAAAATCTTATTGAACGTGTGCTCGTTATCAGCGACGGGGAAACCATAAAAGCAAGACACCTGCCTGGCTATATGACAGGACGGGGAGAGCTGAGAAGCATACCGATTACTGTTCACAATATAATGCCGTTAAAAGAAGCCGGTGAAATTGTGGAAAAAGAACTCCTTTCCAAAGTGCTAAGCACAGGGAGAAGCACGAGAAAAGCCGCCAGCATCCTTGGGGTAGACCACTCAACTATCGTGCGCAAAATAAACAAATACAGCCTGATAATCAATAAGGGAAAATAATGTGGTGCAACGGTACACCAATAATCAGGCAACGGTGCACCAACAATCAGGCAACGGTGCAATTGCGCAAGGCTATGAATAAATAATGTCGCCGGAAAGCACATGTTTAAATAGCTTTGAATTATCCTTTCTGTGGTATGAAGTTTGCATGTAATGCTGTATGAAGAAGATTTGCTTAACATCGGCTCAAAATAGACAGAAAATTCCAAAATGACTGATAGCGGAAGGGGTGGTGCCTTCGTCAAAAGTTGTAACCATGGGTTGGCGTAGTTTAGGTTTCGAAAAAAAAGGAGGGGAAATTATTTAATGAAACGGGCAAAAAAACTGTTGGCTGTATTGTTAATTCTGGCACTGGCTGTAACTATTGCAGGTTGTGGTAAAAAGACTGAGCCTACACCGGCGCCCGGCCCCACACCGGCACAGCCGCCCAAAGAGGTGGTCATCGGCTACAGCGGGCCTTTGAGCGGCCCCGCGGCTGAATACGGGCAGGATTGTCTAAACGGTATCATATACGCTGTGGAGGAAATTAAAAATGCCGGTGGATTCGAAGTAAACGGGCAAAAATATATCTTCAAGCTGGAATCCATCGATGATGGCGCCAACCCGACTCAATCAGTAACAAATGCGCGCAGGCTTCAGGAATTAAACGCAGTAGCAATTACAAACCCGGTTATGACTTCCATTGCGCCCATGATTGAACTAAACCAGGAAGCGGGCAATGAATTCCTGATGCTGGCCTATACCAGCACACCCAAGGTAGTACAGACAGGGAATAAATATTTGGTTGCTGTACCGCCCCCATTTACGGTTTATATTAACGCCTTCTCAAAACTGGCCTGGGACAAGGGCTGGCGCAAAGGGGCCATGGTGATAACACTGGGAGCATACGGCGATGAATGGCGGCAGCTTTTCAAAGCTCACTGGGAGGGCCTCGGCGGCCAGATAACAGCTGACCAGCCGGCAAACTATTATACAGAGGTTGATTACTCTGCCCAGTTGACTGCATCACTTGCCACCAACCCCGATTTTTTGCTCATTGGCGGGCCTTCACAGCCCACCGCCCTGGTGATGGAACAGGCGCGTATGCTTGGATTTACAGGCGCGTTTTTACTTATCGACCAGGCTAAGATGGAGTATATTGAGTCTCTGATTGGCTTGGATATGATGGGCGAAGTAATCGGCGTGGGCCGGATTATGGATTTCCCGTCTGCGACGGCCAAAAAGTTCGATGACGGTTACACCAAGAGATTTGGTGTGATGAATACCTGGGAATCTGTGCTTAACTACACCATGACGCACAAACTGGCGCTTGCCATGCAGGCGGCAGGGAGCGTAGACGATGTAGCGGCTATTGTTGCGGCGTACCCGAAAGTCTATCCCATAAAAGGCGACACATACCCGGTTGAATATTTCGGCGTAGAGGCCGGCGGCGCCACTTACCTGCCGGCGATGGTGCAGACAATTGAGGCTGGCAAATATTCGAAACCGGCACTTTATGTCTGGTGGGCAAAAACAGATGCCGAGTTCCAGCAGGTTAAATCACAAGCCCAGGACGGTAGCAACATGGTTAAAATGGATCTTAAACGCTAAGCCTTAACAGGGAGCAATTGTCCCGCCGGAGAGGGCGGGACAATTGCCCAAATCTTTTCTATAATATAAAGCGTAAAGGGTGTGAATCCGTGCAGCTCTTTTTACAACAGGTATTTAACGGCATTATGATAGGAAGTACTTATGCCATTGTTGCCCTTGGGCTCACACTGGTCTTTGGTATTTTACATGTGCCTAATTTTGCCCACGGCCACCTGTACATGCTGGGCGCCTATGTCACTTTTTTTATGATGAAGCTATACGGGCTTAGTTTTTGGCCGGCGTTGCTGATTTCCATGCTCGTGCTTGCCTTGATAGGTGTTTTGGTGGAAAGAATTGTCTTTAGGCCGTTAATCAATCAAGCCCATATCACCATGTTTATTTCAGCTATCGGACTTTTGATGCTGATTGAAAACTTTGTAATTGTGGCCTGGGGCCCCCGGGCTCACCGTATTCAAAACCCCTACCCCACTATTGTCAGAGTGTTTGGCATCACCATGACGCATCAGCGCATAATTGTCATTGCCGCGGCTGTAATCCTGATGGTTCTGCTGCAGCTATTTATTAAAAAGACTATTGTGGGCACCACCATCGAGGCGGTGGCCCAGGACCGCGAAGGCGCCCTAATGATGGGGATCAGCGTCAATCGTGTGGCAGGGATGACCTTTGCTATTTCATCGGCTCTCGCTGCTGCCGCCGCTTCGCTGGTGGCCCCCATTTTCATGATTTCGCCCACCATGGGTGGCCTGCTGGTGATGAAGGCTATGATTATAATCATCTTGGGAGGAATGGGAAGTATTAAAGGGGCTATTTTGGGCGGCTATATTCTCGGCTTGGTGGAAGCCTTAGGCGGCGGTTATCTTTCGGCCGCGTATAAAGACGTTTTTGCTTTTGGACTGCTGATTGCAGTTTTGGCCGTTAAGCCCACAGGCCTGTTTGGAAAGGAGAAATAGCCATGGACATCAAAAAAATCTTAAAAGAAAAGTGGCCTTATTTATTCCTGCTGCTTGTGGCCTTTGCAGTACCGGTGCTTGTCTCCAGCCGTTATGTTTTCCAGGTGATTGTGATCAGTGTGGTTTGGTCTGTTGCTGCGCTCTCTCTCAATTTGGTTTTAGGCTACACCGGACTTGCTTCCCTTGCACATGCCGGTTTTTTTGGTATCGGCGCTTACGGAGTTGCATTACTGACCAGGGGAGGGATGTCCTTTTGGCTGGCCCTGCCTCTATCGGCGCTTTTGGCCACTGTTGTAGGCCTCTTTATTGCTATGCCCGCTCTGCGCACCCGTGAGTCTTATTTTGCCATCAGCACACTTTGCTTTGGTGTGATTATTTACATCGTGGCTGGCAACTGGCTGAGCCTCACCGGGGGGCATACCGGCATCATCGGCATTCCACGTGTAACCCCTATCCGCCTGCCGTTTTTAACAATTGAGTTTACCAGCCTCACATCGCAGTATTACCTGGTGCTGGTGCTTCTCTTGCTTACACTGTTTGTGATGCACCGGCTGGTTTATTCTTTGCAGGGGCTTACATTTATGTCAATTCGCAATAACGAGGTACTTGCCGAAGCAGTGGGGATTAATGCTTTCAGCACTAAACTGCTTTCCTTTTGCATTGCCAATTTTATCGTGGCACTGGCAGGAGGGGTGTACGCGCCTCTTATGGGCAGTATCAGCCCCACTGTCACCATGCATATCCTGACTTTTAACTGGCTTGTCTTTACTCTCCTTGGCGGAGTGGCCACATTGGCCGGCCCGATTATCGGCGCTTTTGCCATCACGGTGCTGATAGAATCCCTCTACTTTCTCGGGGAGTACCAGCTTATCATTTTTGGTGCTTTGTTGATTGTAGTCATCATTTATTTCCCGCGCGGGTTGATGGGGATTTATGATAATCTTAGCTTAAAGGCAAAGGACTTCTACCAGCAAAGGAGGTCGGGATTTAAGGATGTGCAACGCATTGCTCAAAGTCGAGGATCTGACTAAGCAGTTTGGCGGGCTTTTGGCGGTTAATAAGGTTAACTTTGAAGTATATGAAGGAGAAATCCTCGCAATAATCGGGCCAAACGGAGCGGGCAAAACGTCTATTTTTAATCTGATCAGCAAGTTGATGCCAGCTACTTCAGGCAGCGTCCATTTTCTGAATGAGAATATCACCGGCCTAAAGTCCTACCAGGTTGCGGCTCGGGGCATCACCCGGACTTTTCAGGCCACTTCCCTCTTTGACCAGTTAAGAGTAGTTGACAATCTGGCCATCGGCCGCAGAGTGCGTACCAGGACCCGCTCCTGGGACGCTATTCTCCACAACTCTGTCTGGAAGAAAGACAAGGAAGAGACGACTTTGAAGGTGATGATGATGCTGGGTTTTATCGGCCTGCAGGAGAAACCATTTCACTTCGTGTCTTCACTTTCCCAGGAAGAGCAGAAACGGCTGGCAATCGGCGTCGCCCTGATGAGCGACCCCAAGATAATACTGCTGGATGAGCCGTGCGGAGGAATCAACAACGACGAAACCGAAGGTATCACACAGTTGATCCGCAATATTAAAGAGGCAGGCATCACCGTTTGCCTTATCGAGCATAAAATGCGTATGGTCATGGGCCTTGCCGACCGCATAGTGGTACTTAATTACGGCTGCAAGATTGCTGAAGGCGAGCCTCAGGAAATCAGGAGCAATCCCACAGTTATCGAGGCCTACCTGGGGGGGGGAAATCATTGTTAAAACTGAACGATGTCTCAGTAGCCTTAGGCGGCTATAGGATACTTGAAAAAATTTCCCTGGAAATCAAGCAGGGCGAGTGTGTGGCCCTGCTTGGCAACAACGGGTCCGGCAAGTCCACTCTCTTTCGTACCGTGGCGGGGATAACGAAGCCATCGGGGGGGACCATTGAATTTAAAGGTGAGCCAATCCACCGCTTACCGGCTGACAAAATTGTCTGCAGGGGGTTGGTTCTCTGTCCCGAAGGACGCCGACTTTTTCCACAGCTTTCAGTCTATAAGAACCTGAGGCTTGGCGCTTATGTAAGAAAGTGCAGCGCCGCCGAGTTGCATAAGACACTGGATCAAAACTATGAACTGTTCCCCATCCTGAAAGAAAGGAAAGATCAACTGGCGGGGACACTTAGCGGCGGGGAACAGCAGATGCTGGCCATTGCCCGTTCCCTGATGTGTGAACCCTCTTTTCTGCTGATGGATGAGCCTTCCATGGGACTGGCGCCTAAGGTCGTACAAAAAATCGCGGAGACAGTAAAAACAATTTGTGAGATGGGAACCACTGTGTTTCTGTCAGAACAGAATGCCAACATGGCTCTGCAGGTGACAAACCGCGGGTATGTCCTGGAAAGCGGTACTATTATGCTGGAAGGGGCAAGCTCCGACCTGGCAGACAATGACCTTGTGCGCAAGGCCTACCTCGGCGCTTAATCAGCTAAGCCGTGTATGATAAATTTACTGATTTAAAGCTCTGCACCGGCGCCTGTGGGCCTGAATCCCCACAGTGTGCCGGTTACTTTTATTTTGTGAAAATACTTTTTTATATTTATTAGACAGGATTTTAAAAAAAGGGATTATTGACCTGCAGGTCGAAGAAAAAGCGTGAGCAGACCAATCTGAGAAAGCAATGTCAAGGGAGGATTTCCAGGTGCAAGTAAAAGACAAAAAATATTGGTTGCCCGGACTGCCAAAAAATCTTTACTACCCGCAGGTACCCCTGTTTACGCTGCTTGAAACCTCAGCCAGGTATTATCCGCAAAAAACAGCAGTTAATTATTATGGTAATGAGATGACCTACTCTGAGCTTTTTGCCTGTGTGGAAAAAATGGCAGCGTCGCTGGCAAAAAAAGGAGTTAAAAAGGGGGACAGGGTCGCCCTTTTCATGCAAAACAGCCCTCACTTTATTATCAGCTACTATGGTATTATGAAAGCAAACGCCGTGGTGGTCCCCCTCAACCCGATGCTGGTGGAAGAGGAGCTGTTTTATTTATTACAAGACAGCGGCAGTGATGTGGTAATCACTACAGCGGACCTTGCCGGGCGTGTTATAAACGTAAAAAAGAAGCTGCCCATAAAAGAAGTAATTGTCGGCAGCTACAGCGATTACCTGCCCAAGGAGCCAACTCTGCCCGTGCCGGCTTTTATGCAGGCGTTGTCACAGGAACTGCCCGCAGGCGTGACTCCGTGGCATGAGGTTATGAAAGAAACTTCCCCTCCCCCGCTGCAGGATACCGGCTATAATGATTTATGCCTGCTTCCTTATACATCAGGTTCCACCGGCGATCCAAAAGGCTGCATGCACACCCACGCCACAGTGATGTCCAACCTTATCAGCGCCTACCACTGGGTCAGCCTGACTGCTTCCTGCGTCTGCCTGGCAGTGCTGCCCTTTTTCCATGTTACAGGATTGATTCACAACATGATGGCTCCACTGTATGCCGGCGCCACGGTGATGCTGATGACACGCTGGGACAGGCAGACAGCGCTCGAGGCTATTGAGAAGTACAGATGTACGCACTGGATCAATATTTCCACCATGGTTGTTGATATACTATCGGCTCCCGACATTATGCAGCGCGACCTCAGTTCACTTTTGAGCATTGGCGGCGGAGGAGCGCCTCTGCCGGCGGCCATTGGTGAGAAACTTGAGCAAATAGCCGGGTTAAAGTACATAGAGGGTTACGGCCTTACCGAGACTATTTCCCAGACTCATAAAAACCCGCCGCCAAGGCCAAAACGTCAGTGCCTTGGCATTCCGGACTTTGGCGTTGACGCGCGTATTATTGATATGGAAACAGGCCGGGAAGTGCCCCAGGGCAAAGAGGGGGAGCTCATCATCGACGGGCCTGAGGTTTTCATCGGATACTGGAACAAGCCCGAGGAAACAGAAAAAGCTTTCATGCAACTGGATGGCAGGACTTATTTCCGGACCGGGGATGTATGCTACATGGATGAGGAAGGATATTATTTCCTTGTTGACCGCACTAAGCGCATGATCAACGCAGCCGGATTTAAGGTATGGCCTGCCGAGGTGGAAAACCATCTTTACAGGCACCCGGACATATTGGAGGCCTGTGTGGTGGGAGTCCCCGACCCCAAGCGCGGCGAAGAGGTGAGGGCTTATGTGGTGCTCAAAGAGCAAACCGAAGGCAGGGTGAAAGAGGAAGAGATTATTACCTGGTGTAAGGAACAAATGTCAGCTTATAAATACCCAAGACAGATAAGATTTATTGAAGCCCTTCCCAAGAGCGGCACAGGAAAAATCCAGTGGCGGACACTGCAGGAAACTGCGCGCAAGGAGTTTGAATAATCTGCCTGAGATCAGCAAGACTGAAAACAGACTTCCCGGTTTTAGCGGGAAGTCTGTTTGTCTGCGCTGTCAGACTTTAATACAGGAGGGATTTGCTTAGTCCTTTTATAATATTTTATCATTTCCTTAAAAAGATGAACAAGAGAAGAGCGGCTGACAAACTCTGCGCGTGTCACAGGCAGTTCCATGGCTTCAAAGGTGTACTCAAGGTTGGCAATGGCCTTATCCAACATGGCGTAAGGTATCTTCCTGCCCATCAGTTGGTTTTTCTGGACTTTTTCCAGGATTCGCAAAAGCTTAGCCAGGGGCCTGGCCTGGGGGACCTCGGTTACCATCCGCTTTGCCAGCTTGTGCATCTCCTGCAGCCTCTCCAGCTGAGAAGCAAAGATGCGAAATGTTTCCCGGTAATTGTCAGCAAGGGTTTCACTGGAAAGATTGAAGCGCTGTTCTTCACGGAAGAACTTGGAAAGCTCAAGGCCTGTACTGATTTCTTTCTCCAGTTGTCCGGCCAGCTCGGAAACATGGGGTTTTTCCATGGTGGGGCGCAGCATCTCGTGCGCTACTGTTCCCATTATTTGCCGCAGTGATTCGTCCAGGTACTGCAGGCGGTCTAAAATTACCTGTCTGTGGTTAGGTGTGAAGAGAAAATTGATGGTCAGTGCCACCACACCGGCAAGCAGTGCAGACAGCACCTGCTGGATGGAATATAAGGGCAGGCTCTCTGCGCCGCTGGATATAATACCGATGGCCACTACGGTAGTGGTCATGATATTGTCCTGCCAGTTTAACTGCAGCAGTAAAAAAATAACTGTAAATACTGTGAGACCAAAGGCCAGAGGCGTAGGGCCAAGCAGCATGCCAACTACAATACCGACCATTGCACCAAGCAGTATGCCCCCCAGCTTGGCGAAGCTTTGTACCATTGAGCGGTAAAAGGTGCGCTGGATTGTCACTACTGCAACAATGGCCGCCAGGGTAATCCTTTCCACCCCTAAACTCTGCAGTATAAAAATGGTCAGTGCTACGGCTACGGATGTCTTTAGCACCCTGCCGCCTACGCTAAATCTGCCATGCATCTATCTCTCTCCTTAATCATTTGTATCAGTGCCGGCAAATAACGGCGCTTTTAAGCAGGAATTTAAATTTTTTATCAGAATGCTTTAATGATGATTTTACTCAAACGCAATGATTAAGTTTAAAACAGGAGGCTTACAATGAATCGACAGCAGGATTGCAGCAGCGGCAGCAGGTTTCATTACGGGTATGTAATATTATTTGCAGGGATATTAACAGTCATGGGCGCCCTTGGCTTTGCCCGTTTCGGTTATGCCACAATTCTGCCGGATATGAAGGCAGGCCTTTTATTGAATAACACGCAGATGGGTTTGATTGCCACAGGGAATTTAATTGGTTATACTGCTTTTTCTCTGCTTGGCGGGTTCTTTGCCGCCAGGTACGGCCCACGCCATGTGATTGCTTATTCCATGTTGCTGGCCGGGGCTGCCATGTTTTTTACCGGCACAGTGGGAGGAGTAATTTCTGCTGTGGTGCTGCGCTTTGTCACAGGCCTTGGCAGTGCCGGCGGCAATATACCTGTCATGGGGCTTGTGTCAGCCTGGTTTGCACCTAAACGCCGCGGGATAGCGGCAGGAGTCCTGGTTGGGGGTTCCGGCCTTAGTTTAATAGTGACAGGCCTTTTAGTCCCCAGGGTAATTGCTCTTTATCCGCAAAACGGATGGCGTATCAGCTGGTATCTTTTGGGTGGCATTGTCTGCTTGCTTGGTGTGATCGGCTTCACTCTGCTGCGAAACAGTCCTGCTGAAAAAAATCTGTCCCCTCTTGGCGCCTGCGGTTCTTCCTCTGCTTTGGAGGCAGAGGGAGCAAACAGCAAAACATTCTTGTGGCGGAGCATTTTTAAATCAAAAGTACTCTGGCACCTAGGCCTCGTTTATTTGTTTTTTGGTTTTTCCTATATTATATATGGCACCTTTTTTGTGGATGCGATGATGACTGAAAAAGGGTTTACCCAGGCCCAGGCAGGTGCAATCTGGTCTTTTATCGGGTTTATAGCTATCTTCAGCGGCATCCTGTGGGGGGCTGTTTCAGATTTTATCGGCCGCAAATTTGCCCTGGCCATTGTTTTTGGCCTGCAGGCAGTATGTTATTTTCTGTTCGCCGCGGCGCGCACTCCCGAAATATTGTATCTGTCTGCTTTCCTCTACGGGCTTACCGCTTTTAGTATTCCGGGCATTGTAGCAGCCGCCTGCGGGGATTATGTGGGAGCAAGGCTTGCTCCTGCCGCTTTGGGTATGGTAACTCTTTTTTTTGCCGCCGGGCAGACTGCTGCTCCTTCTGTAGCCGGCTTTCTGGCGGATAAGACACACACTTTCAGCGGGGCCTTTATTTTAGCGGCGGCAGTGGCGGTATTGGGCAGTGCCGGTTCTCTCACACTGACTTCGCCGGGAAAGTCTGCTTCCTAAGTAAAATACCTGGGAACTCTTTAACAGATACATAAGATTTTTCTGCAGAGGCAAATTATAAAAAAACAATCGGGGTGCTCTATGGACCGGCAGCAGTTGATCAACAGGCTAAACTGGTTTTACAGCCTGGAAATGAACCAGGTAGAACTTTATACCATACAGAGCAAAAAGGTTGATGACATTTATATCAAAAAGGTGCTGGAACGTGTGGCTGAAATTGAATCAGGGCATGTACAAAACATTGGGGAAAAGATCAGGGAACTGGGAGGGACCCCTACTTTACTTGGCGAGATGCTGTCGCCGGTTACCGGGAAAATAGCCGGCTTTCTCACGGCCTGGCCCGGGATTATTACTGTATTAAAAGCAGACATTGCCCTGGAGGAGAAAGCTATGAAAGACTACAAAGATTTTATCCTTCAGTCAGGGAATGATGTAAATTTATTCGCATTACTGTGGAGCAATCTGGTAGACGAGGACCTCCATACATCCTGGTTTGCCAGTAAAGTAGGGGAACTTGAAAAACAAATCTTAAATTAGTCGGTCCTTTTTTGAAAAATAAGCAAAAACTCGTGCACTTTGTTTACCCTGAACACATAAGGATAGCCGAGAGGGCGCAGGCTGTTATAATCTTTCCTGCGATCCCAGATAATTATGTCGTCAAGTGTAAACCCGCGCCCTGTCAGTTCCTGGCAGAGATCAAGGTGCAAAGGATAAAAGACAGGTCCTTTCCTTAAATCCATGACATTAACCACCAGGTAGCCGCCCTTCTTCAGGGTCTGGAGGACTTGCTCAAAAACAGAACCAAGAGCTTTTACAAATGATGTAAAATCCTCTATTCTGCTCAAATCTTCCTTTAGGCCCCCATAGTTTTGTGTCTCCCTGCAATCCGCGGTGCGTTTTTGATCTAATATATTCCAGTAGGGTGGCGAGGTCACGCACAGGGAGACTGTTTCATCATCTATGTATTGTCTGAGTGTCTGCGCATCATCATTTATTATGCCGGGTTCAGATTTTTCAAATGAAGAGATGGCAGGCAGGCCAAGACGCGCCCTGGCCAGTTCTGCAAACTCAACCGATATTTCAAACCCTGCAGCACGCCTGCCAAGCTCGCGTGCTGCCACAAGTGTGCTGCCTGAACCGGCAAAAACATCCAGCACTAAATCACCTGGTTTGGAGAATATCTGTATAAGGCGGCCGGCCAGAGCTTTGGGGAACATAGCCGGATGTTTTAATTTTTTTTCTGTGCTGTCCTTTTCTATATCACTCCAGACACTGATGGAATAACGCGCCCATGTCTTTCCGTCCAGGTCTGTTTTTTCTTTTTTTGGCCCCAAACTGACCGCCCCTTTAATAGATTTGTGGAAGGGAGCTATCTTATGACAAGTAAATTATATCATAAATTATTTTTTTATGGGACAGATTGTGACATATTTTGCCTGCCTGGCATATTATAATAGTTTATGGCATTTGACGAAGCTTTTAGGGGAGGTCTGTTATGGCGAGGGTATTGGTAATTGAGGATCAACCTTCTATCGGCATGGTCTTTAAGGTGGCCCTCAGTGAGGAAGGACATACTGTGGATGTATTCAGGGATGGCAAATCAGGCATGGAAGGGCTTGCCAGAGAACCACGGCCTGACATTATCCTGGTTGACCTGCTTATGCCGGGGATAAGCGGGAAGGATGTAGTTGAGAAATTACAGGTGGACTCCAGACTGCGGGACATACCGGTGGCAATTATTTCAGGCTGCATACCCGGTCCTGATGTTCTGCCGCGGGAGGGAAGCTTTCAGGCTTTTATCAGTAAGCCCTTTGACCTCTTAGAAGTAGTTGAATTGGTGACCAGGCTTACCGCAAATAAACAGATTTGCGCCTGAACTGCAAAAAAGGAGCTGAGGGCTCCTTTTTTAGTACCTGTTATGCAGCACTGCGCGCAGCAGTTCTTCGCCTATCTGGTTAACAAACATCGCGTAGACCGGCAGCAGCGCCTCTTTCCAAAACTCTTTTTCCACTTCGCTTAAATGATAGATTTTAATCTGGCCGCTGGCAATAATCATTTCCATGTCACGTTTATTTTGCTCAATGGCTATTTCTCTCTCCCATGCTGTAACTTCTGCCATCGTTTCATCCAGGATCAGGCGGATGTCAGGCGGAAGAGACGACCAGAATTTTTCATTAGTAAGGACCAGGTAGCCCAGGTAGCCATGGTCGCTGATTGTAAGGTGGTCCTGGACGAGAAAAAATTTCTTTGTGTAGATATTGGAGGGGGTGTTTTCCGCTGCATCCACCATACCCCTTTCAAGGGCAGCATAGACGTCAGAAAAGGGGAGGTCCCTCGCCATTGCTCCCAGTTGCACAAACTGCGCATCGAGGACGCGGCTGGGCATAATACGAAAGCGCAGGCCTTTAAAGTCGGATGGTTTGTGCAGGGGCCTGTTGGCTGTCATTACCTTGAAGCCATTGTCCCACATGGCCAGGGAAACTATGCCCTGGGTCGTTAGCCTGCTAAGAAGCATCTGCCCTTCGGCACTGTCAATAAATTGGTGCACCTGATTATAGTCTTCAAACAAAAACGGCAGGTCGAAAAGAAAAAGTTCGGGAAAGTATTCTGTCATTTTTGCCGTAGCCGGAGCTATAATCTGGATATTATTATTAATAAGGGCGTCTATTTCTTCCCCGTCCATATAAAGCTGAGAATTGGGATAGACCTGTACTTCGACGTGCCCGTTGGTACGTTCATGGACCAGTTCTGCAAACCTTCTGGCAGCCATACCCTTGGGAGTCTGTTCGGAGACTACATGTGAAAATTTAATAACAATGCGTTCTTCGGCACTGACCTGTTCCAAATCAAGGGCACGCTTCTGACAGCTTTGCAATGGAAGAGCAAACAGAATTAAAAAAAAGATTATGAGGATAGTTGTGGCCCACGATATCGAGATCTTTGTCTTCATTTTTTCACCTTTTCCAATTGTTTGGATCTGCTGCTTTAGATCAGCTCACTATATAGCGGTTGACCGGGCGTCCCACTGAGCCGTACTGAATCTCAAGGTTGAGCTTTCCCATTTTTTCCAGGTAGTCAAGGTAACGACGGGCGGTAACCCGTGCCAGGCCCACACCGTCAGCCACTTCTTCGGCAGAGAGGGCCTGTGACTTCTTTAGCAGGTAAAGAAGCACCTGGCGCAGTGTTACTTCATTTAGGCCCTTTGGCAGATCTTCCTCCTGCGCACGTGTTTTGTTCATGGCCAGCTGGTCAATCTCTTCCTGGTCCAGCGACCCTTTTCTGTGTAGTTTGCTGTGCAGCAGTTTGTAGGACTCCAGCGCGCTCTTGAGACGTGAATATTTGAAAGGTTTAATAATATAGTCCACAGCCCCGTAGCGGAAGGCATGCTGAATGGCTTCCACATCCCTTGCCGCAGTAACAAGAATAACATCTGTGGGTATATTACAGGAACGGAGTTCTTTTAAGACCTCGATGCCGCTTTTGTCGGGCAGATAGATGTCAAGGATCACCAGGTCCGGCAGCAGTCCGCGGATAATTTCCACTGCTATGCTGCCGGATTCGGCAGTGCCCACAATATCAAAACATCCGATATCATTTATATATTGAGTATTAACTTGCATAACCATGGGATCGTCCTCTACGATCACAGTGCGAATCCCCTTCATCGCCATACCTTCCTTCATTCGGGATTAGTACTTCAATGGTTGTATAAGCCTGTGGGCAGCTGTCCACAAATATTTCACCCTTTGCAGAGGCAACATACTGCTTGACGAGTGAGAGGCCGACACCGCGGCTTGGCCCCTCTTTGGTTGAGTACCCTGATTTAAAGATTAAGTCTAAATTTTCAGGCGCCACACCCACTCCGTAGTCATGGACGCGAATAAGCAGGTGTTCAGGCAGGTTTCTGATCAGTATTTTTACTTTTCTGCGCTCGGGCACAAGCCCCGATACAGCTTCCATGGCATTCTCCAACAGATTGCCGATTATAATTACTGCAGCACTGCTGTCGAGTTGGGGGGGAAGCTCATCCAGGTGGCTGTTGTGGTCAATTTCCAGGTTAATTTTTAGTTCTTTAGCCCTGCCGTGTTTGCCCAGAAGCAGGCCGGCCAGGCTGTTGTCAAGGATATTCTTTGTTAAAAAGAGTGTAAGTTCCTCACGCTCAGTGTTAAACTCAAAAATATAATCCACAGCTTCTTCGTAGCGTTTTAGCTGAATCAGCCCGGCAATTGTGTGAAGTTTATTCATGTGCTCATGATTTTGTACACGCAGCGCTTCAATAAATTTTTTCACTCCCGTCAGCTCTTCCGCCAGTTCGTGCAGTTCGGTTTTATCTTTAAATGTGGCAACAGCTCCCACTATCCCCCCTTTAACCATAACAGGTATACGTGAAACAAGGATGGCGGTGTTGTTTAAAACCCGCTGCTGGTTAAGCTGTATGCGGCCTGTTTTCATCGTCCAGGGGAGGCGCGAGTCGGGGATAACTTCAGTTACAGCCCTGCCTACTGCCTCGCCGTCGTAACTGATGATACGCTTTGCTTCTTCGTTCATTACTGTTATCTTCATTTCGCGGTCGATGGCAATAATGCCTTCACCGATAGAATGGAAAACTGAGTTGCGCTCTTCAAGCAGGCGGGCTATTTCAGTGGGCTCCATGTTGAACAGTGTCCGCTTGATGTTGTCGGCCAGGTAGATGGAACCTGCAAGCCCAACCAGGAGGCCAAGCAGCAATGACAGATAAAAGCGGGAACGAATACTGGCCAGGAGCCGGGCTATGGTAGGTGTGAGTATCCCTACTACCACAACACCCACCTGCCGTGTGCCTTCGTCGGTTTTAATCGGGACAAATGCCCTGACAGAGGGCCCCATAATGCCTGCAGCACGTGAGATATACTCATGGTCGGCAAAAGCGGGGCCTTCATCGCCTCCCTCAAAACGCTGGCCGATTCTTTCCTGAAGAGGGTGGGAATAACGTATCCTGTCCAGATCCAGGACTACAATATACTCAACATTGGTGGCAAGGCGAATCTTTTCGGCAACCGGCTGAATAACATCTACGCCGTCAGGTTTACCCACATTGGTCTGAATCTGCTCAATTTGGGCTACTGTCCTCGCTACTGCCAGGGCACGCGAACCAAGCTCATTTTCCAGCGTCAGTGAGAAATTTTCAATCAGTGTGACACCGCCGATCACAATAATCAGCACAATGAGGCCAAAAGAAAGAAAAGTAATTTTCCAACGCAGCGGGATTGGTTTATTGTTGAGCAACAGTCCTGCCTTCATTATCGTTACCCCCTGTTCAACGACTTAGTTTCGACAAATCAGGGGGTACTTCCTTTAGCTTGTCTATAAGTTTATCATAAGAAGGAACAAGAATGTTTTGAACAATAAGAACAATATTAACAATACGGTCAAATTATGGCGGTTTCTAATTCGATAATATAGAATAAATACAATATTTAAAATATACTCAGTTCTATACCGTGCTAAGCCTGACGGAAGCCATAGGCGTGGTTATTTTTTGTGTAACTTTGCTGAAACAAGGCAGTGAAATGTTCTATTTCCTTTTGCGCATGGATAATAATGGCAGAGAGTTATATTTATGCGGCAGGATTGGATGGCTATTCTAAAAATGATATTAATTAAAATTATTTTAGTAATTAAAAACTTTTTATAAAGGGATTACATTTACCGTGTCGAATCAAAATTAATTAGCTGTTCTTTAGTTTTAGCCTGGCAAAATGTCCTAATCGCCAGGCGTCAAAGATTTGCACTAATAGGAGGTGAATAGGGTGCGCTATAGCTATTACCCGGGATGCACCCTGAAGACAAAAGCCAAGGTCTACGAGGATACAACTTTGCAGACCGCCAGGGCGCTTGGCCTGGAGATTTCTGAAGTGCCCGAGTGGCAGTGCTGCGGTGCCCTTTATCCGCTCAACACAGAGGAATTTTTTCCGCTTTTGTCTCCCGTCAGGTCATTGGCTCAGGCCAAGGCTGAAACAAACGAGAAGTTGGTCACTCTTTGTGCCGGTTGCTACAACGTGTTTAAGCGGACCAACAGGACCATGCGCCAGGACGGTGAAGTCCGCCGCAAGATTAATGACTATCTTGAAGAGGACTACATGGGAGAAGTTGATGTTGTTCATTACCTTGAAGTGTTGAAAAACGACATAGGGTTTGACGTTTTGGCGGAAAAAGTGAAAAAGAAGCTTGAGGGACGCAAAATTGCGCCTTACTACGGGTGCCTGCTGCTTAAGCCGCGGGACGAGATGGACTTTGACGATGTGGAAAACCCCACTATATTCGAGGATTTTCTGCAGGCCATTGGCGCCACAGTGGTTGAATACCCCTATAAGACCGAATGCTGCGGGTCGTACCTTTCCATGGCCAACGAAAAAGTTGCTGCCACTGCCGTGGGCAGGATTCTTACATCTGCTTTTAAAAACGGCGCTGAAGCTTTAATTGTGGCCTGCCCGCTCTGCAAATACAATCTGGAAGCACTTCAGAAAGAATCAAAAGAAGCAGCGGGGCACCCTGAATTGCCTGTCTATTACTTTACAGAACTCCTGGCTGAGGCCCTGGACGTCCGTGAATAGAATGAGGAACATGGAGAGGGAGGAAATGGTATGAAGGTAACCACGGACAAGATTAACAGCAACCTGATCAGCGAAGTGGAAGAAATTAGCGGCCAGAAAGTATCAGCCTGTTTCCAGTGTGCCAAGTGCACCGGCGGCTGCCCTGTTGTCTGGGCGATGGATATTTATCCGCACCAGGTGCTCCGCTATGCTCAACTCGGACTGGCTGACGAACTCTTAAACAGCAAGACACTGTGGATTTGCGCTGCCTGTCAGACCTGTGACTCGCGTTGTCCGCGGGGTGTTGATATCCCCAAGGTCATAGAAGCTCTCCGTTTAATTCTTCTACGGGCAAAAGGCGGCAACTATCTCCACCCGAACGATCTGCCGGCCAAAGTACTTGAAAATGCGCCGCAGCAGGGTTTGGTGAGTGCGTTCCGCAAGTATGCCAAGTAGAGAAAAAAAGAAGTGGGAGTGATACAAGAGTGAAGAGGATTGGAGTTTTCATCTGCTGGTGCGGTTCAAACATCGCAGCCACGGTAGATATAGAAAAAGCTATGGCCGCGGCCAGAACCATGCCCGGTGTTGTCCACGTGGACCAGAATAAGTACACCTGCTCCGGAATCGGGCAGGCAATGATCAGAGGTGCCATTAAGGAACACAAGCTGGACAGAGTGGTAGTATCTGCCTGTTCACCCCGCATGCACGAGAACACCTTCCGCAAGACGGTAGAGGCAGCAGGCTTAAATCCGTATTACCTTGAAATCGCCAATATACGCGAACAGTGTTCCTGGGTGCACAAAGATAAAGAAGCCGGCACTGATAAGGCCATCTCTCTGATACGCACAGCAGTGGCCAAGGCCTCCAGAAACGAAGCTCTCTTTGCCACTGAGATGCCCATTGAGCGCCGGGCGCTGGTAATCGGCGGTGGTATTGCCGGCATCCAGGCAGCTTTGGACATCGCTGATGCAGGTTATGAAGTGGACGTGGTGGAAAAAGAGCCAAGTATTGGCGGGCGTATGGCCCAGCTTGACAAAACATTCCCCACCCTTGACTGCTCTGCCTGTATCCTGACACCTAAAATGGTTGACGTCTCCCAACATGAAAAAATCAACCTTATTACCTATTCAGAGATAGAGAAGGTAGAAGGCTATGTAGGCAACTTCACCGTAACCATCCGCAATAAAGCGCGCAGCGTGGACATGGAAAAGTGTACCGGCTGCGGTGACTGCACAGCCAAATGCCCGTCCAAGGTGGAAAGTGAATTTGATGTGGGCCTAGTCAAGAGAAAGGCAATCTACACGCCTTTCCCGCAGGCGGTGCCCAATAAACCGGCCATAGACCGCGCCAACTGCCGTTGGTTTAAATCCGGAAAATGCAAGGTCTGCCAGAAAGTCTGCCCTGCCGACGCCATTGATTATGAGCAGGAGGACCGGCTCGTTACAGCAAGATACGGGGCCATCGTGGTCGCAAGCGGCTTTGATACCCACAAGCTTGACAAGTATGGGGAATATGCCTACGGCAAACATCCCGATGTAATTACGAGCCTGGAGTTTGAGCGCCTGCTCAACGCGTCAGGCCCAACCGGTGGCAAGATCCTGCGCCCGTCCAACGGGCAGACGCCCAAAAACGTGGCCTTTATCCAGTGCGTGGGCTCCCGCGACAAAGCCAAGGGCAATCCCTACTGCGCCAAGGTTTGCTGCATGTATACAGCCAAGCACGCCATCCTGCTCAGCGAAAAAATTCCCGGTGCTAAAGCATTTGTCTTTTATATTGATGTGCGTACTCCCGGCAAGGACTACGAGGAATTCTACAACCGGGCCTACGAGGAATACGGTGCCACTTACATCAAGGGCAGTGTATCAAAAGTTTTTCCGGACGGCGAACAACTCATTGTCAGGAGTGTCGACGCCTTAAGCGGCGCACTGATAGAGCTGGTGGTGGACATGGTGGTTCTGGCTACTTCAGTTGATGCCCGCAGCGATGCCAAGGAACTGGCGCAGAAGCTGTCAATTACCACCAACGCCCATAACTTCTTTAATGAAGCGCATCCCAAGCTGCGCCCGGTAGAGACACACACTGCGGGAATCTTCCTCGCCGGCGCCTGCCAGGGGCCAAAGGATATTCCTGAAACTGTGGCCCAAGCTTCGGCTGCCGCTGCAAAAGTAACAGTGTTGTTGAATAAAAAGAGCCTGCTCAGCAACCCGTCAGTGGCTGAAGTTAACCTTAAACTCTGCTCTGGGGATATGTCCTGCATGGTTGTCTGCCCGTATGGCGCCATCACTGAAAAAATGATCGAAGAGCGCCGCGGCCGTGACATGATAAAACGCAGGGTGGCTGATGTGAATTCAGCCTTGTGCCAGGGATGCGGCGCCTGTACAGTGGCCTGCCGTCCCGGCGCCATTAACCTGAAGGGCTTCACCAACGAGCAGATCTTAGCGGAGGTGGATGCAATATGTCTGTAGTAAAACAGGAAGGCTTTGAGCCTTTGATCGTAGCCTTCTGCTGCAACTGGTGCAGCTATGCCGGCGCCGATCTGGCAGGGACCAGCCGCATGTCATACCCGTCCAATGTGCGGATTGTCAGGGTCCCCTGCTCCAGCCGCGTAAACCCCAGTTTTATTATCAGGGCTTTTCAGCGCGGGGCAGACGGTGTAATTGTTGCAGGCTGTCATCCCGGCGACTGCCATTACCACAGCGGCAACTTCTTCAGCCGCCGCCGTTTTACTGTACTGAAGCAAATGCTTGAGTTTATGGGTATTGAACCCGAGCGCTTTCAGGTCCGCTGGATTTCAGGCTCGGAAGGCGCTAAGTTTGCCTCTGTCATGGCCGGCATTACTCAGGATGTTAAGAGCCTTGGCCCGAACAGAAAGTTGAGGGATGTCCGATGAGAGAATATAGTGAAAAAATGCAGAAAATCGCGTCGGATGCTCTGGAAAAGAAAGAAGTTTCTTTGGTAATCGGCTGGCGTAAAAAGGATTTTTGGTGGCAGTCACCGGTTGCTTTCGTGGATGATGCGGCGCAGGCCAGGCAGCTTGTGTGGGACCCTTTTACAGTTAACAACCCGATTAAATACCTGCTGGACCAGGATTGCCATGAAAAAACAGGTGTTTTTGTCAAGGGCTGTGATTCCCGCGGTATCAACCGGCTGCTGCAGGACAGACGCTTAGAGCGCGACCGTGTTGTTCTCTACGGCGTACCCTGCGATGGTAAAGTAGACGCCGCCAAGCTAAAAAAAGCTTTTCCCGGGCAAAAGATTAAACAGGTAGCTGCCGCCGGCGACCAACTGTCGGTTACAGTGGACGGCGGTGATGAATCTGTGCCGGCTAAGGAATACCTGCTGGACAAGTGCCAAAGCTGCCGCTATCCCAACCCGGTTGTCTATGACCGTTTGGCCTGGGAAGAGGTGGCGCCGCGCCAGGTAAGCGAGGAAAGCCGCTTTTCACGCGTGGCCGACCTTGAGCAAATAGATGTGGATGAGCGCTTTGCTTACTGGTCACGCCAGTTTGAGCGCTGTATCCGCTGTTTTGCCTGCCGCAACGTTTGCCCTGCCTGCAACTGTGTCACCTGCATTTTTGACCAGGCTGAACCGCGTTGGCTTGGAAAAGCAAGCGATATGGGAGATACGCTTAACTACCAGATGATTCGTGCTTTCCACGTAGCAGGCCGCTGTTTTGAGTGCGGCGAATGCGAGAGAATCTGCCCTGCCGGTATTCCGCTGCTGGATTTGCACCGCAAAATAATTAAAGATTTAAACGGCTACTATGGTGAATATGACGCCGGCCTGAACCCGGAAGACAACCCGCCGCTTGGGATTTACCGCGGCGAGGACCCGGCCGGGTTCGATGAAAGTTAAGGGGGTGCAGCAAATGAAAAAGGTTGCCAAAGCAAATCTGGTTGAAGTATGGCGCAAGTTATCCGCCGGGGCCAAGCTGTACATCCCTGTGGACACAGATGGTGTGGCAAATTTTTTATCCTGGCAGGAAGGCGTGGCTGTTGACCTTGAGACTCTCAATACTTTTGTGCCGCCTAAAAAGTTTTTCTATCCGCAGACTGAAACCATACTCAGGTATGAGATTGGTGATGAGCTGAAAATTGAGGATTTTGCCTGCCAGGCAGGGGAAAATACCATAATCTTCGGTGTACGCCCCTGTGATGTCTCCAGTATGGCCCTGATGGACAGGGTCTACCTGGAAGACCCTGTGGATGAAGCATACCGCCGCCGCCGTGAAAGCACCACTGTCATTGCTCTGGGCTGTAAGGACCCTGATGAGACCTGTTTCTGCCAGGCATTTGATGTTGACCTGGGTAAAGCGCCGGGCGCTGATATACTGGCCACAGACACCGGTGAAGAGATAGTCCTGAATGCCCAATCAGCCAAAGGCGAGGAACTGCTTACACTGTTGGACGGGTTGCTTATAGAAGCCACCTCCGGCGATGAAAATAAAGTCAGGGATGCCCAGGACAAGGCTAAAAGCGGCTATGAGACAGTTGTCAGTGTGCAGGGACTGATGGAAAAACTCGACGGCATGTTCGAAGACCCTTACTGGGAAAAATTATATAAGCGCTGTATCGCCTGCGGCACATGCACATTTGTCTGTCCTACCTGCCATTGTTTCGATGTCCAGGAATATCCCACAGGCAACCGCGGGGAGCGTATTCGCTGCTGGGATGCCTGTATGTTCTCCGACTTCACACAGATGGCCGGTGGCCATAACCCGCGACCCACCCAGAAAGAAAGGGTGCGCCAGCGGTTCATGCATAAACTGAATTATTACCCTCACCAGCACGGCGAATACGCCTGCGTCGGCTGCGGGCGCTGTGTGCGCAAGTGCCCCGTCAACCTTGATATCCTGGAAGTGATTAAAGAGATAGGAGGTGGAGCAGGTGGCCTGTAACAACCCGTTGCTGCCCGTATCCGCAATCGTGGAGGATGTTTTCAGTGAGACTCCCGATGTTAAAACCTTCCGTGTTGTAGCGGACAAAATTGAGTTGTTTGACTACAAACCAGGCCAGTGCGCCATGGTTTCGCTCTTCCCGGCAGGAGAAGCGCTCTTTTCAATCACATCTTCTCCCACGCGCAAAGGATTTATTGAATTCAGTATCAAGGAGACAGGCATTGTCACACGTGCATTGCATGGAATTACGCCAGGCACAAAGATTGGAGTGCGCGGACCATATGGCAATGGTTTCCCCACCGACTTTCTCAAAGGCAAAGACCTGCTCTTTATCGGCGGCGGAATCGCTCTGGCGCCGCTGCGTTCACTGATAAATTACTGCCTCGACAATCGGGACGATTACGGCAAAATCGATATAGTTTACGGCGCCCGCTCCTCAAAGGACCTGGTGCAGAGAGTGGAACTCTTTGAGAACTGGCCTAAGGCCAGGGATACGTCAGTCCATCTCACCGTGGACGTTAAATCCGATGACTGGGACGGCAACGTGGGCTTTGTCCCCGCTTTTGTGGAACAGCTCAATCCGTCTCCTGTGGGTAAGGTGACAATCACCTGCGGCCCGCCCATCATGATTAAGTTTGTGCTGCAGAGCCTGGCTAAAATGAATTACCAGCCCGAGAACATCATTACCACCCTGGAAATGAAGATGAAATGCGGTGTCGGCAAATGCGGCCGCTGCAATATCGGAGACAAGTATGTCTGCAAATCCGGCCCGGTTTTCTCCCTGGCCGAACTGCAGCAAATGCCAAACGAATTCTAGAACAGTGCCGGCCAAAAGGCCGGTTTTTTTGTCCAGATAATACTAATAGTTTAAAAAAGAGGAAAAAGGGTATAGTGAAATTAATTATGCGAAAAAGGACTTCGCCCTTTATGTGGAGAATTTTTTAGATGCTGAAATAAGGTAATTAAAGGGTTTTTATTTTAACACCACAATGACGTGAAAGGAGAGAAAATGTTGAGCGAATTAAAAGAGGAACTCAGAGCAGCCGCTCTTGATGCCAGAATAGAGCTTGGGAAGAAAGAAGAGGAAGAACTGCAGGCAAAAGTTGAACGCCTTACAGAGCGGATTAGTCATTTAAAAAAGGAAATTGATACCACTGCTGAATCTCCCCTGTTTTTCCCTCATGAAATAGAAAGCAGGATGATGGAGGACAAACTGGAAGAATCCCTCTCCCTGGAAACAGCGCTGGCCAACGGACCTGATACTGGCTATAGCGGCTTTTATGTGCCCAGAATAGTTGCTGAAGAATAGGAGGAACCATGTTGGAACAAAAAGCAACAATAAGAGAATTGTTTGAAATGTACAGCAATAAAGCCATATCCAGGCAGGAATTAAAGGAATCATGCATTTGTATTTTACAGAAAATTGATTCTGAGTATAATGCGTTTATATCTTTTGCAGATAACTTTAGTATAGAAGAAGGACCTGTTTATCCATGTGTAGCGGCAGACAATATTTGTGTGGAGTCCCTGAAAACAACCTGTGGTTCAGAGATACTGGAAGAATATGAATCTCCTTTCACTGCCTTTGCCATGGAGAAGGCTTTTTTACAGGGATTCAGGCTTGTAGGAAAAACTAATCTGGATGAATTCGGCATAGGGGATTGTAGAGGGGAGTCCTTTTATAAAACTACTTTAAACCCCTGGTCAAAAGATCGCCTGGCCGGCAGCGGGACCGCAGCCGCCATAGCAGCAGGAGGTGCTGTGGCAGGCTTTGCCTCCGATGCCAGGGGTGGTTTGCGGCAGGCGGCTTCCTTTTGCGGATTGGTGGGCCTAAAGCCAACATACGGCCTGGTCTCACGCCGGGGATTAATAGATTATGCCTCCTCTTTGGACCAAATTGGAGTAATGGCGGCAACCGCAGATGACACAGCTTTCGGCCTGGAAGGTATCAGCGGTCTTGACAGCAAAGACCCTACCACACAGGAAGCGCCTGCAAATACAGATGTTGATATCTCAAAGATAAGAATTGCTTATCTGCAGGACTGGGATAAGGTGAATGGTCTCACCAAAGAGGTGAAAGAAGTTTTTGAGAATACTCTTTACGCCTTAAGCTCTGCAGATATAGAAACGGACGTGGCGCCCTTCCCCTATCTGCCTCTTACTGCAATCACCGCTTCTGTAATCGGAGCAGTGGAATCCTTTTCCAACCTGGCCAACTTTGACGGCATTCGCTTTGGCAAGAGGGTAGATGGAGACCACTTGCAGGATATGTATATAAAAACCAGGACATCCTGCTTTGGTAAAAGAGTCAAAGAATATCTGACCTTCGGGGCCTTAATGTCTTCCGGCAAGAATTATAAGGAATATTTTTTATGGGCACAGAAAAACCGCCGCGCTATTTATAAAAGCCTGATGGAGCTGCTTAAAGAGTACGATTTTATCATCCTTCCCACCGTTCCTTTTACTGCTCCTCTCTTATCAGAAAAAGACAACTCAACTGAACTGGAGAATGCTGCGGATACGTATACCTCTCTGGCTAACCTGGCCGGACTGCCTGCCGTCACAGTGCCTGCAGGGTTCAATGGTATGATGCCTGTAGGGGTACAGCTGATAGGGCGGCCTTTTTCAGAAGCAGCATTGTTAAAGATGGCAAAAATGCTGGCAGAGAAATCCTCTGTACCGGGTCGTCTCCGGGACATGCAGGAGGTGCTGTCTTCATGAAACAGTTTGAACCGGTAATCGGCCTGGAAGTTCATGTTGAACTTTTAACTAAGACAAAACTCTTTTGCAGGTGCGGCACTACTTTCGGGAAGGAGCCCAATGTGCAGGTCTGTCCAATATGTCTGGGCCTTCCAGGGCATCGTCCCAGCTTAAACCGCAGTGCAGTGGAATATGCAATTAAAGCATCACTGGCCCTCAACTGCGAGATAACAGAGTATACTACCTTTGACCGCAAAAACTATTTTTACTGTGATCTGCCAAAGGGCTACCAGATTTCTCAATTTTTTTACCCCACAGGCACCAACGGCTATGTTGATATAAATGTCCACGGTGAGGAGCGCAGAATAAGAGTACGCCAGATTCATATTGAAGAAGATACGGGCAAGCTGCTGCACCAGGGCGAAATAGTTGATTCAGCAGACAGCGAGGTTGACTTCAACAGGGCAGGTATTCCTCTCATTGAAATAGTCACTCAGCCTGATGTCCGTTCAGCAGAAGAGGCCCGGGCTTTTCTGCAGAAACTTCGTACCATTTTGCTTTATACAGAAATTTCCGACTGTAAAATGGAAGAGGGCTCCATGCGCTGTGATGCCAATGTAAGCCTGCGTCCGGCCGGAACAGAGCCCCTTGGCCAGAAAACTGAAGTAAAAAACATGAATTCTTTCCGTTCAGTGCAGCGTGGGATTGAATATGAAATCGACCGCCAGGAAGCACTTCTTCAGAAGGGCTTACAGGTAGCTCCCGAGACCAGGCACTGGGATGAGAACAAAGGAATCACCAAAGCGATGCGCAGCAAGTTTCTCGCTTCCGACTACCGCTGCTTCCCCGACCCCAACGTCATACCCCTCTTTATTGACAAAAGCTGGGTCAGCCACATCCAAAAAGAGCTGCCGGAACTTCCGGAAAGCCGCTTTGCCCGTCTTGTCGGCCTGGGCCTTCCCGCGTACGATGCTGAATTAATCACATCCTCAAAAGAACTGGCAGATTTTTATGACAGCGCCTATGAACATTATAAAGATGCCAAAGCATTGAGCAACTGGATTATGGGTGATTTCATGAGGCTGTTAAAAGCAGGCAACCTGGGAGTAAATGAAAGCAAGTTAACTCCTGATAATTTAGCCGGTCTCTTGTCTCTTGTGGATAAAGGGACAATAAGCGGAAAGATAGGCAAAGAAGTGTTTGAAGAGATGTTCACTTCAGGCAAAAAAGCGCAAGAGATTGTCAGCGAAAAAGGCTTGGAACAAATCTCAGATAGCGGGGAACTTGAAAAAGTAATTGACAGCATCATTGCTGCACACCCGGGCCCAGTGGAAGACTTCCGCAACGGTAAAACCCAAACCATCGGCTTTTTGGTCGGCCAGGTCATGAAAGAAACCCGCGGCAAGGCGAATCCCCAGGCAGTAAACCAGATTCTCACAGAAAAACTACAATAAAGTAAAAGTGCGACAGTGAACTATTCTCCTGTCGCACTTTTAGTATTAACAGCCCTTTTAGCGTGATAAGAGGCCGATTTCCTGTAGTTAATTACTTACTTAGAGAACTGTAATATAAATCAGTTGCTTGCAGTACCGGGCATAGTACGATGCTGCTGCCTGGCGGCAAGGACTGCCTGCCAGCGCTCTTCGCTCAGAGGGTGGTTGAAACTGCGGAAGCTGGCCAGCCTGAAACCGTGCTTGTTGGCCAGTTCCCTGGTTTTCAGGATGCTCTCCAGGGTGATTCCAGAGGAGCCGAGGCTGAAATTGGTGTAATGCTGATCCAGGGCAAGCATCATTGTTTCGGCCATACAGGCGTAAGCCAATCCCTCTTCGAAGCCGAAGTTCCAGCCCAGAGACGGCAGCCCAGGCACTTCCACCACCCCGCCGTCCAGGACGAGGACATCTGGCCTGACACGTTCCACATCCTCACTCACATTAGCCGGCCTTGAGATGTCACAGACGACTGCGCCATGCTTCAGGTTGCCCGCGTGTATGATTTTACCCATGGTGTTTGTAGCGCTTACAACAACATCTGCCCGTGGCAGCACCTCGTTGATGGAGGTGGAGACGCTGATCAGCCGGTTCTTACGGCTGCTGCCCCTGACAAACTCGACAAAATCACTCAAAGGAGCAGTTGACGGAGGCAGTTCTTTGCTTTCAGCGAGTACGCTGCCGATGCTGCCAGGTGTGAATTGGTGATTGTTCTCGAGGAGGGAGGCCAGGTAACGGTATATTTCAGCCGCTATGCCTTGCAGCCTGTTGATGCTTGACTCTTTATGGTTGGGATTTCCAATCAGAATCAGACTGGAGACTGTCTCCGATAAAAGCGTGGACAGGCCCTTGCCGATGGCGCCGGTAGCCCCGATAACTGCTGCCGTAGCATGAGACGGGGACATATCAAGCCTTTTAAGGGCTGTGTTGACAGCATCAATGGCTGCTACCACTGTATAGCTGTTGCCGGTGGTTACCGGTACGCCTTCATCTTTTACATAGAGCCCTCCCATGGAAACTACTGAAGTATAGGCGCCCAGCCCCACGATGCGTGCACCGCGCTCTTTGGCCAGTGTGACTGCTGCTTTCAGTTCTTCCAGTGCCTGTTTTTTAGGCATTTCGACCAGTTCCTCGGTAGTTCTGGGGACAACGATAAACTCCCCGTAAGCTTTTTTGCCGCAGCTTGAAGTTATGTGGGTTTTGGCAACCACGAAGGGGTCTATCAGGTCGTTCCATCTTCCAGTCAGCTCCGCCAGTTCACTTTCATTGAACGACAGGAGGCTGTCATCAAACTGGTGATAGCTTTGCAGGTCAAGCGGGTGCATCAGGAAGGCGAATCTGCCCTCAGAATCATCGCCGCTGGGGTATATACGGTTGGGAAGTCCCGGTGTAAAAACTGTATACTGCCGCTCTTCATTTTCACCAAGCATGAAAGAAAGCAATTTGGCTGTATTGCCTTGGGTTAAAACGGCCAGCATTCTTTCGATGCCTGCAAGAGCCTCACGGCACTGGTCTTCCGTGATTGTAAGGGGCGGCTCAATTCTGATTACAGCGTTGCCGTTTAAAGTGGGTGCCACCCGGATTTTTTCCTTATTCAACAGGTAGGCGGAGATGACAGGGGTAAGAAGTTCCTGTTCGGCCATTATCCCAAGCAGGCTTCCCGGGAAGGTGTCGCCATCGATGCCAAATTCAATACCCAGCATCAGGCCCCTGCCCCGGATTGCTTTTACGATATGGGGATACTTCTCTTGCAAAGACAGCAAACCGCTTTTTAAAACATGGCCCCTGGCATTTATATCGTCAAGAAGTGGCTGCTTTTCGTCACAGAGTATTTCCAGCGACTTCAGGCCCACGCGGCAGGCCAGCGAACCTCCGGCAAAGGTGGAAGAATGTTTCCTGGCAAAATCTCTGGTGTATATTTCGGCTCTGCTGAGGCAGGCGCCAATTGGCATCAGGCCGCCCCCCAGTGCTTTTGCCAGGAGCATCACATCAGGGATAATCCCTTCGTCCTCGCAGGCAAACAGTGTCCCTGTCCTACCCAGGCCGGTCTGTATTTCATCGGCGACAAGCAGGACTCCGTACTGTTCACAGACTTTCATTGCTTCGGCCAGGTACCCTTTTGGCGGCACTACAATCCCGCCTTCTCCCTGGATCGGTTCGACAAGGAAAGCGGCGTAGAGTTCAGGGTTTTTTTTCAGTTCTGCATCAAGAGAGGCAAGATCCCCAAACGGCACATAATTAAATTCTGCGAAAGGAGCACCAAAAGGCGCCTGATAGTAGTTGTTGCCTGTGGCAGAAAGAGCACCCAGGGTTTTGCCGTGGAAACTGTTTTCAGTGGATAGTATCCCTCTTCTGCCAGTGGCCGAGCGGCATAACTTGATGGCAGCTTCAGCTGCTTCCGTGCCGCTGTTGGTAAAAGTAACATAGGCGAGACCCTGCGGTGCAAGCTCAATCAACCTTTTAGCCAATTCACCGGCGGCGTTGAGCGCTGAAGGCTGCACGAAACCCGGTTCCTGGGACAGCTGGACACTGTTTACACTATCCCAAATGGCGGGCGGGTTGTGCCCAAAGGGCAGCGCTCCGTAAGCGGCGATACAGTCCAGGTAGCGGTTGCCTGCACTGTCATAGAGGTAACAACCGTCGCCTCTGACAAAACTTTTATCCAGCTTGATATTCTCCAGAAGATTCCCCAGGTGGGGGTTTACATATTGGGTGTATGGATGCATCAAATCTGACCTCCCGAATATGTGCACATTTATGTGCACACGACTATATTCTATTCTACCACTTTTTAGATGCACAAATCAACCTTTTCTTACTGCTTCAGGTAGTCCTGGATGGTGGTGTAGTTGACACTGTCGCCCTCCTTCAGTTTCTGCATCACATCCAACACTGCTTTTGTGGTATCCAGGGAGGTCAGGCAGGGGATATTAAGTTCCACTGCGGCACGGCGGATACGAAAACCGTCGCGCAGCGGCAGCTTCCCTTTGGTTAAAGTATTGATGACAACATCGATTTTATTCTGGCGGATGAAATCCACCACATGAGGTGAACCCTCTGCTATTTTATTAACACGTGCGGCCTTGCAGCCTGCTTCAAGCAGTGCACGGGCGGTGCCGTCGGTGGCAAAGAGTGAGAAACCGAGGTCTGCAAATCTTTGCAGCAGGGGGATGGCTTCCGCTTTATCCTTGTCGGCCACAGTGGCTAAAATGTTACCAGTGGGCGGCAAATAAAGGTTGGCAGCCAGCAGAGCTTTGTAGAGGGCACGGGGCAGGTCTGTGTCGATGCCCATCACCTCGCCGGTGGATTTCATCTCAGGCCCCAGTGATGTTTCCAGGTCGGCAAGCTTGGCGAAGGAGAAGACAGGCGCCTTGACTGCCACGAATTTTTTTTCCGGGTGGAGACCGCTGCTGTAGCCAAGATCCTGAAGTTTGTAACCAAGGGCGGTACGTGTTGCAAGTTGGATCATTGGTATGCCGGTGACTTTGGAAAGGAAAGGCACTGTCCGGGAGGAACGGGGGTTTACCTCCAGCACATACAGTTTACCTTTAAATACCACATATTGGATGTTGATAATGCCTTTTACGTTGAGAGCGCGTGCCAGGCGGACAGTGTAGCCAATAAGATCTTTTTTCAGTTCTTCTGTCAGTGAAAGAGCGGGGTAAACAGCGATGCTGTCGCCGGAATGGACACCTGCCCGTTCAATGTGCTCCATAATGCCGGGGATAAGGACTGTTTCCCCGTCTGAGATGGCGTCGACTTCCAGTTCTTTGCCCAGCAGGTATTTATCAACAAGCACCGGGTGCTTGGGTGAGACCAAGACGGCGGTTTTCATATACTCTTCAAGTTCCCCGTCATTGTAGACTATCTCCATGGCCCTGCCGCCAAGGACATAAGAGGGACGCACCACAACCGGGTAGCCGATATGCTTTGCACCAGCCAGGGCTTCTGACACAGAGGTTGCGGTCCCACCCGGCGGGCGTAAGATGCCGAGCTCCTCAAGGAGTCTGTCAAACTTGTCTCTGTCTTCTGCCTTGTCGATGTCCTCCACAGCTGTGCCGATAATGGAGATGCCTGCCTTAGCCAGCGGCTCGGCCAGGTTAATGGCGGTCTGGCCGCCAAACTGGACAATGACGCCATCCGGTTTCTCTCCGTCCAGGATGTTGAGTACATCTTCGACCTGCAGTGGTTCAAAGTAAAGCCGGTCTGAAGTGTCAAAGTCGGTGGAGACTGTTTCCGGGTTGTTGTTAATAATAATTGTTTCTATTCCCTCATCGCGCAGCGCCCAGGCCGAGTGGACCGAGCAGTAGTCAAACTCAATGCCCTGCCCGATGCGTATGGGCCCCGAACCGAGAACCACAATTTTACGGTTTTCAGTATAAACAGCCTCGTTTTCGCACTCATAGGTTGAGTAGAAATAAGGTGTCAGGGCTTCAAACTCGCCGGCACAGGTGTCTACCATTTTATAGGCAGGTATTATCCCTGCTGCTTTGCGGGTAGTGCGGACTTCATCTTCAGTGGCGCCTGTAAGCTCGGCGATAGTCTCGTCGGCAAAGCCCATCCTCTTGGCTTCCAGCCACAGTGCGACGGGAATAGACGCAGCTCCCTGGTCTTTAAAAGCTGATATCCTGACTTCCATGTCCACGATGTTCTTTATCTTCCCGGAAAAGAAGGGGTCAATCCGCGAGATTTCATAGATTTCTTCAACAGTGACGCCGCGACGTAAGGCCTCGGCTACGACAAAAAACCTTTCATCGTTTGGCCGTGAAATTTTTTCTTTTAGAGTCGTATCGTCCAGATTGCTCAGCCCGTTTAACCTCAGGCTGTGTACGCCGATCTCCAGTGAGCGGACAGCCTTTAAGAGAGCGGCCTCGAGGGTGCGGTCGATGGCCATCACTTCGCCGGTGGCCTTCATTTGCGTGCCAAGTGTGCGCTCCGCCAGTGAAAACTTATCAAAAGGCCAGCGTGGGAATTTGACTACAACGTAGTCGATAGCCGGCTCAAAGCAGGCAGATGTTTTTTTGGTTACAGCATTCTGTATCTCATCAAGGGTGAGGCCGATGGCAATTTTTGTGGCCACCTTGGCGATGGGGTAACCTGTAGCTTTGGAGGCCAGCGCCGAAGAGCGGGAGACACGGGGGTTGACTTCTATTACCACATAGTCAAAACTGTCTGTATCAAGGGCGAACTGGATGTTGCAGCCGCCTTCAATGCCAAGTGCGCGGATAATCTTAAGCGAGGCGGTGCGCAGCATCTGGTACTCGCGGCCTGCCAGCGTCTGTGCCGGCGCCACCACAATGCTGTCGCCTGTATGGACACCAACAGGGTCGATGTTTTCCATGCTGCAGATGGTGATGCAGTTATCGTTGCTGTCCCGCATAACTTCAAACTCGATTTCTTTCCAGCCTGCCACGCTTTTTTCCACCAGGATCTGGCTGATAGGACTGGTTTTGAGGCCGCGCTGTGCAGTTTTTTGCAGTTCTTCTTCGTCACGGGCAAAACCACCGCCGCTGCCACCCATGGTATAGGCCGGGCGCACAACCAGGGGATAGCCTGTCTCTGCTCCAAAAGCCACAGCATCTTCCACAGTGGACACAATGGTAGAGGCAGGAATAGGCTCACTTAATTCATTCATTGTTTTTTTGAACAGTTCTCTGTCTTCGGCCCGCCTGATAGCGTCAAGTGGTGTGCCAAGCAGCCTGACTCCGTAACGCTCGAGAATTCTCTGTTCCGCCAGGTCCTTAGCGGAGTTCAGTCCGATTTGGCCGCCCAGAGTGGGCAGGAGTCCATCGGGGCGTTCTTTGGCTATTATTTCTGTGAGGGTGGAAATCTGCAGCGGTTCTATATAGACATGGTCGGCGATGTTGGTATCTGTCATGATTGTGGCAGGGTTGCTGTTTACAAGCACAACCTCAAGCCCTTCTTCTTTAAGCGCACGGCAGGCCTGTGTTCCCGCATAATCGAATTCGGCAGCCTGGCCGATAATGATTGGACCTGAGCCGATAACCATAACTTTTTTAATATCCTGGTATTTAGGCATGACTGTCACCTCCTCTTCTCTCTTGGCTGGCTTCCATCAGGGCGAAGAAACGGTGGAAAAGGTGGGCCGAGTCGCTTGGTCCGGGAAAAGCCTCGGGGTGGTACTGAACAGAGAAAACCGGCAGATAATTGTGCAAAATCCCCTCAACAGTACCGTCATTGAGGTTGCGATGGGTGACAGAAAAGTCTAAAGCGGCCATGGTCGACTCGTCGATGGCGTAGCCGTGGTTTTGTGAAGTAATCTGGACTTTGCCGGTTACTAAATCCTTTACAGGCTGATTGACTCCGCGGTGGCCGAATTTAAGTTTATAGGTATCAGCGCCAAGAGCAAGCGCCAGCAACTGATGGCCGAGGCAAATACCAAAGATAGGCACTCTTCCTACCAGTTCACGGATATTGTTTATTATCTCGCCGGCGTCCTTAGGATCGCCGGGGCCGTTTGACAGCATGACTCCCTTAGGCTGCAGGGCTAATATTTCAGCAGCTGGAGTCCAGGCAGGAACCACTACAACTTCACATCCGGCATGGTTGAGGTTGCGGGCAATGCTTTTTTTCATGCCCAGGTCCAGCATTACAACGCGGTTTGTGCCGGGGAGGGTATACCGTTCCGGTGTTGTGACCTCATGCAGCAGGTTTTGACCTGAAAGAGGAGCCACCTCGGCTGCCAGTTGTGTCAGTTCAGTGTCGCTGTAATCACAGGTGGTGATGATTCCACGCATGGTTCCCTTTTCCCTGATAATCCTTGTCAGCTCCCGTGTGTCTATACCCGATATGGCCACGATCCCATGTTTTTGCAGATAAGACTCCAGCGATTCTGTGGTGCGCCAATTGCTGGGGTGGCTGCAGGCTTCTTTCACAATAAAGCCTCTGATAAATGGGCGGCGTGATTCAAAGTCTTCCGGGTTAATACCGTAATTGCCTATCAGAGGATAGGTCATTGTCACAATCTGCCCGCAGTAAGACGGGTCTGTCAGCACCTCCTGATAACCTGTCATTGCAGTATTAAAAACTACTTCTCCTTCTCCGGTACCGTCAGCGCCAAAACTTTGTCCGTAAAATATCTTGCTGTTTTCCAGGGCCAGTCTTGCCAGCATAAAGTTTCCTCCTGTACTTTTTATAGGCTAAAGATGAAAAGCTGCATAAAAAAAGCCAACCAAGCGGTTTAAATCCCGCGGTCAGCTCTCTGATAAAAGTTGGATATTCATAATTTGCCTCCTTTTTAGCCTCTCAGGGCTAAGTTAAAGGTAGCTGTATGCATTTTTTTTATTCTAACAGACATTATTTCTTGTGTCAAGGCACATGGTTTACATAACTTTATATCTTTTTATCTTTTTTATGTATAATCGAATATTTATTTGACAAAGAAAATGGGCATTAGTATAATTATTTTGACAACAATTTTCACAATGCGGTATTACTGCGCTAAGATAGGGAGAAACGCCGGCAGATAGCAGGGCATGCCTGCTTTTCTTGTTTTAAAACAGTTGTCTTGATAAGCGAGGGGGCAGAAGTTATGAAACAACTAAATGACAGGCACAGTGTACAGTCGGTGGAAAGAGCACTGAAAATACTGATTATTCTTGCTGAAGCAGGGATGCCGCTGACACTCAGTCAAATCAGGGACAGGACAAGCCTTAATATTTCCACGGCTCATCGCCTGCTGCACACACTGATGAATTTTGGCTTTATCAGCCAGGACAGGGACACAGGCAGGTATATGCTGGGCTTGCGTACATTCGAAGTTGGCCATGCAGCTCTTTATACTTTTGATATACGCACAATGTCAAGGCCCCTGCTGCAGGAACTTGTCGACAGTATCAACGAAACAACCAACCTGGCAATTCTTGACCAAGACGATGTGGTTTATATTGATCAGATTGAATCCACCAATATGATTAAAATTTTCGCCCGCATCGGGAGCCGGGGGCCTATCCACTGCACAGGCGCAGGCAAGGCGATGCTGGCAAACTATACAGACCGGGAGTTTGAACGGTTTATACAAATCAAATCACCATTGCCATCATATACAGTTAATACAATTATAGACCCGCAAAAACTTAAAGAAGAAATGCTTATTATCAGGCATAACGGTTATGCCCTCGACAACTGCGAGTTGGAGGACGGAGTACGGTGTGTAGCGATACCGATCTGGAATTTTGAAGGTAAGGTTATTGCGGCTGTCAGTGTTTCCGGGCCGGACACCCGCTTTACAGACACTTTCATTAAGGAATACCTGATACCGGAAGTCAAATCTGCTGCCGCTAAGATTTCTGAGCGTCTCGGCTTCCGAAGGTGATATGGGAAATAAACGCTGTAATAGAAAGCAAGTGGTTGTTTATTCAACCACTTGCTTCTGTTGATGCCTATTGTAATTTTAATTTTTAACAAAGTTTAAAAAAGCCAAGAGTTGAAAGCCGCTGGTACTCTTTATCAAAAACTTCTGCAAGGTCAAGATCGAGTAAATGACAGAGGGCTGTGAGATAAAAAAGGTGTGTCCCAATCTTTTCCTCCACGATCTCTCTGCAATGCTCGCAGAGTTGGCCCCTAAGGTGTGATTCCATGTACTCACGACGGTCCTTCAGAGCGATTTCAGTGGGGCATGACTGTCTGGTAGCGTTAATATTCAGGCAGCCACAGCTGGTTACAGTCTTGGCGATGGAGCGGTTAACTTTGGCGGTTGATTCCTGGAATTTGGTCAGACTGTCCAGGATACTGCGATGTCGTATCAGTAATTCTGAAACCTTGTCCTGAAATTGTTCCACAGCTTCGCCTTTCATTACAGTCACCTCTTTGTTGTGAAAAAGCTTAACTTAGCAAAATCTTTTCTTTTATTATACTTTTTTCAGCGAAACATTGTCAATGTGTGACTGTAAAGTCGCTTGGTACAACCGCTTTTAGCCTGCAGTTTAAATTTCTTGCTCTGAAAAGTTTGAATTTTTCCCAGGCTGCTCCAGTACTGAACGCATGAATTAAGAAAAGCTTGCAGCTAAGGATAATTAGAGTAACTTAAGAAAATTTTATCGCAAAGGGGGCTGGTCAAACCAAAACGGATGTGAGATAATAGTGGGCTCTTGCTTATAAGCGAGGGATAAAGCTGGACATTGACCCTGCTCTATGTTATGATATAATTAAAGGTTGTGAGTAGGAGTGATGATTATGTCAGACAAGTTGAGTTGGAAAGACGTCCTCATAAATCAGTTAATAAAGAGCGGTTTCAGCAAAGAGGAATCACACTCGGTCTATCTGGTTGAAATGGAAGCAAGAAAGTTTTTTGATTTTGATGGAATAGTGCCAAGCTGTCTGATGCTGCAGAACATTGAGCAGGACGAGAAAGAAATACGGTACTTTTGGGAATCTAAATCTGTGGAAACGCAATGCCCGTATTGCGGAACGTTGAGTACGAGGCTGAGCGGCGACTACTACACCAAGCCAATACAAGATATTCCATACAACAACAAGGCGGTATATCACGTCGTACGCTTCAACAAATACTTCTGTGAGAATTCAGAGTGTAAATACGAGGAAATCATTGAGCAATTTAGTTATTTTTCTGAAGAGAAAGCAAGGAAAACGGTTCGTTTCAAAAAATTCTGTATAGAACGTTCCCTTGGATGTGGATGTAACCATGCGGAATATGAGCTAAGGATGGAAGGCGCTGTGATAAGTAATGATACGATTGGGAGGTATTTAAAATCCGAGGGCGCGGCGAAAATTGAAGCCAACATAACACGGGATGATGTGAAAGTGTTGGCTGTAGACGACATTAACCTGCGCAAGGGAGACAAAAAGTCGGGTTGTACCGTACTGCTGGACGAAGAGACGCATAAGGTTTTAATCATCATAAAAGGCACGACAAAAGAAATGACCAAGCGTGCATTGGAAATGTTTCCCTCAGCACAGTTTTTCAGCAGAGACAGGGCAACTGCATATTCTTCAGCAGGTGCTGAGTGTGGGAAGATACAAATCGCAGATCGGTTTCACCTGATCAAGAATGCACAGGAAGCGATTAAAAACGCACTGATGGCATCCATTCCGGCGACAATATTCGTACGTGACGGAGATGGTTGGGTGCAGACATCACCGGAGGATTCCGTCAATTCCAAGCCATATTTCCACGTTCCGGATGAGAGGGTTGAAGAATATATAAAGCTTGCAGGGCTGACACCTGCCAAAGCCAAAAAATACAGAAACACCTTAAANCTATTGGAACTGGCAGACAAAGGTCTGAAAACGGCCGACATAGCAAAGGAAATGGCTGTNCCGTATAAGGACGTGCAGGCTCTCCGCAGGAGTGCCGCCAGTACACTTCGCTATGTTGTAGACAGAATTAAAAAAAATATTGATGCTCAAAACGATGCCATAGAAAACCGCGAAGAAAGATTGGGTAGTCATACACCAAAGACAGTGGGAGGTCCGAAGGTACGATCAGCAAGTGAATCCATCGTCG